>QWCH01003259.1_pt1 | contig 17524 bp, 20 predicted proteins | sample 1972671 | NCBI WGS metagenome assembly QWCH01 (sample SAMN09866713, study PRJNA288562) | Human gut metagenome isolate term3_stool, whole genome shotgun sequencing... | isolation source: gut | host: Homo sapiens | place: USA: California | reverse complement strand
GCTTATCAAGAAATCAATGGCGACAAGGCCGATACCTTTGAACCCATCGACGAAGCTAAAAAAGCTGCTCTTGTGGAAAAATACAAAGACATTCAAGATGTTTTCGTCGCTAAGAAGGGCGATGAAATCGTAGGATATGGTATTAACCATACGGCAAAGGGCTATGGAGGTTCGATGACCAATGCCATCGGCCTACTCAATGACGGCACCATCGCCGGCTTCAGAAATATTCAAAACTCCGAAACCCCCGGTATCGGTACCCAAATTACAGAACCCGCTTATTTCAAAGGGTTTGAAGGTAAGTCCTTTAAAAACGGCGAAGTCAAGGGTAATAAAGAACCCTCTGCAGAAGATGAAATCCCCTTGATTTCAGGCGCCACCGTTTCGTCGACCGGCGTTCTTAAAGGGGTCAATTCCATCCTTCCCGCCTATAAAGAAATTAGTGGAAAGTAGGAGGTAAGTCATGGGTTTAGGAAAAGTATTTTCTAATAGTATCTTTAAAAACAATCCGATCTTTATGCAAATGATCGGCTTGTGTTCGGTTCTTGCAATCAGTACATCGGTTACATCGGCTATTGCCATGGGTGTCGCCGTTACCTTTGTATTAATTTGCTCCAACGCAGTTGTTAGTATCTTAAGAAAAATCATTCCCAGCAATGTTCGTATTCCGGCTTTTATCGTCGTTATTGCAACGTTCGTAACGCTCGTCGAAATGGTTTTACACGCTTATAGTCCCGCAATCTATAACGCTTTAGGTATCTTCCTTCCCTTAATCGTAGTTAACTGCTGTATCTTAGGGGAAGCAGAAGGTTTCGCTTATCAAAACAAACTGATTCCGTCCATCGTCGACGGCCTCGGTACCGGTATCGGTTATCTTCTCGCCATGTTGTCCATGGCCGTTGTAAGAGAGCTGTTCGGTCACGGTACCTTGCTCGACAAGCAAATCTTCCCCGAAGCCTATCCCGGTATCGGCATTTTAACATCGCCTGCCGGTGCATTTATCCTTTTAGGCTTATTGATTGCTGCCTATCGTGCGATTATGGCAAAAAGAGCGTAGGGGGTAGAGTATGTCAACAATTATTACAATTCTTTTATCGACTATTCTGGTTAACAACTACATCTTCGCAAAGTTCTTGGGGATTTGTCCTTTCTTAGGCGTTTCCTCGAAAACCGAAACCGCTACGGGCATGGGCGTCGCCGTTACATTCGTCGTCGTCATTGCTTCGGCTGTTACCTGGTTATTGCAACGCTTCGTCTTAGATGTCTTTGGACTTGGCTACTTACAAACAATCGTCTTTATCCTGGTTATTGCATCCCTGGTACAGTTTGTAGAGATGTTCATTAAAAAATCATCTCCCTCCCTTTACTCCGCAATGGGCGTTTTCTTACCTTTGATTACGACAAACTGTATGGTACTCGGTGTAACCGTTTTGAACATTCAAAGTGAATTCAATCTCTTTGAAACTGTTATTAATGGTTTAGGCGCTTCCATCGGCTTTACATTGGCACTTCTTTTACTGAGTGCTCTTCGTGAACGCATGGAAATCATGCCTATTCCGAAGCCGCTGCAAGGTGTTCCCATCGCGCTCATTAGCGCCGGTTTAATGGCTATTGCCTTTATGGGATTCCAAGGATTAGTTTAGGAGGCGTTTGTCGTGGATGTACAAAACGTAATATATGCTGTCGTTATCCTCGGAGTCTTAGGCTTGTTGCTCGGCGTCGTGTTAGCCTTTGCAAGTAAAGTTTTCCATGTGGAAATGGACCCGAGAGTGATTCAAGTTCTCGATGCACTTCCCGGCGCCAACTGTGGTGCCTGCGGTTTCCCCGGTTGTGAAGGGATGGCCAACGCCATCGTCGCAGGGGATGCTCCCGTTAACGGATGTGCCATCGGTGGTCAAGAAACAGCCGAAGCTGTTGGCGAAATTATGGGCCAATCAGCTGACGGTGTGGAAAAACAAGTTGCCGTGGTTCGCTGCCAAGGTGACTGCGATCATTCGAAAAATAAATACGAATACAACGGTCTCGTAGACTGCCGTTTAATCGGCGACTACGCTCAGGGATCGAAAGGTTGCTCCTCCGGCTGCCTCGGTGGCGGAACCTGTGTAAGCGTATGTGAATTCGATGCGATCCACGTTCGCAACGGCATCGCCTTTGTGGACAAGGAAAAATGCGTAGCTTGTAAAAAATGTATCGACATTTGTCCGAAACACATTATCGGCTTAATGCCTTACAAGCAAAAAACTGAAGTTAAGTGTTCTACGCACGATGCAGGTAAAGTGGTTCGTACCAATTGCAGCATCGGTTGTATCGCTTGCGGTCTCTGTGAACGCAACTGCCCGAAAGATGCTATTCACGTAAACGATAATCTTGCGAAGATCGATTACGAAAAATGTATCAACTGCGGTATCTGTGCTTCCAAGTGCCCCACCGGCGCAATTTACACGGAATACCCCGAACGGGTTGAAAAAATGAAAGAAAAGGATCGCCAAAAGAAAGCGGAAGCGGCTGCAGCTAAAAAAGCTGAGGCTGCCAAAGCTAAAGCGGAAAAAGAAAAAATTGTCGCTGCCGACAGTGACAAATAGAATCTCTTAAAAATCAAAAGGAACGGTGTGCTGCATCGTTCCTTTTTTTCATGGCTACAATTTTTCTATGGTATAATATATTGTTGATAAAGGGGGAATTATGAATCGTACAGATGTGTTGATCGGCCTCGTTGTAATACTTATTGCGGCAGGTGTAGGGGCTTGGCAATTTATTCCGAAAAAAGAATCGAGCAAAACGTATATCAGCGTACAAATCGACGGTAAAGAAACGAAACGAATTCCCATGACACCTGAAAATTATGGGAAAGATTTTGTATTTCATTCCCACGGTGGCACCAATATTCTGCGGATCAGTGAAAAAGGCTGCACCATGAAAGAAGCGGATTGCCCCGACGGTATTTGCATGCGTATGGCGCCAATTAAAACGCCGGGGGAAATGATCGTCTGCCTTCCGCATCGAATCATTGCCGAGGTGAAAAGCGACGATACGCCGAAAATGGATATATTGTTAAAGTAAGAGGTTATCATGACGATTAAAAAACAAGTTTTCTTAGGTCTTCTTTTGGCTATCGCCGTGGCGGTAGGGTATATGGAAACGATGATTCCTTTGCCTATTGCCATGCCCGGTGCACGCCTTGGATTATCGAACACCATTATTTTAACTACTATCGTCGTATTCGGACCAAGGGAAGGATTTACCATCGCCCTTTTAAAAAGCTTTATGTTGCTTTTAGTAACGGGAGCGGTTACCGGTTTCTTTTACAGCTTTTCAGGATCGTTGCTTTCTTGCGTGGCAATGATTCTGGCTTACCGCTACATTAAATCGGCGACGCTCATCGGCATAAGCTTTATTGGTTCCTTTTTCCACAATGTGGGGCAGGTGGCGACGGCCATTATCATGGTAAACAACATGGGGCTTTTGGCATATTTGCCTTTGCTCCTGTTACTCGGACTTTTTACAGGATATTTTGTCGGGCTCACGGCGATTATGGTGAGTCGCCACTTAATCGATATGGGGGTTACATCGTGAAACTTATATTGGCATCTACATCGCCTCGTCGAAAAGCATTGCTTAAAGAAGCCGGCATCGATTTTGAAACTGCTTCGCCGACCTTTGATGAATTATCGCTTCGACGTTCTTCTCCTGAAATTTACGTCATGCAATTGAGCTACCAAAAAGCCATGAGCGTCGAACGCAAAGAGGGAGATGTGGTTCTCGCAAGCGACACGGTCGTGGTGCTGGACGATGATATTTTAGGAAAGCCGAAGGATCGAAAGGATGCGGAGCGTATGCTTCATCGTCTAAAGGGAAGAGAGCATCATGTTCTGACCGGTTACGCCATTTTAGGCAAGGAAAAGTACGTAGATTACGATGTGGCGAGCGTTCATTTTGAAGATTTTTCAGAGGAGCAGCTAAAAGCTTACCTCGATAAAAATACTTTTGGCGATAAAGCGGGGGCCTACGGCTTTCAAGAGGTGGAGTCCTTTGAAATCACCGTCGAGGGCGATCCCCATACGGTCGTCGGTTTGCCGGTGGCGGCGGTTCTTGAACTTTTAAAGGGGGAAGGTATTGGAAAATAGTCAAAATCTGCGCAAACCTCTGTCTGCCTGTGATCAATCCATGCTTCCCGAAGAAAAACTCATGACTTACGGCCCTGAGAAATTGAGCGATAGTGAGTTATTGGCGCTTTTTCTAAGAACGGGAACGTACGGCATCACCGCCATTGAAGTGGCGCAAAATATTATCGATACACTGAGCAATCAAAATCCCGGCCGAAGCGGTCTATCCAGTTTACTTGCGGGAACCTATGACGATTTTGTCTCCATTAAAGGAATCGGAAAAAGTAAAGCTGCCCGCCTCGTAGGCATGGTTGAGCTCGCCAGGCGTATGCGCTTAAAATCTTCGGAAAGCGATATGTTTACTTCGCCGAAATCGATATATGATTTTGTCGCGCCGCAATTTGTCGGCCTTCAACACGAAGAATTTCACGTTATCGGCCTCAATGTAAAGAAACAGCTTCATTATATGGAGCGAATTTCCAAAGGCACACTGGATTACACGGTGGTTCACCCTAGAGATGTTTTTCAAGGTGCTATTGCAAAAAAATGCCATTCGATTATTCTCGTACATAATCATCCGGCGGGAAATCCCGCGCCTTCCCACGAGGACATTCGTCTCACAAAACGCCTTACTCAAGCAGGGGATATTTTAGGCGTCAAAGTAAATGATCATATTATCGTCGGCGACGGCAGTTTTTATAGTTTTTTAGAAAGTGGAGCGTTGTAGGGAATGAACCCATTAAAGACCATTCGAAAACATTGGATATACAGAGGAGCGGCGGTTATCGTCTCGCTTTTCTTGGGCTTTACTACGCCCGGCCACGACGTTTTACGGGCGTCGGAAATCGGCATTTTAACGGCCGTCAGCCCTGTAAGTAATACGGTGAGCGTGGCATTCGGTTATGTGGCTGAAAGTGCCGACAGCTTAATCCACGTAACATCGTTACGTCGCGACAATCGAAAAATGGAAAGAGAGCTCGCCGCGTTGAGAGAGGAAAACAAAAACCTCCAAGATATTGTCAATCGTTCCACATTCCTTTCCAATGCTCAGGCTATTCGTAACAATCGAAAAGATAAACCTGTAGAAGCGCGCATTACGGCGAAGTCGTCAGGGATGTATTTTTCTCGTTTCAGCATTAACAAAGGATCCCACAACGGCGTGAAGGTCGGCGATACGGTGGTTTCCGCCATGGGCAAAGGAAGCGACGCCTCCATCGAGGGCATCGTAGGCTATGTCACCGAAGTAAGCCCCTTTCAATCAAAAGTGCGGAGCATTATCGACGAAGACTGCGCCATCAGCTTTAGAAGCATTCGTACCGGTGACGGCGGCGTATTAAGAGGGGAAAAGCAAACGCTGAACGGCTATGCCTTTGATCTCTATGCCGATCTCGTCGTCGGCGATACTCTGTTTACTACCGGCATCGGCGATCATTTTGCGCCGAATCTTTACATCGGTTCCGTTACGGAAGTCAGTACGGATGAGGACAAGATGGTAAAAAACGTGAAAGTGAAAAGCGGCATTAATTTCCACAAACTCTATGATGTATTTGTCTTAACAGGTGCGCGATGAAAATAGTCTATTATGTTTTCGCCATTTTATCGCCCATCGTCTACGTATCGCCCTGGTTTCAAAATTTCCCTTTATGCTTAAGGGCTTATTTGCCGGGCGTCGTCATGCTTTTATTGTATCGGAAAGGTCATCGCCTGCTGCCGGTGTATGCTCTTTATTCGGCTATTTTATTGGATAGCTTGGTGTCGCCTGCAATCGGAGCTTTCGTCATTTTGCACGGCGTCGTTTATCTAGCACTTTATTTTTCAAAAAAGATACTGCCGAAACCATCACCTTTCGTTTTGGGGATGATGGCGTTAATCTTCGGCTATGGGCTGGAACTTGTGCTTCTCGTCGCCTACATTACCTTGGGTTGGGAGATACACTCAATGGATGGGAATTTGTTTTTCGCCATTCCATTTGCAACAGCAATTTTTACTTGGGCCATAGGCCATTTTGCACTTCAATCTGAGGACGACTACAGTGTAATGGGAAGGGATGACCATGCGTAATTTTTGGGAACGAGCTAAATTATGGGATCGCTATAAAATTTTTACGGCGGTCGTGGCCTTTCTATTAGTGGCACTTCTTCTTCAACTTTTCCGCATTACGATTATCGAAGGCGGAAAATTTAGAAAACTTGCCGACGAACGCAGGGTAAAGGACATCGCCATTACCGCCCAAAGGGGAAAAATCCGCGATCGTAACGGCGTCGTACTGGCGGGGAATCGCCCTGTTTTTGCCGTGCAATTGCGTAAAGACGAAGTGGATCAATTTGACAACAAGGAGCGCAACCATGCCTATCTGCTCTTGAGTCGTTTTCTCGAAGAGGACGGAGCCGATTACATGGTGTCCAACCCCATCGTTTTAAATGGCTTTATTTTTAGAAATATGGACGATTACAAGGGGAATGCCACGCCGAAATCCCTCGTCATCGATGCGCTAATGAAAGGCGACAATCTCGATAAGTTCTTATCTGCCAAGTGGGAAAAACCCTATAGGGGACACTACGATTACTCCATTTTAAAACGTCTTGTCAATCGAAAGTTTTTCAAAGATAGCGGTATGGTTTATACCGGCGGCAGCGTCATTTACGATGATGAGGAAAAGAGCAGGGTATTTAAGGAGCTGAATTCTCTTTCTAAAACCACGACGGCCATGGAAGATTTAAAGACCATCTTAATGGAACAGCCCATGTATCTGGACGAAATTTTAAATCATCCCATCGGCAGAGAGCTGGCATATGGCATCGTAGGCGACGAATTACCTGAGGTGGCCTTGCGTCCCTATGGCAACAGCTATTACGATGGCTTTATCGCCGATAAGGCGAAATTAATGAAAATTTCTAGCGATATCACCTGGTCGTCATCGGCGGCGAAGGATTTAGGCTCTATACTTTTGAAGTCGAAACCGGAAGAATTTTTTGCTCATGATGACGATATGTTAAAAGAAGCGGTTGCATTTGCAAAATCGAAGAAGGTCGATGTAAAAGCAGAGACGATCGACGGCAAACTTACCGTCGTCGACAGTAAAAAGAATCCGGCAATGAAACATCTCGTCCGTTGCGTGCTTTCAAAGAAAAATCGCAGTGCATTTATACTGGAAGATGATGTTGCCAAAAAGGTGCAATCGTATTTAATCGACGAGGGTATTGCGACGGGTATTTCAGTAAGTGGTGAAAAACCTGCCTACACCCAATTAAACAACGCCTTGGATCTTGCAAAGCGCGCGGGGCTTAAAGAGGCATCGTCCTCTGAAGATATCGTAAAGGGACAAATCAAGCGTTTAAAAATCGATCCTAAACTCAGCCCCTATGAAGTTTTCGGCATCGTTAATGTCTACGATTCCATTGCGAGCCAAGGGAGCTATGCTTACATCCCTATTAATTACGCCTATGAAATTCAAGACGATACGGTGGCGAAAATTGAAGAAGTCCTTAGTAACAAGGGCGGAATTCATATTTCAGTAGAGCCTATTCGCTATTATCCCGACGGAAATTTAGCGAGCCACGTCATGGGTTATATCGGCCCCATCGCTCAAGATAAAGAAATCGAGCATTATGTAAAAAAACTGGGCTACGACCAAAACGATCTCATCGGCAAGACCGGAATCGAGCAGGTTTTTGAAGAACGCTTAAAGGGAAAAGACGGAAGACGCAGGGTTACGGTGGATTCGTCAGGTAATACCACCGACACGGTTTCTGAAATTAAGCCCGTAGCCGGCGGCGATGTACGGCTTTCCATCGACGTGGAGCTTCAGCGGAAGGCGGAAGAAAGTTTGGCTACGGTGCTGAAGCAAATTCGTACCGGTGAGCCCTATCAATCCCCTTGGGGGCATTATAATTATTTGACGAGCCGCAACAAGGGAACGACCTTCAAAAACGCATTAAGCGGTGCGGTTGTCGTAACCGATGTTCACACAGGAGAAGTGTTGGCCTTGGCCAATTATCCATCTTATGATCCGAATATGTTTGCCAAAGGCATTACGCCCTCGGCCTGGGAAAGTCTAAAGCCGAAAGAAGAAGACAATCAATTGGCACCTCGTCCCCTTTACAATATTGCCACTCAATCGGCTATTCAGCCGGGTAGTATTTTTAAAATGGTCACGGCATCGGCAGCCCTTGAAAAAGGCCTGAACCCCGATATGGCTATTCAGGACGGGGGATACGTGGAAGTCGGAAAGCAGGTTTTCGGCTGCTGGCTTTGGAATCAAAGCCGTCAAGTACACGGAGCCGAAACGTTGGCTTACGCATTACGCGACTCCTGTAACTATTATTTCTATTCGCTGGGCCTCGGCGAAGATCAACGGGCCGGTAAAGATCTCGGCATTCAGGTATCGTCGAAAGATGTTGCAAACATGGCGAAGCGCTACGGTTTGTCGGAGACCACCGGTCTTGAAATTAGAATTCCGAAAGAATCGAAGGGTATTGTACCCGATCCCCAATCGAAGAACACGACCCTTAAAGCGCTATTGCGTCGCCACTTAAAAGAAAATGAAAAACTATACATGCCTACCATTCGTTCTGAAAAAGAACGGAAGGAGATTATCGAAAAAATCGTGGCGTCGTTGGATGCAAAAAAGGCGATGACCCGTGATGAAGTCTATAATTTCCTAAAAGATCTTCATGTAGAACCTGACGTCAAGGGAAAAGATCAACGGGTTCCCTTGGCTGATTTATTGAAATACACTTATATCGATCAGGCGAAGTGGAGTATGGCCGATACGATGAACATCGTCATTGGACAGGGCTCCAATGCCTATACACCGGTGGAAATTTGTCGTTACGCCATGTCCCTGGCCAATGGCGGTAAACTCTATCCTTTGACGATTCTTCACGACGGCCCGAAGAAGAATAGAAAAGTAGAAGATGTAGGCTTGAAGCCGAAGTATTATAAAGATATTCGCAAGGGAATGAAGCTCGTCGCCTTGTCGGGGGTCAATGAAAGTCTGTTTAAGGATTTCCCCGTGGAAATTGCCATGAAGACGGGAAGTGCGGAACGGGCCGGAGCAAACCCATACACGGGAGAAACCTACGATGCCTTTGCATGGCAAGTAGGTTATGCGCCGGCAGATAACCCTGAGATCGCCGTATCCATCGTCTTATTCCAAGGCGGTAACGGTGGTAACTGCGGCCCGATTATGCAGCAAATTATGGCCCAATACTTCGGGTTCTATAAAGAAGTAAAAGATGAAACCCTCCCCATGGAAACGGGGTTGGATACGGAATAGGAATGAAGAAGGATGACAGAAAGGAGATGTTATGATTAAAGGGAGTCAACTGGAAAAATGTCTGAAGAAAGTTGAAAAGCCCGCTCGTTACATCGGCGGTGAATTAAACAGCATTCAAAAAGATGACCCGACTTTGCGTTTTGCTTTCTGTTTTCCGGATGTTTATGAAGTCGGCATGAGTCATTTAGGCATGCACATACTTTATTTCGCCATGAACTCTACGGAATATGCATGTGAACGCGTCTTTGCCCCTTGGCCGGATATGATGGAGGAAATGAAGCGCGAGGGCATCCCCCTATACAGCTTGGAAACTAAGACGCCCCTTTCGGAATTCGATGTGGTAGGCTTTACGCTACAATATGAAATGAGCTACACGAACATTTTGTACATGCTCGATCTTGGCGGCATTCCCATTCTGGCAAAAGATCGCGGCGAGAAAGATCCCATCGTCGTAGCAGGTGGTCCTTGCGCCACAACGCCGGAACCTCTCGCCGATTTTATTGATTGCTTTTTAATCGGAGAAGGAGAAGCGCTCAATATTAAAGTATTGGACTTATTAAAAGAAGGGCGTGAAAAGGGACTTACGAGAGAGGAATGTTTGAAGGCCCTCGCCACCTTAGAAGGCGTTTATGTTCCATCGTTTTATGAAGTGACCTATAACGAAGAGGGGCTTATCGCTTCCCATCGGCCAATAGTGAAAGAGGCGAAGGACATCATCAAGCGCGTGCGTATTCACGACATGAACGAGGTATTTCAATTGGATCGTCAAATCGTTCCCTTTTTAGAAACGGTACACGATCGTGCGGTTCTCGAATTATTTAGAGGTTGCACCCAAGGCTGTCGTTTTTGCCAGGCGGGAATGATGTATCGGCCTATTCGTGAAAAAAACGTGGATACTTTATTGGAAAGAGCTTCGTCTATTTTAAAAAACACGGGATACGACGAAATTTCCCTAACCAGTTTATCTTCCTGCGATTACACCCAGCTCATGCCCCTCGTGGAAAAGCTTACGGATCGCTATGAAAATGAAAATATCGGAATCAGCCTTCCATCTCTACGCCTGGACAGCTTTATCGTCGATGTTCTCAGGGAGATCGAGAAAGTGCGCAAAAGCGGCCTTACCTTCGCTCCCGAAGCGGGCAGTCAGCGGATGCGTGATGTAATCAATAAAAATGTGACGGAAGAAGATTTAATGCGCGTCGTACGTTCCGTTTTCGACGAAGGTTGGAGTCGCATTAAACTTTACTTTATGATCGGCTTACCGGGAGAAACCATGGAAGATGTTTTAGGCATCGCCCACTTGGCTTATAAGGTAAAAAATGAATTTTTCAGTCGTCCGAAAGAAGATATAAAGGGGAATTTCCGCGTGACGGCATCGGCATCTTGCTTTGTACCTAAAGGCTTTACGCCGTTTCAGTGGGTAGGCCAGGATACCCTTGAGGAGTTCTTTGAAAAAATTCGCGGCGTAAAGGAAGTGGTGCGGGATCCGAAAGTTAAATTTCAGTACCACGAGCCTTATGTTTCTCGAATGGAAGCGGTCCTCGCAAGGGGAGATCGCCGCATCGGTAAACTGATATTAAAGGCTTACGAAAAAGGCCAAATTTTCGACGGATGGAGCGAATTTTTCCATTACGATCGCTGGGTCGAGGCCATGGAAGAAGCGGGAATCGACGGAGATTTCTATGCAAATCGCCGGAGAGATCGCGACGAAATACTTCCGTGGGATTTTATCGACATCGGCGTGAAAAAAGAATATCTCTGGAAAGAATTTGAAAAATCAAAAGTTGGAGATACGACGAAAGATTGCCGCAAGGGATGTAATCGTTGCGGCATAGAAAATTGCGAAATGTGGGGTGTCTTCAATGGAACTAAGACTTGCATTTAAAAAAATGGGAATGATCAAGTTCATTTCCCATTTGGATACTCTACGCGTCTTTACTCGCGCCATTCAACGGGCGGAAATCCCCGTATTGTGGTCTGAGGGATTTAATCCACACCAAAAACTTTCCATCGCCCAACCTTTAAGCGTGGGAATGGAAAGCGAATTTGAAGTAATGGATCTGGAAGTGGAAGACGACTATCCTTTTGAAGAATTGAAAGATGCTTTGAATCGCGAGTTGCCCCGCGGGTTGGAGATCATGGAAGTGACGCCCGATTTCGACAAGCAATCAGTTTTTGAGCGCATTAAAAAGACGGAATACCGAATGTTCTTTCCTGAAGAATTTTATCTCGATCGAAAGCATTTAGAAGCCATTATCGACGACGCCATGAAGAGAGATGAAATTCTCGTGAAGCGACGTAAGAAAAAGGGGCGCAAACGGATTATCGTGGACGAAGATATTAAGCCGGGCATCTTATCCTTGAATTGGAAGGATGAAGAGGATGGTTATGGCCTTTATGCCACCCTTCGAGCCGGTAGTGAAGGAAATCTCAGGCCGGATCGATTACTCGCAGGCCTTTTTGAATCGACGGATGTAGATGTGGATTTTATCCAAATTAGGAGACTGCGAAGCTGGGACGGTGACGATCTTGAAGTACAACTCTAGGGACTATCTCTTTATCGACGGAGAAGCACCGAGTCTCATCGGGCTCATTCAAGGCGATGAAATAACGGCGGTCCACTTACTTTCAAAAGATTCACAAGTGGGCAATATTTACAGGGGTTATGTCAAAAACGTTCTGCCCGCTATGGACTGCGCTTTCGTCGATTTCGGCCACAGGGACACGGGCTATTTGCCCATGAAAAACATCTACCCTAAAGAGTATCGAGAAAAAATAAAAGGCGGCGACACGGTGATCGTCGAGGTAAAGAAAATGCCCCTTCGTGAAAAACGGGCGGTGTTAAGTTTAGATTATTCCCTGAGAGGAGAATATTTGGTACTCTTGCCGGAAAGCCGCGGCGTGCGTTTATCGAAAAAAATCGACGATGAATCCATTCGTAACGCGTTAAAAGAATGGGCGAAGTCCCTTCCCTGGGATAGAGGCATGATTATTCGAACAGAAGCCGCCATTTGCGACAGAAGCCACTTAGATCGTGAGTTTTCTTATCTCCATGCTATTTACGACGCCATCGAAAAAAGCAGACAGTTTTTACCGCCGACGAAGTTGCTGCGAACGCAGGATCATGGTTTGGATATTCTTTCCAAGCACGGGGATCTTCCGGTGGTAATCAACGATAAGCGGTTTAAAGAGCGTATCGGCGAGGATCGAAACATTATCGTAGATCCTTCCTTCAGCATTAGATCCATGGCGAAATGGCGCAGCAAATTTAATGCCATTTTTTCAAAAACCGTAGCACTGCCGAGCGGTGGAAACATTGTAATTAATACGGCGGAAGCATGCCAGGTCATCGACGTCAACAGCGGATCGGTTAAAAAGAGCGGCTCCTTTAGCGATATGCGCCGCCGATTAAATAGAGAAGCGGCGGAGATGCTCGTAAAACACATTAAACTTCGCAATTTAAGCGGTATGATCGTCGTGGATTTTGTTCATGGAATGGACGATGACGAGCGAAAAGATATTACATCGCTGATAGAAGAAGGTTTAAAAGACGACGTGGTCATTACGACTGTCTTCGGTTTTACCACCATGGGATTGTTTGAAATTGCCCGTCAACGCAGAGATCTTCGTTTTGAAGAACAGTACGAGCTCGCCAAACGTCATCATCAAGAAGCATTAAAAGAGAAAATAAAAAGAGAGAATAGTTTGTAATTTCGGGCGAGCTATGGTATTATACTTGAATGTAACCGCACTTAATGGGTTTTAAGATGATCACCTATTGGGGCGAGTCTTGTAAAGAGGAGGTGCTACTATGTATGCTGTAATCGAAACCGGCGGCAAGCAATATACCGTTCAAGAGGGAGACCTCGTAAAGGTAGAAAAGCTCGACGCTAACGAAGGAGATGCTGTCACTTTTGACAAGGTTCTTCTCGTCGCTCGTGATGGCGAAATCAACGTTGGAAAGCCCTACGTTAACGATGCTAAAGTTGAAGCTAAAGTTTTAAAACAAGCGAAAGCTAAAAAAGTCATCGTTTATAAGTTTAAGGCTAAGAAAAACGAACGTAAGAAAAAAGGCCATCGTCAACCGTATACACTCGTAGAAATCGGTAAATTGGCGTAATGACGGAGATTACGATCTTTGTTCATGATAAAGCGTATGTAGGCTTTATAGCCAATCAACATGCAGGTGAAGGAGATCCTATAGGCGAAATGGTCTGTCACGGCGTTTCAGCTTTAACTTTAACCTGTGCCATGTCCTTGAGTCAGATAGCGACTATTTCGGAAGAGGAAATGTCGGCGGAACAGGCGGAAGCTTATTTAAGTCTTCGCATTCCATACGACCGCGTCGATGAAACGACGGAAATTCTCTTTCGTTCAATGATCGTCGGACTCAGGGCTATCGAAAGTGAATACGATCAATATTTAAAAATAGAGACTCAGGAGGTTTAGATGATACTGTTTACACTCGAACTCTTCTCTTCTAAGAAAGGGATGGGTAGTTCTAAAAACGGTCGCGACTCCGAATCCAAACGTCTCGGCGTCAAGAAGGGTGACGGTCAACATGTACTTGCCGGCAACATTCTCGTACGTCAAAGAGGCACCAAGATTCATCCTGGGGTAAACGTAGGTATCGGTAGCGACGACACTCTCTTTGCTAAAGCCGATGGACGCGTTTCCTTTGAAAATCGCGGCAGAAACAAAAAAGTTGTTAATGTAGTTCCATTTGAAGAATTAGCATAATATACATGATTTAAAACCGCAGAGGAATCTGCGGTTTCTTTTTTCTTTTATATTCTTAAATAAATATTAGACAGAGCTTTTCATTGAGCCGTTGTCTAAAATGGCTCTGTGATATAATATGAAACCAATGGGGGTGGAAAATGTTTGTCGATATTTGCAATATTACGGTAGAAGCGGGAAAAGGCGGCGACGGTGCCGTCGCGTGGCGCCGTGAAAAATACGTACCGGCAGGCGGTCCGGCTGGCGGCGACGGCGGTCGCGGCGGAAGCGTCATTCTGGAAGCCGACAGCGGCCTCAGAACGCTGATGGATTTTCGCTACAAGCGCGTTTACAAAGCGGAAAACGGCGAAAACGGAAGAAACAAAAAACAATTCGGCGCCGATGCCGACGACATTGTATTAAAAGTTCCGGTGGGAACACTGGTAAGAGATGCCGCAAGCGAAAAAGTCATCGTCGATATGAAACATCCCGGCGAACGATTTGTCATTGCACAAGGCGGCGGCGGTGGAAAGGGTAATGCTCGCTTTACGACGAGCACCCGTCAAGCCCCGACTTTTTCTCAGCTCGGCTATAAAGGTCAGCGCCGGGAAATAACGCTGGAATTGAAACTCCTTGCCGATGTCGGACTCGTAGGATTTCCCAATGTAGGGAAGTCCACCTTGCTTTCGGTTATTTCCAGTGCGCAACCGAAAATCGCGAACTATCAGTTTACGACCCTAACGCCGAATTTAGGCGTGGTCTATTTGGGGCCGGGCGAAAGCTTTATCTGCGCCGATATTCCCGGTCTAATTGAAGGAGCCTCGGAAGGGGTAGGCCTTGGGCACGATTTTCTTCGCCATGTGGAACGCACCAGCGTTCTGATTCACGTCTTGGACGGCAGCGGCGATTTTTATCGCGATCCCATCGAAGATTTCGATAAAATTAACCGAGAACTTAAAGATTACAATGAGGCCTTGAGCGATAAACCTCAAGTTGTCTTTATAAACAAAATGGATCTTCCCGATGCCGTCGATCGAGAACCGGAAATTCGCAAGGAGCTGGAATCCAGAGGGTACACCGTATTTTCCGGATCCGCCGCCACTACGAAGGACATTAAACCTTTACTTTACAAAGTCTATGAGATTCTCCAAACGGTGGAACCGGATTACGACAGTTTCGATTACGAATACTACGAGGAAGAAAAAGACACGACACCTGCCATTTCCGTTCGAAAGGAAAATGGACGTTACATCGTCGACGGACCCTACATCGAGCGCCTTTTGGGCTCTACTTTCTTCGACGATCGCGATTCTCTGCGGTATTTCCAAGAGAATTTACGTAAAAACGGCGTCATCGATAAATTGACGGAACTTGGAATCCAAGAAGGTGAATCGGTCTTTATCGACGATTACGAATTTGAATTTTTTGAATAGGAGTCATATGATTACTGGAAAACAACGGGCAGAATTAAAGAAACTTTCCCATGGAATGCGTCCCTTGCTTCAGGTGGGTAAAAACGGCATTACGCCGGCTTTAATCAAACAGGTAGATGCTCTTCTTGAAGATCACGAGTTAGTAAAAATCACCCTTTTACAAAATACAGCCGTATCTTTGGAAGAAGCGGGCAGAGAACTTACAGAAGCTCTCGGGGCGGAATTTGTTCAGGCCATCGGTTCGAAACTTACGATTTACAGACCTTCTGAAGAGAATCCTAAAATCGTCTTGGAGTAGTTATGAAAATAGGCATTATGGGAGGATCCTTTAATCCGATTCACATGGGCCATTTGATGATGTGCGAGTATATGCGCTCGGAATTGGGCCTTCATAAGGTGCTCTTTATACCTACGGGAAATGCTCCCCATAAGAGGAATTATTCCGTGGCGGCGGAAGATCGCCTGACCATGGTGGAAATCGCCGTAGCAGATCACCCTTATTTTGAAGTATCTCCCGTGGAAGTAATGGAGAATAAGACGACTTATTCCGTAGATACTTTAAGAAAATTAAAGGAGGAATATCCAGAAGGAGAGTTTTACTTCTTCTTAGGTTCGGATATTCTGCAAGATCTTAAAACCTGGAAACTATTTGGCGAGCTGGCAAAGCTTACTCATTTTGCCGTTGCCGTTCGTCCGGGATCGGAGCTAAAGACAGGGGATTCCATTCGGAAAGAAATTCATCTATTAAGGGAAAAATATGGCGCGAGTATCGTGTTAATCGATACGCCGCTGTTGGAAATTTCCTCGACCGGTTTAAGAAACCGCATTCGGCAGGGAAAATCTGTCAAGTATTTCGTGCCGGATCATGTGATGACCTATATTCAAAAAAAGGGGTTTTATCGATATTGAAAGCAATCGATTGGAATGAAATAGCTTCTCGCGTCGGCGATAAGCGCTATCAGCACATTCAACGTGTCGTGGAAACGGCACGTCACCTTGCCGAACGCCACGGCGTCGACGTAAAGAAAGCGGAAACTGCCGCCATGTTTCACGATATATGCAAATATCGCGACGACGCTCTTTTATGGCAGGAGGCAAAGCGCCTGAACATTGAGGATTTAGAGAAATTTAAAGCTTTTCCGCAAATTCTACACGCCTATGTGGCGGCGGAATCGGCGAGAGTAGATTATGGCATCGAAGACGACGACATCTTAGAAGCTATTCGCTACCATACCACGGGAATTGATTCTATGGGGCCTGTAGCGGAAGTCGTCTTTTTAGCCGATTATTTAGAGCCTATGCGCAATTTTGAAGGGGTAGAAGATCTTCGAAAAGCGGCGGATGAAAGTTTAGAACGGGGCATGAGGGAGTCTGTCGCCCAAAACTTAGGGTATTTGATTCACTCGGAAAAAACCATTTGCCTCGATTCTATTCGATGCTATAACTACTATATCGGGAGAAAATAATCATGAAGAGTTTTTTTCGAGGCTTTTTCGTTACGATATTAATCGTCGTCGTGGGCTTCTTTGCCGTGAATACGTATTTGAATTTAGGCGACGATTCCGAAACGAAAGATGTCATTCGCGATTTAAAAAATAGTAATGAAAAATTTCAAGTTCTATTAATCGGCGTCGACAGTTTAAATAATCGCCGCTCGGATAATACGAGAAGTGACGTCATGATGCTTCTCGATGTGGACGGCGAAAAGAAGCAGGCTTCGTTGGTATCTATTCCAAGAGACAGCCGTGTCGAAATTCGCGGTCACGGCAAGACGAAGATCAATCACGCCTATGCCTACGGAAAGGCAGATCTAGCCCTTGAAACAGTGAATAAAAGTTTTGGTCTCAATGTACCTTATTATATTGTTACGGATTACGCCTTTGTAAAAGACGTGGTGGACATTGTAGGTGGCATCGAGGTTAACGTCCCCATGGATATGGATTACGAAGATCCTTCTGCCGATCCGCCCCTTTCCATTCATTTGAAGAAAG
>QWCH01003251.1_pt1 | contig 17562 bp, 14 predicted proteins | sample 1972671 | NCBI WGS metagenome assembly QWCH01 (sample SAMN09866713, study PRJNA288562) | Human gut metagenome isolate term3_stool, whole genome shotgun sequencing... | isolation source: gut | host: Homo sapiens | place: USA: California | reverse complement strand
ATGCATTCTATATAATTCAAGTTATAAGAGCTTGTACTATCAACTATAAAGAAAGAGTAAAATGTAAATAGAACACACAAAAAAATCACCACAGGATTTTTAAAACATCTATATACCTCAGACTTTATAAATTTATTCATGAGACTTTCTCCTAATCATGAAAATATATACAAAAGAATTAACAAGTATTAACGAAAATAATCCTATTAAATAATTTAATATTCCATCATACACAATAGCATCAAACACATAAAATCCTTGATAAGAAAAGGCTCCTAAATTCAATGATCCAAGCACAAATCCAGTAATAAGTATTCCAAAAAATGGTATAGTTGAAATAAGTAGTATATTTTTTATTTTATAACTTAATTGAATGGAAATTAAAGCTATTAACGATATAATTATTCCCTTCCATAAACTCAAAATGAAAGAAAAAAATATTGGTTTTCCAATAATCAAATCAATAAAAATTTTGCTATTTATTGTAGATTCTTTTGATATGGTATTAATTGGTACAAAGTTAATAAGTATCAAACCAGAAATAAAATAAGAAGCAACTACAGCCAAAAAAACCACACTCAATATCGATGCAACCTTTGAAATAGCTAATTGCTTAGAAGATATTCTCATACATTCCAAATCATAAAACCTATTTTTCTTTTCGTAAAAAATTTGCCATACAAATGGTGCAATAAACAAAATAGGTGCTAAAAAATCTAAATAAGTAGTACTATACAAATACACTCCAACTTTATATTTGTAAGCTGCTACTTGTCCTTCTGTATAGCCCATAAACACAGTGAAAACAACTCCAACTAATACCGTTAAAAAAAACGGTATTAGTAGTTGTGAAATTGTCCTTTTGTAAATATTCTTATTCATATTTAATTACTCTTCCATTGACCTCTAGCAGTAAAATTAACAGTCTGGTTCCACTGACTTTGCATTTTAACTCTAATTTTATTATTTTTGTACTGTGAAGAATTGCCTGGCAATGTAACTGTTTTCCCTTTCGCTATTTTTCTAGCCCATGCCCCCGGTGCACTCCCATTCGTTTTTTCCATTCTTGCACTATAATAGTATCCACCACCGTTAAAAGTAGATTTTAACGCTCCATTTGCTCCACCTGTTTGTTTTGTTTGATTTCCTGTTGCCACATTACCTGCAAGTTTTCCAACAGTAACATCAAAACCTTGATAAGTACTTCCAGCATAAACAGAACCCGTAGCTACTAGTGCTGACAATAAAATTCCTAGTGCTAATTTTTTAATTTTCATATTTCCTCCATAACAATAAAATTAAAATCGATTATCGATTTCAATTTTATTATAATGTTTTTGAAATTCATTGTCAATATAATTTCAAAGTTATCTTAAATTATTCTTTTCAATACAAGTTACACATTGATTTTAGTAAAAGCATCTCATGCAATGCAATTCGACAAATTAGTCGAACAAATAAAAGAATTTTAATTTTCAGTAAATTTTAAATGATAGAAAAAATAACAAAGCCTTATGCACGAAACTGTGTGCATAAGGCTTTGTTTATTTCTAGGAAAGTTCAGGGCTTTCTTTTTATATATTTTTCTTTGCTTGTTTATCGTTATAAATTCTCTTCATCAACATTCCAAGCGCAAACACTCCGAATAAAATTATAAGTCCTTTTACCCATGTAGATGGATTTGTGGATTTACTTGCTGCGTAAGAATAAATCAATGTAGCTGGAAGTTGTCCGATTCCTGTCGCGATGAAAAATTCCCAAAATCCCATTGGAGTCAATCCTGCTGCATAACTTATCGGATCAAATGGTACAAATGGCAAAAGTCTTGCAACCAAAATTGCGTTCTTGCCGTATTTGTCGAAGAATCCTTCTACTTCCTTTAATGCTCCTTTTGTTGCAAATTTTTCTGCGATATCTCTTCCCAAAAATCTCGCGATTCCAAAACAAATCGCTGCTCCTGCCATTGCAGATGTCCAAGACAATATACTTCCTCTAACCCATCCCCAAATAGCTGCATTAGAAAATGTAATGAAAAACGCAGGAATTGGCGCTGCAACTGATTGAAGAATCATCATCAAGAATGAAATTACAACCGCTGTCTTTCCAAATGATCTGATGTAGGCTTTTACACTTTCAAGGTCTTTAAAAGCTTTTGACATGTTTGTAACGCCTTCTCTGAGTGGTTTGATAAATACAAATGCAAGAACCACAATGAGAATAACGACAATTTTTTTGATATGTTTATTTTCTAATTTCAAAATTATCCCTCCTTACATTCATTATATCAAATAAAAAAATAAACACTTATTGAAATTTTCTATAAGTGTTTATCATTTATTATAATTTACGAATTAAATTTTTTTCTATCAAAATATTCTTCACCAGAACTATTAGCGACGATAACTGTACACACCGCATCTCCTGTGATATTTATCGCTGTTCTAATCATATCCAAAATTCTGTCTATTCCCATTATCATTGCTATTGCAGATATTGGAAGTCCAATTGAATTGAACACCATGGATAAAGTTATCAAACCAACCGATGGAATTCCCGCAGTACCTACTGATGCAAGTGTCGCTGCTGCAATTACTGTCAAGAAATTTTGTGGTGTCAATTGCATACCGTAAGCGTTCGCTGCAAATACTACCGCAACTCCCTGCATAATTGCTGTTCCGTCCATGTTGATAGTCGCTCCAAGTGGAATAGTAAATGAGGAAATTTTCCTGCTAACTCCAAGTTCTTCCAATTTGTTGATGTTCATTGGCACTGTTGCATTTGAAGATGATGTGGAGAACGCAAATCCCAAAACCGGGAAGAATTTCTTCAAGAATTTGAATGGATTTGCTTTTGCAAAAATCGTCAATAAAACCATATAAACTAAGAAAAGTTGCAATCCCAATCCTAAAACTACTGTGAGCATGTATTTTAACATAGAGAATATTGCAGATAATCCTAAAGTTGCGAATGTCTTAGTGATAAGAGCAAATACACCAATTGGTGCGAACTTCATGACAATCATTGTCATATCCATCATTATGTCGTTGAATTCTTCGAAAATATTTGCTACGTTGTGTGCTTTTTCTCCCAAATTCGCCAAAATAATTCCAACTAACAATGCGAAGAAAATTATTTGCAACATATTTCCTTCAGCCATAGCTTTAATTGGATTTGTAGGAATCAAATTGAGCACAGTATCTTTTATTGAAACTGCCTTCGCAGGGTCTGCTTGGACAGCCTGGCTCACTTTGCTAAGATCAATTCCAACTCCAGGCTTTATAAATGATGCCAATAATAGCGCTAAAGTTATCGCTAAAGCCGTAGTGAACAAATAAAACACAAGTGTTTTTACTCCGATTTTTCCTAATTTTTTAGTATCTCCCATACTCATCGCACCAGTTACAAGTGAGAAGAACACCAATGGAACAACGAGCATTTGCATTAATCTGATAAATCCTTGCCCCAATACGTCGAATATCCCATTAACTAAAATGGTATCTTTTATATATGATGAAGGGACAAATAGATTAAAAACTATTCCTACCAACAACCCCAGGAATAATCCAATGAATATTTGAGTTGTCAGTCCTCTTTTTTTCTTTTTTTTCATAAACATCTTTCCTTTTTTATAAATTCATTTTTAAAATTATAAATTATTTTTTTCGATATATTTTTGAAGAGAAGTTTGCCAATCTGTGAATTTGTAAATTTGAGAAGTGTTCAATAAGAAGTTTTCCAAAGCTGTAAAATCTGGTCTGTGGCCTTCTATTCTCAAATTCTCATCTTCGATTACTTCTGCATCAATTCCTTTTATTTTCAAGATTTCTTCTGCAAATTCTTTTCTACTAGCAACGCCTTCGCATGATGCATGATAAATTCCATAATCGTAAGTAGACATCAATTTTACGATAAACTCAGCTAATTGATATGCGCTTGTCGGAGAAGAGTATTGTGCTTTAGGAACGTAAACTTTCCCCTTTTGAATTGCTTCTTTTATAATATCTTCAACCCTGTGATTTACCGGAGAGAATAACCAACTTGTTCTCAAAATAAAATGTTTCACGCTGAATTCTCTTACGAAATTTTCTCCCATCAATTTGCTTTTTCCATACATTGTCGTAGGATGTGGAGTGTCATATTCTCTGTATGCACTTCTGGATTGTCCACTGAACACATCGTCTGCTGACATGTGAATTATTTTTGCATCCACAGTGTTCGCTGCAACAGCCATGTTTCTAGCGCCCAACGCATTTACTCTGAAAGCCTCGTCTGGATTTTCTTGGCAAGCTACAGGGTCTGTAAGTGCAGAACAATTTATGATTACATTTGGTCTATTTCTTCTGGCAAATATTGAAGTTTCATCGGAATTTACAATGTCTACAATGTATTTATCCGTTGCTAAGACTTCGTCTTCCAGAGGATCCAAATATTTCTGTAATACTTTTCCTATCTTTCCATCTGCTCCGCTTATCCAAATTCTATTTCTATTCATAATATCTCCTTATAAATTAATCTCCAACTCAACTGGACAATGGTCTGATCCCATTATGCTTTGGTGGATTTTCGCATCCACAAGATTATCCTTCAAATCATCACTTACTATGAAATAATCAATTCTCCAGCCAGCATTTCTTTCTCTCGCTTTTGCAAAGTACGACCAATAAGAGTACTCATCTGTTTTGTCGGGATAAAAGTATCTGAAAGTGTCGATATATCCGTCATTTAATAAAAGTGACATTTTATTTCTTTCTTCGTCGGTAAATCCTGCTGAACGTCTATTTGATTGTGGATTTTTCAAATCAATTTCATTGTGGGCTACATTCAAATCCCCACACACAATTACAGGTTTTTTATCTCTTAAAATATTCAAATAATTGTGGAATTCATCTTCCCACACCATTCTATAATCCAATCGTTCTAGTTTTTGTTTGGAGTTCGGAGTGTAGACATTCACCAAGAAAAAGTCCTCATATTCGCAAGTAATCACACGACCTTCAGTGTCGTGTTCATCAATTCCAATCCCGAAACTTACTCCAATTGGTTCAGTTTTTGTGTACACCAAAGTTCCAGAATAACCAGCCTTGTTAGCTGAATAGGAATATCTGTGATAACCTTCAAATTCCATTTCTTCAGTCATTTGATTTTCTTTCATTTTTATTTCTTGTAAACAAAAAATATCCGCATTCAAATTATCAAATGCTTCCTTAAAGCCTTTTTTCATAACGGCTCTGTATCCGTTAACATTCCATGATATTAATTTCATATTCTCACCTCTTATTTGTTATTTATTATATCATATACAGTTTTAAAAACTGATATTTGCGAATGTAGATAACAATTATTTATACCCAAATAAACAAATTTTTAATAAATTTATGATTTTGTTAAGTTTTCGCAATTTGATATAATATATTAAAAAGAAAAAAGGAGATTTTTATGCAAGATTGTAAAAATTTTAAATTAATAGATACGAGAGAATTGTCAGACATCAATTCTACTGCATTTCTTTTCGAACACGAAAAAACCAAAGCGAAAGTTTTGAAGCTAGCTAACGACGACGAAAACAAAGTTTTTTCAATTGCTTTTAAGACTATTCCACAAGATAGTACAGGGGTTGCTCACATAATGGAGCATTCAGTTCTTAATGGATCCAAAAAATACACAACTCGTGAACCATTTATGGACTTGGTAAAATCATCGCTACAAACATTTTTGAACGCTATAACTTATCCGGATAAAACTTGCTATCCTGTAGCAAGTCGTAACACCAAGGACTTCAAAAATCTTGTGGATGTTTATTTGGATGCAGTTTTCAATCCAATTGTTTACGAAAAGAAAAATATTTTCTATCAAGAAGGATGGCATTACGAAATAAAAAATGTCGATGATGATATCAAATACAATGGTGTAGTGTACAACGAAATGAAGGGCTCTTACAGTTCAATTTATACGATTATTTTCGATGAATTGTTCAAATATTTGTACCCAGACACAACTTATGCACATTCATCGGGCGGAAATCCTTACAACATTCCAGATTTAACTTACGAAAAATTCTTGGAATTCCACGACAAATACTACCATCCATCAAATTCGTTTATTTATTTTTACGGAAATGGAAATATCGAAGAAGAATTGGATCATTTGTCAGAATATTTGGATGAATATGATTACAATAAAATCGACTCAGACATTCCTTACCAAAAACCATTTGAGGAAGCTAAAAAAGTCCAAGTCGAATACAATATATCAAAAGACGAAAAGCCTGACGGAAAAGATGTATTGGTATATGCTGCAAATGTCGGACACATCACAAATGTAAAAGATGCATTTGTTTCAACTATTTTAAGTGATGTATTGTTCTCCAACGAATCTGCGATAATTAAAGAAAAATTATTGCAAGAAAACATCTGTGAATCTGTAGAGAGCGTATCATCTTACGGCCAAGAAATCACAATGGGGGTTATCGCTGAGAACTCAGATGTAAAAAACACCGAAAAATTTGAATCATTGGTTAAAAGAGAATTAGAAAACATCGTAAAAAACGGAATCGACAAGGACGAACTCACATCTACTCTTAATAAATTAGAATATGATTTGAAAGAGGCTGGAAGTTTCCACACAAAAGGAGTTATCTATTTCTTAAAATCTGCTCTAAGTTTCATGTACTCAGATAGCTACTACGACCAATTACAATTCTCAGAAACACTTGCAGAATGCAGAAAATTGATCGATACAGATTACTACGAAAAATTCATCGAAGAAAAATTGTTAAACAACAACTTCAAATTGATTCTATCATTGAAAGCAACGCCAGGTCTTAATTTGAAAAAAGACAACGAAGTTAAGGAAAAATTAAAACAATACAAGGAAAGCTTGTCTGATGAAGAATTTAATGAATTAGTAGATTTGAACAAAAACTTGGAACAATTCCAATCAGAAGAAGACACAAAAGAACAAAAAGACACTATTCCAACGTTGGAACTTTCCGATATTGACGCAAAACTTGAAGATGTAGAAAGAATCGAAAAGAAAATCGACAATTACACATACCTAAATCCAAATCTATTCACATCAAACATTCACTACGCATCATTTATGTTTGATTTGTCGAAGTTCTCGCAAAAGGATTACTTCTATTTGTCACTTCTATCCGATTATATCGGACTAAGCGACACTACAAATTACGATTACAAAAAATTATACACTCAAACATATCTTGCCTCAGGTGGAATATTCACTGCTATTCATTTGAACAATACAAAAAACGGTCAAGATTTAAAATCCAAATTTGTGTTTAGTTTCAAAACAATAGAAAAAACAGAAGACGAATGTATTAAAATATTGGAAGAATACTTGTTTAATGTGAAATTTGAAGACAAAAATAGATTCAAAAATATCCTTCAAAACCTAAAACAAGAATACAAAACAAGAATACTTGAAGCCGGAAACCAATTCGCATTGACACGTTCTATGGCATCATTCTCAGAAAAAAGCGTGTTGGAAGATGAATGTTCAGGAATTAGCTACTACGAAAAATTATGCGACGTGTTGAATGATTTTGACGAAAAAGCAGACATCACTTTGAATAAATTAAAAGATTACTACGAAAAAATCATAAATTCAAACGATATGATTGTAAGCATAATCAATGAACAAGAATCCGCAAACAAATTCTTCGCCAAATTACAACAATCATTGATTTCTAAAATGAGCACACAAGAAATCGACGTCAAATCTTCTCCGACAAAATTCTTCAAATTAAAAGAAGCCTACAAGACATCTTCAAATGTGAATTACGTTGTAAAATCAGCTGATTTGAAAAAATACGGGTTTGAATACAATTCTAAAATAACTGTGTTGACAAATATTCTAAACACTTCATTCTTGTACAACGAAGTCAGAGCAAAAGGCGGTGCTTACGGAGTTGGAATGAGCGTAAGCTTAAATGGAATATTATATGTGTATTCCTACAGAGATCCTAACATCAAAAACACAATCGACATCTACAATCAAATCGATAAATTTGTCGAAAACATGAGCTTTGATGAAAAAGAAATGAAGCAATTCATCATTGGAACTGTGAACCAATTCAACCCACCAATGACTACATTCACAAAAGGAAGTCGTTCGATTAACATGTATTTATCGGGACGAACAATAGAAGATTATGAAATTTATCTTGAAAACATGCTACACACAACTGTAGATGACTTGAAGCAATTTGCTGAAATAATCAAAAAAGCAATTAAAGAAAATCACTTAGTAGTTGTAGGAAATGATACAAAGATAGATGAAGATGCAAATCTTTTCGACAAAACAATCAATATAGAATAAAAATTTTGAGGGCATATGCCCTCTTTTTTGATGATAATATTCAATGCTTTTTTAATAAAATATTCAACGCTCATGCTAAGATATCATACGGAAAAATTTGACTTGATTTCAAATCGAAAAAATCCGGCTAAAATCGTACTGCGTAAGCGAAGCGTGCTTACGATTTTAGGATTTTAGGATTTAGAAATCAACAATTTTTGTAGTCTAGATATTCGTGCATGAGTGTTAATTTTTTTTATCACAGTTTGTTAATTAAACGAATTTATAACATCAAACATAGGAATGGTAATAGATATTACGATAAATCCTACGATTATTGCCATGAAGATTATAAGCATTGGCTCTAATATGCTAATGAATGATTTAATTGCATATTCCACTTCCCCGTCGTAAAATTCAGATAATTTCTCGAAAATATCTCCTAATTCTCCAGTATTTTCTGCAACTTTTAACATGGAGTTGAACACTTGTGGCGTAATTTTTCTTTTATTGAAGGCTTCTTCAAGTGTAAATTCTCCAGATTCTATTTCTTTGAAAATATCGGAAAGTTCTTGTTTGTAGTATTTGTTTTTCATGGATTTTTGAATTATGATCAGTCCATCAAGAATTGTCATGGAGTTTTTGTGAGTTATGCTTAAACTTCTCGCAATTTCAGATGAGATTACTATTTGTCTTTGTTTTCCTAAAATCGGATTTGTCGTTTTGAATTTGTCCAGGTAATATCCAAATTTTGTTTTTCGATAAGCTATGATAAGTCCCGCAATTATTAGAACTAAAATAATTAATATCAATAATCCTTTTTCGTTAATTGCGTTTGATACTGAAATTAGAATTCTTGTAGACAGTGGTAGCACCATGTCAGAGCTTTCAAACAAATCCACGAATGTTGGAATGACGTTTTTGAGCATAAATATCAACATTACAATTCCCGTAACAGTCAAAATAATAGGATAAATCATTGCATTTTGAATTTTTTTGTTGATATCGTAGGTTCTTTCGTAATATTTGCTCAAATCGTAGACTACTTTGTCAAGCCTTCCACTTTCCTCTCCGAGTTTCATCATCGATATAAAAAACATGTCGAAGTTTTTGTCGCCACAGAAACTTTCCGACACGCTCATCCCGTTATTCAAATTCTCAGAAACTTTGTCCAAGCTGGGTTTCAATTGTTTGAATTCTTTTTGTTCTTTGAGTAGATTGATTATTTCTATGATTGGAATCTTAGCATTCAAAAGAATTGAAAATTGTCTCAAAAACAAAAACAGTTTTTTCTTGGAAGCCTTGAAGTTTATTTCTTTTTTTAATATACTGTCTTCTTTTAGTAAACTGTCAATCTTCATTGTACAACCTCATCGCTTCATCAAATGAAGTGTTTCCAAGAGCAACTTGAATTAGTGCTTTTTTGAATAAACTGTCGATGTTATTTTCTTCGCCGTAGTTTTTCAATGATTTCAAATTCATATCTTTTTTGATTAAGCTTCTCAAATCATCGTCGATTTTTAATATTTGCATGACAGCCATTCTCCCATCGTAACCCAAACTGCATTCATCGCAATTTCCTGGCTCGTAAATTTCAGTTGGATTTAACCCGTTTGATCTAAAAATTTCCATTTGTTCAGAGGTTGGTGTGACTTTTTTCTTGCAATGAGGACACAATTTTCTGACCAATCTTTGTGCGATGACAACTTTGAGTGATGCTCTTATCATGTAATCTTCAATTCCCATATCCATCAGTCTAATTATCGATTGATAGCAGTCGTCGGTGTGAATTGTGGAGTAAACTTTATGGCCTGTGATTGACGCTCTGATTGCAAGCTTGGAAGTTTCCAAATCTCTGATTTCTCCGACCATTATTACGGAAGGGTCTTGTCTAAGTACAAACTTCAACGTATTATCAAATCTCAAGCCAATTTTTTCGTTAATTTGAATTTGATTGATTCCAAAAATATTGTACTCAACTGGATTTTCAATTGTGATAATATTTTTATCGATTGTGTTTTCTTGCTCTAACATCGTGTAAAGTGTTGTGGTCTTACCGCTACCTGTCGGCCCACAAATAAGCACCATGCCATTTTCAAATTTCGTAAATCCTTCTATCATTTTTTGTTCATTTTCAGAAATTCCAAGATTTTGCATACCGATTTTAAAAGATTCTGGATTCAAAATTCTAATAACGCATTTTTGCCCGTGAATTGTGTTGATAATGCTAATTCTAAGATCTATCTTGGAATTTTCGTAAGTATATGTAATTCTTCCGTCTTGTGGAAGCCTCTTTTCTGCAATATCAAGCTCACTCATTATTTTAATTCTAGTAATTATCTTTGAATGCATGCTCTTGTCAACAGTTTTGTATTCCACCAAACTTCCGTTGATTCGAAATCTAATCCTGACATTTTCTTCGAATGGTTCAATGTGAATATCGCTAGAATTTTTTCTGATTGCATCATCAATTATAGAATTTACAAATAAAATATTATCGTTGATTTCCATTGTTGTCTCCTTGTATATTACAATAAAAAGAAATAAAATTTGGAAACAAATTTAAACTTTCCTTTATTTGTTTCCAAAAATCATTTTATATAATACTATTTTTTAAATTGTTTTACTAGTTTTGTAGGGTTTATATAGTGAGATAATCTAAGAGGGGATATAGGAATATATCTGGTTACTCCAGTCGATGACCTCACAGTTGGGTATATAATATCTTTCTTCGGTATTCCGTATCTATATGCTTGCCATACTATTTTAGAACAATAAGTAGGGTTTGTAGATTCATAATTTGCAGTTATAAAATATGTTGCTTTTGAATTTTTAGTTACATAATTTGCTATGGCCCATTTTGCGGCTTTTAAAGCATCTGAACTATATTTATAGCGATATACGTTTATCCATTGGCCTTTTTTATTAACATATTTATCTACCCAATCATTTAAAGTCATTAATGATGGATTTGTGCCAACACCATTAATGCTAAGTATTTTTTTTGAGGAGATAACTATTCCCGCATGACCAATAATATCTTTACTTCTATACCCATTAGTAACAAAAATATCTCCAGCTTGTAATTTATAACCTCCGCTTGCAGATCTTGTGATAGGAATTGACTCTAATTCCTTAGCTTCTTTTTCTAATTCTTTTTCAGCTAATATGGAGTCTTTTTGAAAATCATAAAATTGTTTAAATGAAATTGTTCTATCCAACACACCTTCCTGTATTAATTCAAGATACTCTTTTTCAGTAGGTAAATCTTTTTCGCTGAAAGCAAAAGATGTATTTTCTACTAAAATCAATAAAAATGCTAAAAAGCAAAAAAATATTTTTTTCATATAGATTTCCTCCTTTAAATTATAGTATAATTATATCAAAAAAGTAAGGAGAATAATATGAAAAACAAAAAAAATTTGACATTTGAAAAAATATTTAACATAATACTGATTTGCTGTATGATTTTTATAATAGTATTATGGGGGAAGCATTTTCCTTTAATGAAATATAGAGGATATAAAAAATTATATAAATACATGGATATTCAAAAAATACCTAAAAAAGATATTAAAGATATTAAATCTTTCAAGGATATAAAATTTGACGGATATTTTTATTATGTTTACTTAAAAGATTATCCTAATTATACTCTATGTTATGAGTATACCAGAGATGGGAAGTTTTTTCTTGCAGTAGAAAAAGAGATAAATGGAATTAATAATATGTTAGACGAAAATGAATTGAAAAATTTCAAATACAAACCACTTCCTGACAATTGGGAGGATATTAAAAAATAGAAAAAGTGGCACGATTATGCCACTTTTTTATATATTGTTTACACCAATAATCTGCCACCTTGTGTGTACAAATTATAATAATATCCTTTTTGTTCCATTAATTGTTGGTGCGTTCCGCGTTCGATTATTCCTTCTTCGGTCAATACCAAAATCAAATCTGCGTTTTGAACCGTTGTAAGTCTATGGGCAATTGTAAGTGAACTTCTTCCTTTTGCCAAGTTTTCCAACGATTCTTGCACGATAAATTCGCTTTTGTTGTCAAGCGCTGATGTCGCTTCGTCTAATATCAAAATAGGTGGATTTTTCAAGAAAACTCTTGCGATTGAAATTCTTTGTTTTTGACCACCTGATAACATTACTCCACGCTCACCAACATAAGTGTCAAATCCATTTTCCAAGTTCATTATAAAATCGTACGCTCCTGCTGCTTTTGCTGCATCGATTACTTCTTGTTCTGTCGCATCTGGCTTTCCGTACAAAATATTTTCTTTGACAGTTCCACTGAACAAATACACATCTTGTTGCACCATTCCGATGTTTGAACGAAGCGATTGAAGTTTGATTTTTCGAACATCAATTCCTTCCACCAAAATTTCTCCGTCTTCTACATCGTAAAATCTAGGTATCAAATTGCACAACGTCGTTTTTCCTCCACCAGAAGGCCCAACCAACGCAACTTTCTGTCCAGGATTTATAGTGAACGAAATATTGTTCAACACATTTTCGCTATTGTTATTGTATTTGAAACTGACATCTTTTATTTCGATTTTACCTTTGACATCTTCCAAATCCACAGCGTCTTCGTCGTCGAAAATTTCGATATCTTGACCCATTATTTCTGTAAATCTTTCGATACCAGTCATTCCACGTTGGAATTGTTCCGTAAATTCTACGATTCTTCTCACAGTTGTAAGCAACGTTTGAACATAAAGGATGAATGCTACGATGTCCCCACTACTCATCTTCCCTTCGACTAGGAAAAGTCCACCGAATAAAACCACGATAATGTACATTATTCCATCAAACGCTTTTGTTATCGTGTTAAATCCAGCCATTGATGTGTACGTTTCTGATTTTATATCCAAGAATTTCTTGTTTCCTTTTTGGAATTTTTCGATTTCTACATCTTCATTTGCGAAAGATTTTACAACTTTAACCCCAAGCAAACTATCCTCTATATCCGCATTCAACACTCCGATGTGATGTTTTTGTTCTTTGAATCCTTTTCGCATTCTTCTGTTGTATTTTGATGCAAACACAATCATAAGTGGAATTGATAAGAACAAAATCACGGTCAATAATGCATTCAGTCTAACTAAGATTACAAATGAAACTATTATTTTGATAAGTCCAATGAAATATTCTTCTGGACAGTGATGTGAAAATTCCGTTATATCGAACAAATCAGATGTAATTCTTGCCATAATTTGTCCGACTTTTGTTTCGTTAAAATACGAATCAGAAAGTTTTTGCAAATGTTGGAACACATCGTATCTCATGTCTGTTTCAATCTTCGCACCCATTATGTGACCGGTTTTTGTCATGTAGAATCCTGCGAACAAATCAATTATCTTCATAATCAAAAGAAGACCAGCCATTCTGAAAATCATTTCTCGTGTCAAAGTGTATGTTCCAAGTCCTGCATTTGTCAGTCTTCTCAAAATCATCGGCAACACCATATCTGTAAGTGTCGTAAGAGCCGCGCAGAACAAATCAAACATCAGAATAAATTTGTATTTTTTAAAATAAGGCATTACCCTTTTTATCAGATTAAGATTTCTTTTCATGCTTCTTTCCTTTCTTTAAAATTAATCAATACAACAATTATAGCACATTAAATTATTTTACATAATACAAAAACCGCCAAATTCAAAATCAATCTGATTTCAAACTCGGCGGCCAATTTATTTTGTGGATAATTTCTTCATTAATATTGTAATTGCGAAAAATCCTACCAATATTAAAATGTAAATAATAATATTCAGTGTGAACAAGCTTTGCTTCACCGGTCCTGAAAAAATAGAAAAATATGAAAACAAAACAAATCCAATAGCTGATATAGCAATCAAAATGTATCTGAATTTACTGTCATGAAATCTCTTTTCTTTTCTGGAAATTATAATCGGAGTTGCAATTACAGCTGCAAACATCGTCAAATAAAGTATAACTGCAGACACTGAAATTTGTTTAAATTCCAATCCTAAGAAATTTTTAACTAGATTGGTAAAAAGTCCAACAGAAGTTATCAACAAAAAGTAATACACAAATTCTATTAATTTATTCGCTATACTCACATTTGAAAAATCTTCAATGTAGTTGTTGACCTTTCGAAGTTCCGATTTGTACAATTCTTCTGTAGGAAATGCTCCCTTTTTTTGTAACTGCATCAAATCAATATCCAAAAGTTTCTCACATTCACTTAACGTCTTAAAATACAGGTTTCTTGTCTTCAAATTCATCATAATTCTTTGTTTTATATCTGAAAAATCTTCATCCAATTTCATTCGTTTTCACCTCTCATATATAATACCATAAAAAAACTATAAATTATTCAATTGATATTCAAAAATTATTCACGATATTTTATCCCAAATTGTTGGTAAGTTTTTGTGGATAAATGTGGATAATATGGATAACTTTGTGGATATCTTGAAATAAGCCAAATTTTTTCCACAAATTATCGTCAATTTTTGTGGGAAAAATTTGTATAACTTATTTGAAATGTATGTTCGATAAATTTATTTAACACTCAGTTAATAAATATAATCGAACTTTCAAAATACTTACATTAAAATTCAATTCATTTTCAATGTATTACTTTTCCTAAAGTATATCGTAGCAGTAGATTATGTTATAATTATCTTAATATATAAATGAAGGAGAGTTATATGAAATATTTCGATTACGATTCATTTAAAGACTTTACATTTATTTCAAAGTTAAAAGCTTTAAAAAACTCAGACAATATTTTCTGTGTTACAACCACAGCTAATATAGAAGAAAACAAATACGATTCTAACATACACAAAGTAGGAGACAATAAAAACTTCACAAGTTCCAACAAGGACTCTTCATTTTTTGAATTGAATGATGGAGATTTATTAATTATAAGAAATTCAGAAAAAGAAGAAAATTCTGACACAACATCTTTTTACAGACTTCCTGTCTATGGTGGAGAGGCTGTAAAAGAATTCGATATCAATTTAAAAAACGCTGAAATTCTTTTCGAATTGGAAGATTCTTTTATTGTAAAATACGAATTCGATAGACATCACGAAATGAATAAAATCACAGAAGAAGAAAAAAACGAAGATGTCGAAGTACTCACAGAACTTCCTTATTTTGAAAATGCTGTTGGGTTTACTGACAAGAAAAGAACTAGACTTGCAAGATATTTTCCAAGCATTAACAAAACAGATATACTAACAGATGAATTTTCAAATATTTCATCTGTAGACATCAATGATGACAAATCAAAACTTATTTTGGTGAGAAATTCCTACGAAAACGTAATGAAAATCGAAGATGAATTAGTTGAATACGATTTGAAATCTGGAAAAGATTCTGTGATTTTACAAGGTTTTATGATAATGTCTGCGAAATATTTCAATGACGATATTGTGATTCTCGCCACAGATGGAAAAGAGCACGGACTAAACCAAGACTGTGAAATCTACAAAATTGTAGATAATAAAGCTATAAAGCTAAACGAAGAACACTACTGCCTGTACAATTCCATAGGCTGTGATTTGAAATATTCTTCTGGTAGTCAAATCGAAAAAACTGACGACTTCATGTATTTTGTAATTTTGGAAGGATATGGCAGTGCGATTTTGAGAATGGATAAGAATTACAAATTCGATAAGATTTTCTCCACAAATAATTCTATCAATATGATTTCTGTAAAAAACGATGATGTTTACTACGTCTTGATAACTGAAAATCACGGACAAGAAGTTTACAAATTAAATGGAGAACAACTAACTCATTTGAATAATGACGAATATCATATAAGCAAAAAAGACAAGTTTACTTTTGAAAATGATGGTAATTCATTCACAGGCTGGGTGATTTATCCAAAAGACTACGACGAAAATAAAAAATATCCAGGCGTTTTGTCCGTACACGGCGGTCCAAAAACTGTTTTCGGTGAAGTATTGTTCCATGAAATGGAATTACTGTCTTCTAAAGGATATTTTGTTTTCTATACAAATCCACGCGGAAGTGACGGATATGGAAATGAATTTATGGATATAAGAGGAAAATACGGAGATGTAGATTATTCAGATTTGATGAAATTCACAGATATTGTTATGGACAAATACCCTATCGACAAACTTGGCTACACCGGAGGATCTTACGGAGGATTCATGGCAAATTGGATGATGACTCACACTAACAGATTCGATTGTTTTGTCAGTCAACGTTCTATTTCAAATTGGATTTCTTTCAGTTTGATTTCGGATATTGGATATTATTTTGGAACGGATCAAAACCACACTGAAACAGTGTTAAATGATTATGATAAATTGTGGGACAAATCTCCGCTAAAATACGCAAAAAATGCACACACTCCGACTCTTTTTATTCATTCCACAAAAGATTACAGATGTCCGGTGTCTGAAGGAATGCAAATGTTTCAAGCTTTGAAACTTAACAAGACACAAACAAGGTTTGTGATGTTTTACGGAGAAAACCACGAACTTTCACGTTCTGGAAAACCTAAAAACAGAATCAGAAGATTAAAAGAAATCTGCGATTGGTTTGATGAATATTTGAGGTAGATGATGAAAAAACAGAAAAAAGAAAAAAAGAATTTGTTCTTCAAAAAATTATTGCAATCGATAAAAGAAGACCAAATCCCATTATTAAGCGCACAGACAACTTATCATTTTATAATGAGCTTAGTGCCATTTCTAATAGTTTTATTAAATATTGTGTTGATGGTTGCTGCTAGTAAACTTGATTTGATTTTCAAATGGATGGAAGTAATTCCCTCTGAAACGAGAAATATACTAATGACATTAATCAACACGATTATAAGTAACAGATCCTCATCTGTACTTTCCATCTCTTTGTTGGTGGCGTTGTGGTCTAGTTCTAAAGCTTTGAAATCTTTAATCAAAGCTATGAACAAAGCATTTGATGTGAGAAGCGAAAACGGATTTTTGAAAACACAACTTAAAAGCATTCTATTTACAGTAGTATTGCTTTTATTGTTGATTGTGACATTGGTATTTATCGCATTTGGTGGTTTGATTTTAAATCTAATTGAGCAATATATGAAAATACGAATACCTTACTTCGCACAATTATTCAGATATTTAATCCCTATCGTATCCATGATTTTTGGATTCACATTACTATACAAATTCGCACCTGATTTCGATTCTACAAGAAGTATCAAATGGAAATCGGCAATGCTAGGAGGAACAATCGCAAC
>QWCH01003247.1_pt1 | contig 17576 bp, 10 predicted proteins | sample 1972671 | NCBI WGS metagenome assembly QWCH01 (sample SAMN09866713, study PRJNA288562) | Human gut metagenome isolate term3_stool, whole genome shotgun sequencing... | isolation source: gut | host: Homo sapiens | place: USA: California | reverse complement strand
CAAGGAAATTTATGACTTGGGCAAGAACATTTGAAAGCTATATTCTGCAAATCCACCTGTGTCTGGTAAGGATTCGCCCCGCTTCCCTGACAATGTCCCCACAACGCCCGTTCACTAGCCCCCCGCAACACCCACTTCGCCGCCGAAGCCAAACCCTTCCCGGCTTTCACGGATGCCGCATCAGGAGCTAACTTAATAATCTGCTCTTCTGATAATTGCATGTATCCACATTTTCAATATTCAATGTTGACAAATTTAACGTTAAATACGAAAAATGAAACAGCTTTCAAAAGATAATTCCGAAAATATCCGTATATTTTAATATTAGGTACTGCTTATTACCCGATTTATAATAAAACGTCCATCAACATTAATCTTGTTGATGGACGCAATTCTGCAATCTTAAAAATTACTCCACGCAAACCAGATCGAGCAAAGAATTCAATGCTTTCATTCCCGGTCTGTAAGCAAAAGCCATACGTATTTTAAAATTCTTATCAATCAATATGAAACGCGGAATACCGCTAATCTTGTACGCTTCCTGAAACTTTTTATTGCCGGAATGCAATTCCAGAACATTTTCCACTCGCGGATGTCCGTTTAAATAATTCATCCAAGGAGCGGCCTTCTTGTCAATAGATACTGAAATGAATTTAATATTCTTTTCTTTGTATTCCCGAGCCAACCCGTGAAACACGGGAGCCAAGGCTTTACAAGGATTACACCATGTTGCCCACACGTCTATAAAAATGGGCATTCCCTTGTAATCCGACAACTTACACGCGTTGCCGTCCATGTCTTTAAACTCAAAATCCATCGCTTCCACCCCTGTCAAAAGATCACGTTTGTCTTTAATATGTTCATTTACAATATCCAAAATAACAGAATCTTTTACTTTCCCCGGGAAATCCAAAAGCTCAGGACTATATAGACGAGTCACATCATTCAGTACCTGCATCAAAGCGTATTCTTCCTCGAATAGTGAATAACCGATTTGTCCGGCAAAACCGGGTTCGATATTATGAACAACATTCATTAACGCCTGACTCGTTTGCCAATATTGCAATACCTCCTGTTCTTTGTAAAGCTTACATATATGACGAGCCTTTTTCAAAAAGACTTTTGAAAAAGCAAGTTTGAAATCCCTGTTCCAAGATTCAAAATCTGCGGCGGATAATTCCCGTTGCATACTTTGAGCCGAGAACTGATAGTAATTCAACAAGGTGCTGATAACCATAAAATCAATCCGGCATTGACAGTCCTCCACGAACTTTTTCGAGAGAAAAATACTTTTTACAACTCGCTTTAACGAATCGGCATTGGAAAACACCCGTCGTTCATACTCCTTGTAAGTAGTTTGAGGTGTAAGCAACTTCGGGTACAGCATTTGATAACTCAAAAACCAAGATTGGTTTAGCCACGCATTTTCCGCGGCCAAATCACCCGAGAATTTCGTCTTCGTCCGCTCTCGGTCATTGTAATCAATGACGATGGTGCTACCCGGTTTCACGAACACATTCAATGCTCCCCAATCGTACAATCTGTAATATTCCCCTTCCGGATCGGTCACCCGCAATAAAAAAGTAATAGAATCTCCCGGAGCTACCCGTTCGGAACGAACCATATTATATCGGGTTTCTTTAATCAATTCTGCCGGATAACGTTGAAATACAGGATGCGACTTAAAAACGACCTTCGCATCCTGTGCAACAGAAATCAACGCACACAATACTCCGACAATTCCCAAAAGAATCGGTTTCATGCATTTCTCCATTACAAATCACTTTAATTCAAAGCCTATTGATTCCATCACGCCACGCATAATCAGGAATTTCTCCAACACCATCGGGTACTCGGCATACATTCCCTCGAACTCCGCCTTACTATACGAAACAACCGCCATGATATAGTCCTCGATATCCTCATCTTCCTTTACAATCCTGTAACGCCATTTCGTTATATCGGGATCGGTCACATACGGATAATTGTCCCGGGAATAATCCAAGAAACCGTACACTTCCCAACGGGCAGGTGCAAGACACGACTCTCCCGGATAATTAGGAGTACGCACATTCATCCCGTAATAACTTCTTTGTGTCGCTGGATCATAACTCACCTTTTTAAAGGTCTCAATCTCGGACGAAGGATTCTTTGCCAGATACTTAATAGCCAAATAGGTGATAATCTCATTCGCCCGCTCTATTTTCTCCGCTTGCGACATATTCGCAATGACAGGAATATCGGCTACAGCCAACGTCTCCATGGCTTGATGCACCGCTTTCATGCTCTTCGCCCCTCCCACGTATTGCTGTTCATATATCGAGTCCAACAAAAGAATCGACTGAATATAAAATATCTCGGGAACATTAGGCAACAGCACCTCATCCACGAACTTTATTCCCGCCAACTTGTCCGCTTCATCCCGTATCAACGAAATATGTTTGGCGTTAATACTAAATGCGTTAGTCGGGTTATTTAGATTATAATTCAAATCCAACACTTTATAATACACGATCGGGTTTCCATTGTGATCCAAACCCCGTTCCTGACTTCCGATCGTATCATTACAGAAGACCGGTATCCCCCAAGTGGAATACACCCCGTAAGCGGCATGTTGCACCGCATCATCAAGATTATCTTGCAGCACAAACCACTCCACGTCCGAGTACGAGGGTTGCAAATCATCCTCTTCACTACATCCCGTAGCAAAGAACACCATCACCAGAAGTAATATATGATATTTCATTGGAATTAAAATTAAAAGCGTTTAAACATTTCTCTTTGAGGACGAGCGGCATTATCCACCATGTTCCCCTTGTTGAATTCGATCACCGACCGCGGGATCGGAATCACGTAAGCGGGCTCCGAAGCGTACTCGTTCAACTGGTAGCTGCCCAAATACTCGCGCATCCAAGTCGTATTATTATAAAAATACTGATCATGAATAATCGGTTTGGAATAAGGATACTTGGAATGAACAGCATAACGACGCAAATCAAACCAACGGTGTCCCTCGAAGCAAAGTTCCCGACGGCGTTCGTCACGGATTAATTCCATCAACTTCTCGCCCGTCCGCTTGTCCAAAGCGACGTGAGTACCTTGTTTCATACGTTTACTTCTCAACTCTTCAATTATATTCTGCGCCTCATCCTCACGGGAAAGCATAGCCAAAGCTTCCGCTTTATTCAACAAAACCTCGGACAAACGCAACAGACACTCGGAAGAAACCAGTCCATCCTGACTATCTACTAATTTCTTTACAAGATACACGGGATTTCCCCAAGCATCTTTGTAAATCCCCAACCAAGAATCAATACGCAAATCATTACCCGGTTCTTGACGGAACATTTCAACCAAAGCATCCGACACATCAAAATTACTCATGCTCGTCATATCACAATCTGCAAAACAATTCCCCCCTTGCGAAAAGATTGTTTCAGGCGAATCTTTAAACGTGATACTGGCACCGTTAATTGTTCCCCACTTGTCCGGTACCACCAACGCCAACCGCTCGTTGTAGTCCAACAAAGCGTATCCTCCCTGCAACACGGTATCGGCAGACGCGAGTGCTTTCTCATAATCTTCCATGTACAAATGCACCCTGCTCAAAAAAGCATGCACGGCATAAAAGCCTGCCCGATAAATCGTTTTATGCTCTTTGCCTTTCAATAAACGGGCAGCCAACGTCAAATCCTCCATGATGCGGGTATAGGTTTCTTCCAATGTATTCCGCTTGAAATAAATATCCTCCACGTATTCGGTAGTCTTAATCGGCACACCTAAATCTGTCGCAGCAGAAGCCTTCACGTAAGGCTTGGCATAGATATTAGCAAGATAAAAATAGTACACCCCGCGCAAGAAATAACACTCGCCTTTAATCCGCTCTATGGCTTCCGGCCGATCATTTATCTCCTCCGTTTTAGACAGTATCACATTCACAGAACTGATGTGCTTATACAAGCGTTTCCAATCCGTATCGCTCACCTCCTCGCCTTCCCGCATATAAGGATATTCCGACCACGTGTAAAAATTTGCAAAATCAATAAACTGCGAAGCATCAGCATTCCCTCCCGGACCAAACTGCTTTATATCATCATCCATCACGTGAATCCAAGGGAAATAATAACCGTCATCACCCCCCAAGGAAACAATAACCTGCCTACTTGGCACCTTCATATACCCGTCCCCTATCAATATCTCGTCCAAATCCGCCGCCGTCTTCGCGTATGTCATATCCTGTGAATACTCTTCCAAGAAATCATTACACGAGCTTAAAAAGAAAAGAATCGGGATTAAATAACTTATATAACTTTTCATAGCCTCAATTAATTAAAACGTGATACCTAAATTAACGGAATACGAGGGGCGAATCGACAAATTCAATTTATCGGTTGTCCCCGATTGCGAAGGATCTTGCCCTTTCAGTTTCGAACTGCAAATGGTAAACAAATTACTTCCCGAAACCCCGACATATGCCGACTTCAACAACAACTTCTTGCAGAACTCCTCCGGCAAAGTATAATTAAACACAAAAGACTGCAACTTCAAATAATTCCCGCTCACCGTCCGGATATCGGAATTATCATACATCTGCCAGATATTATCGGCAAAGTTAATCGAGTTATTGTTCCCGGACTTCCACCACGGCTGCAAAGTCCTGCTATACTCGGCATTCGGTAATAATCCCGGGATACTCGTGTGCCGCTCGTCACCCGGACGTTGCCAGCGTTTCACGAACTCCCGACGCACGTTTCTTTCCGGCAGAGGAGCAACCGTCGTTCCGTTTTTATTCGTCCCGTACAACTGCATCAACCGAATTTTAGAACCGAACGAGTACGAGAAATTAAAACTCAATGACATCCGTTTATACGAGAAGGTATTCGACACCCCCCCCTGCAAAACCGGCACCCGCGTACCGGACACCTTCATCACCCGGCGAAACACATCCTCCCGTTCCATCTTCAAATATTCATCTTTAAGCTCTTCCTCCACGTCATAAAACATCGGGCGTCCGTCCTCGGGCGAAAGCCCTTGAAATTTATATGAAAAGAAGGTATTCAGAGGCTCCCCTTCAATCAACGCCGACCCATCCAGATAATTCGTGTAAAATATCTCATCCTGATCTTTCTCGAAGTTATCATTATTAACCGCTTTCGTCAACAAGGTATTCAACACTTGCCCTATTTGCGGATCAATATCCCAACGGAAACCACCGATTTCACCACCCGCTTTAAAAGGAGTAAAATTGAAACTCATCTCGAAACCCTTGTTTTCCACTGTCCCGGAATTAATCACGTAGGTTTCCACGCCATTGATATCCGCTACCGTCTTACTCAGGAAAGCATCTTTAGTCTTCTTGTAGAAATACGAGAACGTACCCCGGATACGATTATTGAACAAGGCAAAGTCCACGGAACCATTGAAGGCTCCCGTCTTCTCCCACCGCAAATCAGGATTCGGGTAATGTTGTATATTCGACTCGTACTCCCCGAAATAATCGTTCATATTCCCTTTCTTGATAATGAGTTCCGGAGTCTGATTACTCAACATATTTCCTTGATACCCGAAAGAACCTCTCACGGATAACCCGTTAACCCAATTAACATCCCGTAATATATTTGCCTTCATATCCCAACTCGCGGAAACCGACCATACCGGCAATATCTTTTCGTTACTGCGATCCCCAAACTTGTTGGAAGCATCCGCACGGGTGTTAAAATTAAATGAATAAGCGTTATTCAACGTGTAGGTCAACGTCAAATAAGCAGACATCTCGTTCTGGATATTATCCGATATCACCCCTCTTGCATCCTCCTCTTCCATTTGCCATTTGGTAAAAGAAGGGTACACGTCGGGAGCCAATGTCGCGATCATCTTTCCCCGCTCGGGCAGATATCCCCGATGTACTTGATGTTTTCCGTCATATTTTGAAGACGCCAACTCGAAACCCACGGCGGCATTGATCAAATGTTTTTGCCCGCTATCCAAGAACCTTGTGAAATCAAATTGCAGACGGGTAGTATAATTATCGTTCCGGGTAACATCCTCACGATACTCTCCCCCCACGGGTAATAAACTAATCGATTTCTGATCCGGCGTCAACTCCACCCCGTAATTCACACCCCGAAGATTTGACGCGTAGAAAGAATTTTCACCGATAAACGTTTCCTGCATCGTGTTATTAATACTGTATGAAAATATGAATTGGGTTTTCAGCCAATCATTGAAACGATAATTCAAATTCATATTCAAGGTAATCCCGGAACTATTATACTCGTCCCGGTAATTTTCCATCTCATGCAAAGCATTAAATGCCAACTGACTATTAGAACTGGCATTAGAAGAACCTTTCACGTCATAAAAATAAAGACTCCCGTCTTCGTTAAATGCCGGAATAGCCCTCGAAGTATTATAAGCGTAATCCAGAATATTCACCTCACTATTCACGTATTCCCGCACCCCTTTATTAGCCAGCATCCCGAACGAGAACGAGAATTTATTGAAACTCCCGTTGATGTTCATACTCGTGGAATAACGATCATTCTTTTCACCTTTGATCACCCCTTTCTCGTTAGAATATCCCAAGGAAGCATAATAACGAATATTCGTGCTACCACCCGACAAACTCAACGTGTGGCTGTTAGAAAACACATCTTCCGTGATTAGATCGAACCAATCGGTATTCACGGTTTCCAATCTTGATACTTCATCCGTGAACTGTTGATAAGTATAGATTCCATTGTTATACTTATCAAGAGCCCCTTCATACCCGACCCAATTATTGATAGTCGGGTACGACAACCCCTTCTCGACAATCTCTCGGGAATACGCAATACGTTCTTTCGAGTTCATCAAATAAATATTCTTGTCCGAATAACGGGGTCTTGCCGTGAACTTGCCATTCAAACTGTACGTCACGGAAGGCGGTCCCGTCTTCCCTTTCTTCGTGGTAATATTAATTACCCCATTTGCCGCCTTTGCCCCGTATAATGCCGTGGCGGAAGCATCCTTCAAAATATCAATACGTTCAATATCTTCAGGGTTAATGCCGGAAATAGCGTTTCCAACCAAATTCACGAAATCCAGATTATTAATCAAAGTCGGACTCACGTTCACGGGATCACGTAACACGATACCATCCAACACCCACACGGGTTCTTGGTTGCCAAGTATCGTGGAAGTACCCCGGATACGTAATTTCGGTGCTGCCCCCACTTGTCCCGAATTCTGCATAAAGATCATCCCCGGCACGTGTGATTCAAGCAACTGATCTATAGTTTGTACCCCGGGAACCTTGATTTTGTCCATCTCGATAGACTGAATGGCACTCGTGTTTTTTCGGCGATCAATAGTCTGGTATCCGGTAACAACAACTTCGGACAGCTCGGACTGTTCTTCCTTCATCACCACGTTAATCGTATCCTGTCCGGTACATTTCACTTCCGCCGTTTCCATTCCGATAAAGGAAAAGATCAAAGCCATATTCTCCATCGCGGGTAATGTCAATGCATATCTACCGTTTACGTCAGTGGCAGTTCCGATCGTCAATCCTTTCACGACCACGGTCACACCGGGCAACGGAACCTTGTGTTGATCCGTAACCAGCCCCGTGATACGGACATTTTTCTGCCTTGTATCTTCCATTTTTTTATCCGTGATCACAATCTGTTCACCCACGACTTGAAACGTGTAGGCAGAATTTTCAAATACCCGTTTCAACACGTTTTCAACGGTTTCGTCCGTCACGGAAACTGTAACCTTCCCGATATTCTTCTCTTGTGTATCATTATAGAAGAATTTGTAAGAAGTCTGTTTTTTAATCTCGTTAAACAGCACGGAAAGTGACACCCCTTTCAATTTCAAAGTCACCTTTCGGGGTTGTCCGGCATCAGCACCCCGAACCGGACTGCAACAAATACCACCCCATATCAACGTCAGTAAAACTACTCTTTTGAGAAATAATACTGACAACGACAAAAAATGTTGTTTTTTTTCCATAGATTTGTCATGTAAGTTTTAAATGATTATATAAAGCTTAATTTAAAAGGAGTATCCCAAGTGTTGGTCGCACGGCTCGGAACTCCTTTTTTATTTTTGTAAAATAATACTGTCTTCATTCATTCTGTATTGAATACCCAGATTCACGCATATCGTTTCAATAGCCGCCCGAACATCCTCCCGGTCAAATTCTCCACTAAAAAGCTGGGAGAATGATTTTCCTGTCTCGTTAATAATAGTCACACCATACCAACGCTCCAGTTTCCAGACAACATCATCAAACCGCTCGTTATCTATCACGAGTACTCCATCTTTCCATCTTACCATACTAGCAGCATCCACCTTTTTTACTTCCACGTCCCCGCTCTTCGTGTTGAACACGATTTGCTCATCGGGCTCCATAACGACAGCATGTTTCCCCGCTTGAACCCTCACTTTTCCTTCCACCAAAGTAGCACTGGCCTCATCCCGATCCCCGTACAGGTTCACTTCAAAAGAAGTACCCAGTACTTCAGTCACCAACTCCCTCCCCGCAACAACAAATGGACGGGCAGAATCCCGTGTCACTTCAAAATACACGTTTCCCCGTACCTCCACTTCCCGTCTCTCTTTACCGAAACATACCGGGTAACGCAACGAACTCTCCGAGTTTATCCAAACCTTCGTCCCGTCTGACAACCGAAGAGAGAAACGCTCTCCCGCGGGGACAATAATTTCATTATATGCCAATTCAAAATCCCTAGACTCCGCCAAAGAATCATTCACTTCATAAACAATCTCCCGGTTGTTGATCTTACTTATCTTGATATCATCTTTCGTTCCGTCGGACAAAACCAAAGAATCGGAAAGAACATTTACTTTCCTGCCATCGGAAAGAGTCAACAATACTCCTTTACTATAAATAATTTCCTTCCCCTCGGGGACAATTTGTTTTTCCGGTTCATACAAACGCAGCAAAGCAAAAACACCAATCATCACCACGGCTACAGCCGAGATCATTCTCCATACACGCTTCATGCTATGTTTCGGACTTAAAGACCGATGCATAAACCGTCGATAGTCTTCCAGTCCCGCCTCAACCATTTCCCGGTCTGCATGTCTTCCAGAGGAAAGATTCCACACTTTTCTAAACTTCTCGAAATAAAGTCGATTCCGCTCATCCTTCATCCATTCTGAAAAATATACAATTTCCTCTTGTTCTGCCTGATGCGACAAAACACGAATCAGTAATTCATCTATATTGAAAGTTTCTGTTTCCATCTTTCCTGCCTTTTATACACTAAAGACAGACAAAACATGTTTTACCCCCAATGAGAAACCGAAAAAAATAAAATAATTTGTAGCAACCAATCCAATTCCTCACGCAACTTACTCAAAGCTATCGTCATATGCCGTTCTACCGTTTTCTCGGAAATATTCAATTTTTCAGCAATCTCCCTATTTTTCAACCCCTCTACCTTACTTAAAACAAATACTTCTCTACACTTTTCCGGCAACGAGGCTATTGCCTCGTCCAACGCTTTGGCAACATCAGCCTGCCACAATTCCATTTCAGCCTCCGGCGATTGAATAACATTAGAAAAATAAAGGTCTGCCAATTGTTCCCGCTCATACTTTTGAATATTCTTTTTATGAGCCAGAGTATTCAAACACCCGTGATAAACCGATTTAAAAAGATATGCTTTTATAGAAAGAGAAATATTCAATACTTCACGCCCTTCCCATATTTTATAATACATTTGTTGGACAACATCCCGGGCGGTTTCCAAATCATTTAATAAACGGTCGGCATAATTCAACAAAGAATCATAGTATGTGGTATAGATATACTCGAAAGCTGATATCTTACCACATTTCAACATTTCTAATAATTCTTTCTCATCTGAATAATCCACGACCATCAACATTAATTACCATGCAAATATAATGTTACTAATCTAATTTACATATCTATCGTCCTGCAAAATAATCTATATCCTTTCAAAATAATCATCAACTAAAAAGAAGCGGAACCATGACAGGACTCCGCTTCTTCCACACAATTATAACAATCACACACTAAAATATCATTTTTTCTTCCGTTTCGGCTTCTGAGCCAGATTCTTCGGACGCATACTGTATTCTTTGGCTCCGACTTCCGGTTTATCCATAATAGATGCGGGAAAAACTTTTTCAGCTCCCGGGGTCTTACGAATCAGACGTTCCAGCAATGCCGCGTACTCTTGATGGATGTACGGATCCTGTCGGTTGTCGCTATTATAAGCGATATACTGCAAATAAGAAGCACACCTGCTCAACCACTCCACCGGGGTTTCCGGGTCCCAATAACTGCCGCGCACGGTAAACCGGAACTGTTCGATAAAATCCTGCTGGTTAATGGAGGTATCCGCCATAGCACGCCGAATCAACACATCAGCCTTATCATACTCTTTATTTCTTACCAAAGCATTGATTTGTACCAGATACTTGTTCAAATCTTTACCCTTAAATTCCGGCAACCGATTTAATTCCTCCAAAGAAGCATTCCGGGTTTCCATGTACAACTTGTTGTCTACTATATCCTTTCCCAACACGCTCACGAACTTGTCATAACCTCGTACAACTTCTTGAAAATAAGGATTATCCGTGCCCGTGATATTCGCCTTAAATATATTCCACACGTCTGGTTCCGTCAATTTCGCACCTTTCCCGATCAACATATCAAAAGCCTTCCGCACGTTTTCACGCTCGTAAATGGAGGCATTATAGTTGATGTAATTCTTCAGGAATTCCCGGTCGTCACGCCCTTTGGCAAATTCTTCCGTCAAATAACCGGAACGCGACTCCGGTACCAACGCACTTTTTCCCGTGGCAAGAAACTGTTCGGCAGACTGACGGGATTTACTCCGGTGTACCACTTCTCCACTCGCCGGATCCACGAACACGTAAGTCGGGTAAGAATTCACGCCGTAACGTTTCGCAAGTTCTACCCCTTCCCCATTCTCGGCATCAATCTTCATGTTCACGAACTTCGTGTTATAAAAATCCCCGATAAAGGGGAGAGTGAACACACTCTCCGCCATATTCAAACAGGGACCACACCATTGGGTGTAGAAATCCACGAATATCAGCTTATTCTCCGCCTTGGCTTTCTCCGTTCCCTCTTTCCATGTTCCGTGGTAAAACTGAATGCCATAATTCGCCTCCGTTTGGGCTGAAATATTTATACTTAATAAAAGAAGTACTGTATAGATGATATGTTTCATAATCTTTACTTTTAATATCCGGGATTTTGTTCACAAGCAGAGTTTGAATCTATCTCTCCGGTTGGAATGTTATAAATCCTTCTCGACTCCAATTTCTGCATAAACGCTTCAACAAAACTATCCCCTTTCTTTTGTTCATCTTCCAATTGATCGGCCAAACTTTGATTCATTTCCAACAAACGATCGAAACGTTGCACGGCAAACCATTCTTGCCAGTTCTCGAAAGCCATCTCTATCCACCATTCCTTGAATATTTCATCCATCAACTCGTCACGTGTTGCCGGTTCCGCTAAGTCCGTACTTCCCACACGCCCGCGTAATTCTTTGATCGGAGCCCACGCATCGGCTATCGACGCATTACTACGAGCCAAAGCTTCTGCTTTGATCAGGTACAATTCGGCAGTACGTAAGAATATAACCGGAACACCATCATCCGGACGATAAATCTTTTTTACCGTGTTAACATTGTATGTTTTACCATTATAAATAACATCTTTATTTTCGGTAACCAATTCTTTCCGAGGATCCCCTTCTATCAAATTCATATAACTCTCCGTCGGTCCCCAAAGTCCGGGAGCCCCGGAAGCCTTCTCCATAAGGTAAGACACATCAGATGCCTCATCCGTCCCAAACGCACGACAGAAAATAACCTCTTTTGACGTTTCCGTGTTCGTGAACACGTTGGAATAACTCGGGTCTAAAGGATTAGTCGATGTTATAGCCTCGTCTGCGGCAATAGCGGCTTCGCTATACTTTCCCTGGTAAAACAATACAACGGCTTTCAGTGCTTTTGCCGCCTGCACGGAAGCCCGCGTGGAAGTCGTGTATGCCGGAGCCTGGGCTAAAGCTATTTCCAGATGGCTGAAAATTTCCTCGTAACTTTTGGCTACCGGTACACGTGCTTTCACGGCATTAGAAACCGATGGTATTTCATCCCGAATGAGAATCCCGTAATTACTGTTTTCATCCCAATATTCACCAAACTGACGCAATAATCTGAAATAAGCCAAAGCTGTAAGAAAGTGGCATTCACCTATGATTTCATCTTTTCTTCCTTCCTCAAAGTCACTATCACTAATTTTTTCCAACGAGGTTAACAGATAATTGACATTCTTGATTATATTATAATCATCGCTCCATTCTCCATCCCCGAAAGAACTATAAGATAATGTATTCAAATATCTTTCAGAATAATAAATTGCATTCCCGGCTGTAACAAAACTTTGCCGTAACATGGCACCGGACATGAAACTGCCACTCAACGTCGGAAATAAATAATTCGTACTTTTTGACGGCAAATAAGAATACGTACCGTTTAAAGCCAATTCTGCCATCTTCGGCGAGGTTATCGCGTTCTCAAGATCCAACTCGTACATCGGATCCTGTTCCAACACGTCTACCAGCTGGCAACCGGTAAAACCTATTATAATTGAAAATACAATCAGTATCTTTTTCATATCCACAATTTTTAGAAATTAAGTTTAACACCAAAAGAAAAAGTACGTGAAGACGGATAATTCCAGTTCTCGTAATTTGCGCCATAATTTGAAGTAGCAGAACCTATCGTACTCGGGTCTTGCCCCGGGTATTTCGTGATCACGAAAAGATTACTTGCCGTGAAATAAAGTTCCCCTGAATTCAAATATTTACCTCCCCATAACTTTGGAATATCGTAAGATAAACGAAGTTCTTGCAAACGGAGATTAGAAGTACTGAACAATGATAAAGAAGTATTGGGTGCAACGCCATCACCTATATACATGGCTGGCAATTTTGCATCCCGATTCTCCTCGCTCCAACGATTGTGCAAATTGTAATCCACCAATCCGTTCAATTGATTCGGCAAATTCTGCAATGTCTTATTAAACAATTTCTCTCCCCCGATCTGAAAACCGAAGTGCATATATAAACTTAGCCGTTTGTAAGCCAGAGTCGAGGTAATTCCCCCGATCAAATCCGCCTCCGGGGAACCGATAATCATCCGATCTTTATTATCAATATAATCGTTTCCATCCACATCCCGAAGTAACAGATGTCCCGGACGTAAGCCAGAACCATTATAGTAGGCGGTACTACCTTTAGCAATCGTGGCTTTCGCGTTCAATTCGGTTATGGTAGCCTGGTCCTGAACAATTCCGTCATATTGATAACCGAAGAACGAACCCATAGCGTGTCCTTCCGCCAACACTTGGTTTCCGGAACCTTGTACGGTAATACCCATGCCGTTATCAATTCCTCCCTGTTCAACCAATTTTAATACCCTATTCCGATTGTGAGAGGCATTCAACCCCAATTCCAAACTCCAATCTTTTTTCTCCCGCAACAAATTAGCACGAAGAGAAATCTCTATACCTTGATTACGCACGGATCCCACGTTTGTCGGGATCGGGTCGACGGCTAAACTTGAAGGCGGGATATAAGTCCATATCAAATCATCGGTATTCTTGCGATAATACGCGATACTACCGCTCACCATGGAACGCAAGATAGAGAAATCAATCCCCAGGTCATACTGTATCGTGGTTTCCCACTTGATATCCTTGTTTCCCAACTGGCTATGATATATAGAAGGATCATTCAAATAACTACCCGTGGAATACAAATCTTTATTCGCGTAACTTCCCCGCTCGAAATTCTGAACACCCGTCTTACCGACACTGAATTTAATCTTCAAATCATCTAGGAATTTAAAACCCTTCATAAAACTCTCGTCACTGATACGCCACGCGATAGCGCCCGACGGGAAAAACCCGTAACGATTATTCGTCCCGAAGGAAGAAGAACCGTCATAACGTGCCGTGAACGTGAACAAATACTTATCCAACAACCGATAATTGATACGGGCAAAAGAAGACTGCAAACCGTACACGGTACCCCCTCCGCTCTTGCTGACAATCTCGCTGGCATTCGTGATTCCCGTCAAAATCTCATCCATCGGGTAATTTTTGGCTCTTACACCAAAACTACGTGTTTTAGTACGTTCAAATGAAATACCGACCACGGCATCCAAAGCATGAGCATCATTAATACGCCCGTTCCAAGATAACGTGTTATCAAATACCGTGGTAAACGACCGGCCCGTCGATTCCGAACCGGCTCCTTTTTCATCCGCGGTCAAATAGGTCGGCGTGTAACTTTCCGAATAAGACATATTTTGATTTATAGACAAGGAAGTCTTCAATTTCAACCCCTTCCATATACTCAATTCCAAGAAAGAAGCGGATAGGATACTATAATTATCTTTATAACTTTTGGCATTATTCGATGCCACCGGGTTATAAGAAGTCCCTTCTTTATAATAAGAACCGTCTTCGTTATATACCGGGAAATCGGGACGGAATTGTATAGCCGTGTACAGGGAAGTTCCCGGAGAACTCACATCCGTGTATCCTAACGTGGTAGACGTTCCGAATTTCAAGAAATCGGTAATATCGTAATCCAGATTGATACGTCCCGTGTAACGGGTAAAATCATCGTGTTCCACCATTCCCTGGTAATCCAATACGCCTAATGAAATATAGTAATTTGAACGTTCTCCCCCGCCTCGAACGGATAAATTCAGATCATGGCGATGAGAAGGACGTTTCAATTCCTTGTACCAGTCCGTATTTCCATCTTTCAATACCGTACTTCCCTCGGCAAGTATGTTCTTCGCGGTCGTGTTGGAAGCATCCACTTTTAAAGTCTGCTCGGCAATATAGCGCACGAATTCACGGAATTCGTCCCCGTTTAACGTGGAAAAATTATTAATCCTAGAATCTACACTAAAAGCATAACTTACATTCAAATCAGGCTTACCGCTTTTACCTCGTTTGGTTGTCACGATAACCACACCGTTAGCCCCCCGTGAACCATAGATCGCGGCGGCAGAAGCATCTTTCAACACATCCATCGATTGAATATCCTGTGGCGAAATAGCACTCATCACGTCCGAAGTAACAGGTATGCCGTCCACCACGTACAACGGCTCGTTATCACCCGTCAAGGAAGCCTCACCACGAACCCGTACCCGAATCTTTTCATTCGGATTGGAAGACGCTAAAGATACCACCACTCCCGCCGCCGCGTTCTGTAACATGGTTTCCACGTTCGTGGCATTTTTCTTGCTCAATTCTTTCTCGCCCAAAGAAGCCACCTGTCCCGTCAAATCTTTCACCGCGGTAACACCATACCCGACGACAACGACCTCATCAACCCCGACAGCTTCATCTTCCATCGTGATTCTCAAAGGTGCGGGATTAGACATCCCGTTCACTTTCACGATTTGCTTCTTCATACCCACGAAAGAGAACTCTAGTTCCACGTTCTGCGCTTGGGGAACCGTCAATTTAAACTTTCCGTCCATGTCGGTAGCGACTCCCAAGCTCGTTCCCTTTACAACTACTGTCGCCCCGATAACAGGAATAGAATCTTTATCTACGACCACCCCCTCGATCGTGATCTCCTTCTTTTCCTGTTGAGCGGGTTCTGGAACGGCCTCGTGTATCACGATAATATCTCCCTCGAATTTATAAGTCAAACCGGTATCAGCCAATATCCTGTTCAACACACTCTCCACCGTTTCCTGTCTGGCTTTCACCGTGAAATGCCCTAGATTCCGGGTCAACTCCACGTTATACACGAAAGACAAATTAGTCTGTTTCTGTATCTCTCCGCACACCGTCCGGATCGACACATCCTTCAAATTCAAATCCACCCTCTCCTGTTGTGCATTCGTGTTCGCAACGAGGGTAAACGAAAACACGCACATCAATAATACTGTCAATCTCATAATCAATCCGGTTTTTTGTCCTCCATCTCGTGAAAAAAAGGACATAATTGATTTTTTTTTCATAACTTTGAGCATTATAAATTTTACTTTATTGATAAGAGATGCTCCAACATCGACTTATCAGGGTTATTAAACACGTACCGGCAAGTGCTCCAACACCTGCCGGTGTTTTTTATTTAGAAATACAAATTGTTCTGTCCTGTACCGAGAACGTGACTCCAATCGCGCTCTCGATAGCTTTCAAAATATTATCTATCTTCTCGTACCGTTTCACGTGACCTGTAAAATGCAATTTCTTCAATTGCTCATTCGCGTAAATAACATCAACATCGTACCACAAGGAAAGCGTATTCATGATCTGCTCCATACTCAGGTTCTCGAACACGAAGAAACCGTTTTTCCACGCGATATAAGGCTCTATATCTACCGTTCTCACGTCAATAGATGCATCTGTCCGACGAAACTCGCCCAACTGCGAAGGCTTCATCCGGTATTCCTGCCCGCCATTCTCCGCCTTCAACCCGATCGCACCCTCCACGAGAACCGTTCGCACGTGCTCCTTGTCATGCGTATTCACGTTAAACGAAGTACCGTATACCCGAATCCGGACTCCGTCCGCGATCACGTAGAAAGGACATTCCGAATCCTTCGCCACTTCAAAAAACGCCTCCCCCGACAAATACACCTCTCTCTTCTCCGAATCAAACGTTACAGGGAATTTCAATTGGGTCGCGGAATTCAACTGTACAGTCGAACCGTCCGACAATGTAATTTTATACTCACCTCCCCGGGGAGTCCGAAGCGTGTTATATTGCAAATTCCCCATCCCTTTTCCCCTGCCGGAATACACGATACCGTTACCGGAATTTGTCACGTTCACTCCATCACCGACCGTAATATCACGTGCCGTATCATGTTGTAACGATACTGATTTCCCGTCAGCCAGAATCAACATGGCCTTTGCCTCTCCCGGTAATATATCCGCCACGGTCATGACCTCGGGAGTTTCCTGCCGGTTCGTTCTCAACATAACAAAGATCACGCCTAGCGGAAGAAGTAATATAGCGGCATACTTCAGGCACAAGCGAAATATTCTTCTCTTTATACCTACCCGTTTCTCGAAACGCCCGTACGCGGCTTTATGATCCACCTTCTTATGCATTTTATACCTGTATACAATATCTTTTCCGACACGAACTTTATCAAACATTCGCTTGTTTTCAGGTGCGGCATCCAACCACTCCTGTAACTCCCGCGTCTCCTCGTCCGTTATCACCCCGGACAAATAAAGATGCATCAGTTCAACCATTCTAAATTTACAATCATCCATTCCTTTTATTCTTTTCTACACTTAAAACAACAAGGCAATTAAAAAGAGGTACAAAAAAAATGATTTTTTTTACAGGAACGCCTTTAACAAATAACAAAAAACACCTTATTTGCCTAATTATCAAATCACAATATTAGCAAAAACCTTGGAAAATTAATACCGAAAAATTCAATTCAAATCATCCCCAAAGAAAGTAACAAAAAATACGCGGTCCCCAAACGTTCCCGAATAA
>QWCH01004863.1_pt1 | contig 17586 bp, 9 predicted proteins | sample 1972671 | NCBI WGS metagenome assembly QWCH01 (sample SAMN09866713, study PRJNA288562) | Human gut metagenome isolate term3_stool, whole genome shotgun sequencing... | isolation source: gut | host: Homo sapiens | place: USA: California | reverse complement strand
ATTGTACAACGGATATTGGGTCGTGATACTCCACTGGCCGGAACTTGAATTCCATTCATAGTGAGGATTAGCCAAATATCTGGAGAAAGCACTACCAACAGATGCCCATGAACCACGAACCTTTATAAAAGAAAGATAATCTTTGTTCAAGTTAGGCATTAGCTCAGACAGTACAACAGAACCACCGACTGAAGGATAGAAGAATGATTTGCTGTTGGAGTTGGGACCTGCCAGCTGTGAAGGCCAGTCGTTACGTCCGGTCAGCGTCAAGAAGTAAGTGTTCTTGTAACCAAGCTCAGCCGAAGCGAAGAGAGACTGGGTCTGTTCACGCCATCCTTCCTGCAAACGCTGTGTCTTGCTGGCACTCAGGTTCTGGATGGCAAAGTAGTTGGTCAAACCTACCGGTTCGCCGCTGAAGGCATCGCCACCATCAGCAATCGGACCACGTGTTTTCATTGCATCCGAACGTATATCGGAGAATGAACCACCAACGTTGGCCTGGAGTGACCAATCTTCACCGAAATATTTGTTGATACTCACCAGGAAGTCTGCATACAACTGTTTGTCCTGCATCTTGGTAATACCATAAAGACCTCGTGAAGAGCTCTCGGTGAGCTGTGTATTGGTAGAAGCATAGAACTTTTCTGTATAATCATTGTTGGAGTTATCCAAACGTACACGTCCTGAAACAGTCAGCCAGTCCAGAATCTTATAGCTCAAACCGGCATTCAGCATATAGCGGTCCTTCTTGTTCTGGCGCAGATTGCGGTAGTTAATCCAATAAGGATTCTGCATTACCATACCTTCGTCACCTACCGGCCAGTATTGCGTATAAATCTTACGGGCAGCGTCATAGCGCTCATACATGCTGATATCAGACCAGTCGTTGCTGCGCGGGAACAAATAAGCACCCACCAACGGGTTGTTGTAAGTACCCTGGTTCGTCATGTTCTGGTCATTCTGCAGAATATAGCTTGCACCGAAGTCCAGAGTCATCTTGTCGTCCAGGAAAGTAGTGGTGTTACGTACCGTGAAGTTGTAACGGTTGTATTTGTTGTTGGGAACAATCCCCTTGGAGTTTACTGCAGCAGCCGATGCATACGTCTGATTTTTCTCTGTACCGGTTGACAAAGAAATACTTTCCGTACCTATAATACCCGTCTGGAAATAATCATCTTTCGGGCTGTAATTGTAATTATTGGCAGCAGACAAAGGTGCTCCCCAGCTCATGGCTCCTGAAGTACTCATCACACCACCGGTTCCCGTACCGTAACGGTTTTGGAAGCTCGGCATCACAAACGGATTGGTGAATTCGGTATTGCTGCTGACAGTAAGGCTCACCTTACCTTCTTTACCTTTCTTTGTAGTAATGACAATGGCACCGTTGGCAGCTTCCGAACCATACAAGGCGGCAGCGGCAGCACCGGTCAAGACTGACATAGACTCGATGTCTTCCGGGTTGATGTCGGCAATCGGTTCTGAAGAACCCTGAGAGTCGAACTCCTTACCTCCGGCAGTACCACGTCCGGAGAAAATAGGCACACCGTCAATAACATAAAGTGCATTGGAAGACTGCATGATGGATTTCGTACCACGCATCACTACCTTTGATACGCCACCCACACCGGATGAAGAAGCATTGATATTCACACCCGCTACCTTGCCACTCAATGAATTTACAAAGTTGGCGTCTTTATTGGAAGTAATGGCATCCGTATTCACCTGCTGTACATTGTAGGACAATGCCTTTTCCGATCGCTTGATACCGAGGGCAGTGACCACCACTTCTTCAATCATCTGCGTGTCATTCTGCATCAGTACATTAATGGAAGCTGAACCGGTCGCCGAAATTTCCTGCGACTTATAACCGATATAAGAGAATACAAGTACCGGATTCGCTTCTGTAGTGGTCAACGTAAAGTTACCGTCCAGGTCTGTAATACAACCATTGCTGGTACCTTTTACCAATACGTTCACACCAATCAGAGGCCCCATATCATCTGATACGACTCCGGTAATAGTCCGCTCTTTCCCCTGTTGCTTACCTTCTTGTGAAGTAGCGGTCTTTTCTGAAAGATAAACGATGTTGTCCTCCACTTTATACGAAATGTTCTTCCCCTTGAGAATAACATTCAAAGCATCTTCAATGGATACATTGTTCACTTTAACGTTTTCTACTGACAGCGCAGCCAGCTTGTCGTCATAAAAAAATTGATACTTGGATTGAGACTTGATTTGTTCAATGACTGTCCCCAATGTGCCACGAGACACATTCAGGTTTAACTGGGCAAAGCCCCACTGGATAGAAACTGCCATGAACAACAAAACTAATAAAGCCCGCATGAACGTCGAACTCCGAAAAGCATAATTGTCTTTCATAAACACAATTTATAGGTTATACAATAAATTACTTCGAGAGATTCATTCTCTCGCATTCCTATATAAAACAACAGACAATGAAAATACACTTACTGAAAAAGTATCTTTTTTATCATTAATCCTAAAAAAAAGAGTTACCCCGAAAACAAGTTGATATATCATTTTGCTCAATATTACTAACGAAGTAAATAATTATTTCCACCTGATTCAAGAAAAACACCTATAATACAGATAGTAAATAACAAAATGATATATCAACTTATTTTCGAGGCAACCCTTTTCTTACTATATTATTACTATTCTTTACTTCTTCAGTTCATTCGAGAAAGAATAAGGATAATCTTCCGGCTGCGTACCTCTCTTCATATTAGGCTGGCTGCCCATATCAAACCTCAAGGTACCGCCATTCAGCAAATCGCCATGCGTCAGATAATTCCTGGAATAATCCACGCCGTTCACCTTGAGAGACTCGATATACATGTTCTCCGGTGAGTTATCCGGAGCGTCAATTGTCAGGGACTTACCGTTCTCGAAATGGAGGGTAGCCTTACGGAACAGAGGGGCGCCCAATACATACTCGTCCGTACCAGGGCAAACCGGATAGAAACCAAGTGCAGAGAAGACATACCACGCGGAAGTCTGACCGTTGTCCTCGTCACCGCAATAACCGTCGGGACCGGCAGTATACATGCGGTTCATTACCTGACGAAGCCAATATTGGGCCTTCCAAGGTTCCCCGGCGTAGTTATAAAGGTAAATCATGTGCTGGATGGGCTGGTTGCCATGGGCATAGTTACCCATATTCATCACTGTCATCTCACGGATTTCATGGATTACCTGGCCGTAGTAGCTGTCATCGAACAAGGGCGGGACAATAAATACAGAGTCAAGCATCTCTACGAAAGACTCTTTTCCACCCATCAGGTCTATCAGACCTTGAGGGTCGTGGAATACAGACCAGGAATAGTGCCAGCTGTTACCTTCAGTAAAGGCGTCACCCCACTTCAAAGGAGAGAAAGGAGACTGGAACTGGCCGTCTTGATTACGACCACGCATCAGCTTGCTTTCCTTATCAAATACATTCCTATAGTTCATGGCACGTTCCGCAAAGAGTTTCTGCTCCTTCTTCGGACGGTTCAGTTCTTTTGCCATGCGGTAGATGCACCAGTCATTATAAGCATACTCCAAAGTACGGGCAGTGTTCTCGTTGATTTTCACATCGTAGGGAACATAACCAAGCTTGTTGTAATACTCATAGCCGAGGCGACCCGTAGAAGAGACCTCGGGATGGACATTCTTTGTACCGTTGATGAGACCTTCGTACAACGTCTGCACATCCTCCACCTTCACACCTTTCAGATAGGCATCTGCCAGTACGGAAGCAGAGTTGTTGCCAATCATACAGCCACGGTGACCCGGACTTGCCCATTCGGGGAAGAAACCGCTTTCCTTATAGGTGTTGACAAGACCTTCCTGAATCTGCCTGTTCACCGACGGATACATCAGGTTGAGGAATGGGAAAAGACAGCGGAAAGTGTCCCAGAAACCGGTATCCGTATACATATAGCCGGGCAACACTTGCCCATTGTAGGGACTGTAATGAATCGGATTTCCCGCCTCATCCAGTTCATAGAATGCACGCGGGAACAACAAGGAACGATACAAACATGAGTAGAAAGTACGGTACTGGTCAAGGGTTCCGCCTTCCACATCAATACGGCCCAGCACCTTGTTCCAGGCATCCTGACCTTTCTGAACCAGTGTTTCCAAATTGTCATTGCCAAGCTCCTTCAAGTTACGGTCAGCCTGCTCAAAACCGATGAAAGAAGAGGCTACACGGGCATGTACCACTTCACCCTTACGGGTTTTGAAACCGATAACAGCACCGGCATGTCCGGCTTCCTGCTCAACCTTATTCTCGGTCAAGACGCCATCGGCTACAGACGCCTTATAAGTAAAAGGCTTGTCGAACTCTATCACGAAATAGTTCTTGAAGTTCTCGGGAACACCGCCGCTGTTACGGGTAGTATAACCGATAATACGATTCTGTTCCGGAAGTATCTTCACATAAGAGCCCTTGTCAAAGGCATCGACAACAATGTATGAATGATCATTTTCAGGGAAAGTGAAACGGAACAATACGGCACGGTCGGTAGGGGTGAACTCGGTAACCACATCGTGTTCGGCAAGATATACCTTATAATAATGAGGAAGTGCTACTTCACCCTTGTGGGAGAACCAGCTTGCACGCTTCTCTTCATCAAACTCGGGTTTGCCAACCACCGGCATGATGGAGAACTGCCCGTAGTCGTTAATCCAGGGACTGGGCTGGTGTGTCTGCTTGAAACCACGGATCTTGTTCGCTGTATAGACGTATTGCCAGCCGTCACCCATCTTACCCGTCTGAGGAGTCCAGAAGTTCATACCCCAGGGACGTGCGATCGCAGGATAGGTATTACCGGTGGAAAGCTCGAAAGTAGACTGCGTGCCGACAAGAGGACTGACATACCGGGTAAAGTCTTTGGCATGCAGCCATAAAGCACTGCTCACAAAAAAAAACAATAGGATTAATTTTCGCATAATATTAGAAAGTTGTTAGTATTAAATAAATTCTTCTCGTCATATCTCGAATTTGTGCGGCCTTCCTACTTCATTGAGGAGAGGAAAACACTGTTCCCCACAATTTTATACTCCAATGGAATGGCATTCTTTATCAGATTCAGCACAGCCCCTACACTCTCTTTTTTCTTCAGTGTACCCGAGTAAGTCTTGCTTACATCTATGTTCGGTGCCAGAATTACCCTCACCCCATACGAATTCTCCAATGTACGCGCAATGGTGTATAGGTCAGCCTTCTCAAAGACAAACTCATTATTGTGCCAGTTTTCGATTCCCGTATCCACCTGCTTCACCACCAGACGCCTAGTCATTCCGTTCAGCTCGGCTTTCTGTCCGGGGGCAAGGATAATCATACCCTCGCCATGATTACCTTTCACCTCTACTTCGCCTTTCAAAAGGGTAGCTACTGCAGACATCTTAGCCTTGTCAGACTTGAGGTTGAAAACAGTTCCCAATACTCTGACCTGCATGACCTCACTCTGTACGACAAACGGTTTTTCCGGATTCCTCATCACCTCAAAATATCCTTCTCCTTCCAGATAAACCTTTCTTCCCTTCCCTGCAAACTCATGTGGATATTTCAGGGTAGTGTTTTTATTCAGCCAGACTTTGGTTCCATCCGGCAGTTTCAGTTCCTTAATCTTATCATGAGTGGTGACAGCCAGTAATGTTTCCGGCTGGCTATAAGTCTGATAAAAAAGATAGCCGAAAGTACCCAAAAGGAAGAAGCCCACAAATACGGCCGCATACCGTATCCACCCAACCATCCTCCGTACCTTGTATTGTTTCGTCTTCTCTTGTTCCAGCCTTTTAAACAATCGCTTTTCGGCCTTTTCTATGTCTTGTGTATTCGAAGTATCCCCCAGTCTCCCCAAGTGGTAAATCTCCTCCAGCCTGAACAATTCGCGTGCATTCTCACCCGACTCTTCCAGCCAGGCGTTCACCTCACGAAGTTCATCTTCCGTACATTCACCCATAAGGAACTTGGCCAATATCTCCTCATTCAACTTATTCATTCTTTCCTTCATTATGATAATAAAACAACGCTGCTCGCAAAAACACTTACTTTCCCGATGAAAAACAGAGCCAACATCAGGTTCAGATACCCCAGTTTATCACGCAGCAACTTCAAAGCTTTGTACATGTGGGCCTCCACCGTACGCAATGACACTCCCATTGTATCAGCTATCTCCTTATTCTTCATATCATGCAGATAGCTGAGTTTGAATACCATCCGGCACTTGTCCGGCAATTCATTGATGGCATCGGACAGCTTCCTCCTGAGTTCGGCATCCTCTATCCGTTTCACCACATCATTGCTGTCAGGTTGATAGAACTCAACCCTCTTTTTATGGATTTCGAGCATGACAGCCTCATAGCCACTCACAATGTCCCGATGCTTCAGAACGTTCAAGGCACGGGTATACACCGCCCTATACAGAAAAGCCTGAATCTGCTCTCCCACCTTCATGGTATCTTTCCGCTTCCACAGCTCCACGAAAACATCCTGTACCACATCTTCCGCATCTTCTTCCCCCACAATGCGTGTGGCATAGAACAGCAGGTTGGTATAATACCTGCGGAAAAGGGATTTATATGTCAAGTCGAAATGTTCATTCATATGTTAGCCGGTTATCGGGGACTGTACCATGCCTGACCTGGCTTATCCCCCATTTCAAATTCGAAAACACTTCCATCCATTATCTGTTCATGCGTAATATAACTTTTGTCATAGTTCTTACCGTTGAGTTTGACAGATTGAATGTAGCAATTTTCCTTGCTCACCGCCGGCGCCAGTACCGTAAAGGTCTTTCCACCGGGCAGGTGCATCTTCATTTCCGGATATAGGGGGGTACCGATTTCATATTTTCCACCAACCGGGTCTACCGGATAAAAGCCCATCGCACTGAACACATACCAGGCGGACATCTGTCCGCAATCCTCGTTGCCGCACAAACCGGCAGGAGTGTTCAGGTAGAGTTCACGCATCACCCGGGCTGCATATTTCTGGGTTTTCCAAGGTTGATCCACAGCATTGAACAGATAGATGACGTGATGGCTAGGCTCATTTCCATGCGCATACTGGCCAATCATCCCGGTGCTGAAAATAGGCAACTCATCATCTGCAGAAGGATTGTAAGTAAACATACTGTCCAGCTTCTGGGCAAACCGTTCCTTACCTCCGGTCAAAACTATCAAACCGTCAATATCCTGCTGCACAGACCAGAAGTATTGCCAGCCGTTGCTCTCGCAGATGTGCGGAGTATAGTCGTCCGGCGAGAAGTTCCGGATAAACTCTCCCTTGTCATCACGGGGCTGCATGAAAGAACTTACCGGATTGTAGACATTCCGGTAATTACGGGAACGCTTATAAAACTCGTCCGCAACCTCCTTATCGCCCAGCTTCTCTGCCATACGGGCTATACAATAGTCATCATATGCATATTCCAGTGTTTTAGAAAGTGACCAGTTTTCCGAATTATACTGATCTGTCACATTATAAGGAACATAGCCATATTTCTTATATAACCCAATGCCACGATAGGAATCGATATTGGCAGTAGCTACACAAGCCTCCAAGGCCTTTTTCGCATCGAAGTCCCCAATACCTTTCAGATAGGCATCTACAATAACCGGCACAGAGTGGTAACCTATCATCATATCTGTCTCGCCCCCCTGAAAATTCCATACGGGAAGGCGGCCGTTCTGTTCGAAGAAGGCGAGGAAGGACTTCACCATATCATTCACCCGTTCCGGCTCAATAAAAGTATAGAGAGGATGAGCCGCACGGTAAGTGTCCCACAAGGAGAAAGTACTGTAATTTGTCCAGCCCTCTACCCGGTGCACTTGCTTGTCGGGACCGTAATAGGCGCCGTCCACATCACTGTAAATGGTAGGAGCAATCATCGAATGATATAAAGCTGTATAGAACTTGACTTTCTCATCGCGGTCATCGCATTTTATTTCTATCCGGGACAATTGTTCGTTCCAATCATCCTGCACAGCAGCCAGGTATTTGTCGAAATCATCATCAGGTACTTCTGCTGCTAGATTACGTGCCGCCCCTTCCATACTTACACCGGAGATGGCAGTACTGACAAGAATCTGTTCTCCTTCCTTAGTCTGAAAGTCGAATCGTGCAATGACAGATGTTCCTATCCGCTTGCCTTCTTTCTCTATGGCAGCTGTATCGAGCTGCATCGCAGCAAACGGTTTGGAGAAACGTGTACGGAAGTAGAGGCGCTGGTCGCGTGCCCAACCGTCAGAGTAACGGTAACCTTGCACCGTTACCGAATCGACGGCTTCTATGTGAGAATCATTGGTAAAATCCCAATTCATGGCTTTCCGCAAATTCAGGAAAACGGCAGCATCGGCTTTTGGGAAAGTATACCGCTGAATGCCACAACGCTCGGTGGCCGTCAACTCTACATTTATATTATAATCTTTCAGACGCACCTGATAATATCCAGCGCTTGCCGACTCTTCCGAATGAGAGAACAAAGAGTGAATGCCGAGCGGAGCTTCCGCCTCCTTATAAGGCAATGTCACCGGCATAAAAGAGATGTCATACAAGTCACCAGCGCCGGTTCCGGAGAGATGGGTATGGCTGAAGCCTGCAATGGTACTGTCCGGATAAAAATATCCGGAAATACGGTCCCAGCCCGGCAGTCCGTTGTCAGGACTGAGCTGCACCATGCCAAACGGCGCCTGGGCACCCGGATAGGTGTTTCCAGTAAAATCTGTACCGATAAAGGGATTCACAAACTCTGTATAAGACACACTCTTCACATCCGACACCTGCGAGGTGCATGCCAGAAAGGATGAAAAGACCACAAACAAACAACAAGATTTTATCAAATTCATAACATTATAGGGTTAACGTGTATAGTATAACAACCTAACCGGATAAAACACTTACACATCTTGTCACTTTTCTACAGAATTCATGCAAACAAAAGTAATACAAAATTCCGATTAATCCTCTTTTTTATTTTGTAAAAATATACTTTACACTATCTTTGTCACAAAAAGTCACAATGAATTACACGACCTATCTTTTCGACTTTGATTATACGCTTGCTGATTCTTCCCGCGGAATCGTCACTTGTTTCCGCAACGTACTGACCCGTCACGGATATACAGAGGTGACGGATGACGACATCAAACGTACTATCGGCAAGACTCTGGAAGACTCTTTTTCCATCCTCACCGGCGTGACAGATGCCGGACAACTGGCAGGATTCAAGGCAGAATACCGAAAAGAGGCCGATACGCATATGACTGTCAACACGGTGCTTTTCCTGGAAACCAAGTCCGTACTGACTGCACTGAAGGACTCCGGCGCCCGCATCGGAATCATCTCGACCAAATACCGATTCCGCATCAAGGAACTCCTCGACCAGCATTTTCCTGAAGATTTTATGGACATCATCGTGGGTGGTGAAGACGTGAAAGCCGCCAAGCCATCTCCCGAAGGGCTACTCCTTGCCATTAAGCGGCTACATGTCAGCAAAGCCGAGACCCTCTATATAGGCGACAGCACGGTAGATGCGGAAACAGCCCAAGCGGCCGGAGTAGACTTTGCTGGAGTCACCCACGGAGTAACCACTGCCAAAGAATTGGAGAAGTACCCACACCGGAAAATAATGAACACCTTGGAAGAACTGCTGGCAGTTCAGGAGGAGTATCCTTCCATATTCAAGATTGAAAATCCCATCCGGCCGGAAAACGCGCATGCCACTTCTCCCCGGAAACAGAAAAGGATAAGCGTCTGGCAAATCCTCCTTCTAGTGACACTCTTCTGGCTGGCTATTGAAGAGCTGGACATGACCGACGACAGCAACTTCTTCCCGGTTGTTTTCATACTGACATTGTGGGGTATCCTCCAAAAAAGAAGGATACTACCCAACAAAGCAAAAACTTTCATCGACTCATGGTGGCACCCCTGCGCAGTACGCTTACGCGCATTTCACATCAAGCTGATACAAGGGAGAAAAACTCCTCCCGCTGGCAACGAAACCTGCACCTGCCTGAATTGTGGCACCACCTATACCGGCAACTACTGTAACCGTTGCGGACAAAGCCGTAACACTCCACGCTATCGGTTGAGCAACGCGCTTAAAAACATTGCCGGAGGCTTCTTCAATATAGATAATGGCTTTGGACGTACCCTTCTGGAACTCCTCTACCGTCCGGGATACATGATTAGAGACTTCATCGGCGGTAAGCGTGTAGAGTATTTTCGCCCGTTCCAGACACTCTTCATTCTTGCAGCCCTTTATATCATGGCTGTACAACTGGTAGACCCGGAAGCTCTGAGCAAAAAAGAAAAGACGGAAAAGACAGAGCAGACAGACAAAGAAGAAATCATTGCCGCTAAAGAGAAGCTTACCAAAAAGATGGAGAAAACCTATAGCAAAGAGGAAAAGCGAGCCCTCGCCATCACTATAAAAAGCCTGGAGAAAAGCTTGAACAAACTGGAAGAGAAGAACGACTCCACTTCTGCCACACAGGTATCCGAACAGAACAGCGATGATGGCGACCTCATCGATGAATTTGTAAACGACACCTCGGAAGTGGGAGACAGACTGGAAAAAGTCTTACAGAACTCTCCTTTCCTAATGAAAGTATGGAATCTGATGAAGAGCTGGGGACACGGAAACAAGGCATTCCGCATCATTGCCACACTGCCTTTGTTTGCACTTGCCACCCAACTTGCCTTCCGACGCCGGAAATATAAGTTAAACTACAATACCACGGAGCATGTGTTCATACAAGCCTACATAGCTTGCCAGATACTCCTGCTGAGCATCATCGTGCTGCCTTTCAACGGGTACGCAAAGGTAGACGATTTGTATGAGCTGCCTTTATGGCTTATTTTCGTCCTATTCTGTTGGGATTACAAACAATTGTACCGCTGCACCTGGTGGAGAAGCTTTTGGCGCACTATCCTCATGCTGACTTACAGTCTTGTGCTACTCGTCATATTCGCGTGTCTTGTAATGGCGCTGATGCTGGCCGGTATCTATGTTCTGAAATTCATTTTGTAACAGAAACCATCCCTACACGGACTGTTTCTCCTTGATGAAACAGTTTTTCTCCAATAATCTAAAAGTACAATCTGCATTAAAAGAACAAAAAAGCAAAAGAACATTTGTCTATTTAGAATAAAAAGAGTACTTTTGTGCCCGATTATTCCGCACCGGGTTCGACCAAGTGCTTTCTAAGTGATTAGAGACCACCCGACGGAGCTAACTTATACATTATATATAAGAAATGTACGCAATTGTAGAAATCAACGGTCAGCAATTCAAAGCAGAAGCTGGCAAAAAGCTGTTTGTACACCACATCCAGAATGCAGAAAACGGTGCAACAGTAGAGTTTGACAAGGTTCTTTTGGTAGACAAAGACGGCAACATCACCGTAGGTGCTCCCACAGTAGAGGGTGCAAAGGTTGTTTGGGCACATAAAAAAGGTGTCGGTAGTTCTAAGAACGGCCGCGAATCACAGAGCAAGAGATTAGGCGTTAAGATATTTGGTGGCGAAGCTTGCAAAGCAGGTAACATCATCGTTCGTCAAAGAGGTACTGAATTCCACCCGGGTAATAACATCGGTATGGGAAAAGACCACACTCTTTTCGCTTTAGTAGACGGAACTGTACAATTCAAAGTGGGCAAGGAAGACAGACGTTCAGTTTCTGTTATCCCTGCAGAAAATGCAGAAGCATAAGTTTCCGAACAAGAAATAAGGAAAAGGGATGCAATCCGAATAGGTTGCATCCCTTTCTTTTATGTCAAAAGCAACACTTTATTTGTTTTTTCCATATCTTTGCACTCACAAAACCGAATAACATAAAAACAAGTATAAGATATGCTTACCATCAAACAAATTACAGAAAACACCGACGCGGTTCTCCGCGGACTGGAAAAGAAGCACTTCAAGAATGCAAAAGAAACCATTGCACAAGTGCTGGACTTCAATGACAAAAGAAAAGCCAATCAAACCATCCTAGATAAAAACCTGGCAGAAGCCAACTCACTCTCCAAATCCATCGGACAACTGATGAAGGAGGGCAAGAAAGAAGAAGCAGAAGCCGCCAAAAGCCGCGTGGCCGAGCTGAAAGAAGTCAACAAGGACTTGCAAGCCAATATGGACCAGGCTGCCAACGATTTGCAGACTTTGCTTTATACCATCCCCAACGTTCCCTACGACAGCGTGCCTGAAGGCGTAGGTGCCGACGACAATGTAGTAGAGAAAATAGGTGGTATGGAAACCGAGCTGCCCAAAGACGCCCTGCCCCACTGGGAACTGGCCAAGAAATATGACTTGATAGACTTTGACCTGGGTGTCAAGATTACCGGTGCCGGCTTCCCCGTATACAAAGGCAAAGGCGCACAACTGCAACGCGCACTCATCAACTTCTTCCTGGACGAAGCACGCAAATCCGGCTATACGGAAATAATGCCGCCCACAGTGGTGAACGCCGCTTCCGGCTACGGCACGGGACAGCTGCCTGACAAGGAAGGGCAAATGTATCATTGCGAAGTGGACGACCTCTACTTGATTCCTACCGCCGAAGTCCCCGTAACCAACATCTACCGTGATGTGATTCTGGACGAAAAGCAGTTGCCCATCAAGAACTGTGCATACACACAATGTTTCCGCCGTGAAGCCGGTTCATACGGGAAAGACGTACGTGGCTTGAACCGCCTGCACGAATTCTCCAAAGTGGAACTGGTACGCATCGACAAACCGGAACACAGCAAACAATCCCACCAGGAGATGTTGGACCACGTGGAAGGTTTGCTTCAAAAGCTGGAACTCCCCTACCGCATCCTGCGCCTTTGCGGTGGCGATATGAGCTTCACGGCTGCCCTCTGTTTTGACTTTGAGGTGTATTCCGAAGCACAGAAACGCTGGCTGGAAGTAAGTTCCGTCTCTAATTTTGACACTTATCAAGCCAACCGTCTGAAATGCCGCTACCGTACGGCAGAAAAGAAAACAGAGCTTTGCCATACGCTGAACGGTTCCGCACTCGCTCTGCCACGCATTGTTGCCGCCTTGCTGGAAAACAACCAGACTCCAGAAGGAATCCGCATACCAAAGGCATTGGTTCCGTATACGGGATTTGAAATAATAGACTAAGGCCATAATAGTCACGTGCAGCAATACGCCTTTGACACTTTCTTTCGGGCACGAATTACATGAATTTCACAGTTGCGGTTAGCAAAAAACGTGAAATCCATGTAATTCGTGCCCGGAGTTTTATCATGACAAGCTTCTCCTGCGCAACTACAAAGTATTCTTCAAAATACGTGCAAACACCTCCTCGCGGAAATTACGTGCCACCGGAACAGTATGCCTCCCAACTATAATCCGATTGCCATCTATCATCTCAATCTTTTCCAAATTTATCAGATATGATTTATGGACTTGCTGAAATACTCCACCAGGAAGAGCCTCTATCATACGCTTCATGGTAGAACGTACAAGCAGCTTTGTGCTTTCCGTATAAATACAGACGTAATTTTCCAGCCCCTCCACCACCAGAATATCCTTAAACAACACCTTATGCATCTGACGGTCTGAACGGACAAATATAAAATTATTAGCTTCATCCGGCCATTTCTCCTGCTGCAAAAGACCATGTACTTTATTCACCGCTTTCAGGAACCGGTCAAACGAAATCGGTTTCAACAGATAGTCCGTAACATCAAGTTCATAACCTTTCAATGCATACTGCTCATAAGCGGAAGTGATAATCACATGAGGCGGATGGGCAAGAGATGCCAAGAGTTCAAGCCCCGAAAGATAAGGCATTTCAATATCCAGAAACAACAAGTCCGGCTGCTCAGTCTGCAAAAGAGTGTTCAACTGCATAGTATCTTCACATACACCCATTAAAGAAAGGAAATCCACCTTTTCCACATAGCGTTGCAATCCTTCACATGCAGTAGGCTCGTCATCGGTTATTACACATTTTACCTGTTTCATCCTATAATTCTATCACAAGTTTTACTCTAAACAAAGTATCTCCTCTATTTATGTCCAGCGTATGACGCTCCGGATATAGCAGCTCCAGCCTGCGCCTCAGATTTTCTATGCCGATTCCATGTTTTCCTTTCTGGTGCACTAATGGTTCCGGTATAGAATTTTCAATACTAAAACACAACTTGCCTTCTTTCAGACACATATCCATAGCTATAAAATAGTTCCCTCCCACATATTTGAAAGCATTCTCCACCAACGGTACAAACAACAATGGATAAATCTCAACCTGCGCCTCCATTTCATCGAAATGCACCTGCAACTGCAGCCGCTTCGTAGCACGAAGTTTACATAGGCTGATGTATTGTTTCAGATATTCCACTTCCACACGGACTTGCACTTTCTCCCCATCATTGTATAATTGGTAACGAAGCAAATCGGACAATTGCTCAAGAGTATGCCGCGGAGCCTCATTATTCTCATCTATCTGAAAATAAACCGTATTGAGTACATTAAAAAGAAAGTGTGGATGATATTGCGCTTTAAGGAATTTCAGTTCTGTCTGGAGCTGGTCATTTTTTATCTTCTCCAACTGCAGGCGTTGAGCTTCATTTTCCTTCTGTATCATCTGATTACGCAAGAATATATAAAAGAAGCCGCCAAGCAACATACTGACTATGGCCGGAACAGGCACATCGTATAAATCAAGACTTACCCCCATCAAAAAGCGGATGACCCACATCGTCAGAAGACACCAGACGGGAACCGTCAGGACAACTACCCCGTATTCCTGCCACCATACCAACTTCCGCTTCCGGCACAAACGAAGCCAATACTTCAATAGAAAAAAGATAGGATAAGACATGAAGAGTACCACAAGCATATCCTTCAGCATGAAATTCCACTCATTACTTTCCCAATAGTATTCATGTTTCGGAATATCATTCGCCACACGAATACACAGAAAAAGAATCACGGCAAATAATGCCGGCACCAGCCACTTGTTCCACAGTCTGCCCATAACAGTTACAAATTTACTCTTTTTGTTTCATCTATTTCTTTTTTCCTTCTGCTTTCTTTTGTCTCGCTGCCTTTTTGAAAACGCCAGGCGAAAGCAATACCCAGCACACGTTTGTTGTGCCGTTCGTCAACAAACGCCTGCACACCGGGAGATTGAATATCTACTTTTTGATAATTGGTGTTGAATACATCCTTGGCAAACAAGGTAACGGTGCATCTGTTACGGAACATCTTCTTTTGGATGCCGACATTCACTTCCAGCGCCGGATGTACTGTGGCTTGTCCGTAGGCCATTCGTCCATTATAATTTGCCGAAAGTTCGGCCGACCATACGGAAGTGAAAGCAAACTGGTTCATGCAGCCGAATATCGGGGTAAACATACGGTTTTTCATTTTCTGCCCTTGCTCCGTCCAACCATAATTATTATAAATACCGATAGCGGTCAGATTCACCTTCCAAAAAGAAACAGGTGAGAGGTTGGCGGCATGTACACGCATACCCGTCTGTACATAGGAAGACAGATTCTGGGGCATTACATAGATACGCCGCCCCTCCTGTTCGCGATAGCTCTTCATGATAGCATCATCTGTATGCGAGAAAAAGAGCACTGTCTGAAACCAGTCACGATACACATACCCCAACTCTATATTATCAGAGAAAGAAGGATGCAGCTTCGTATTTCCCCCTTCATGGGTATAGTCATCAAATATATAGGTAAAAGGATTCAAATCACCATAATTGGGGCGGGTAATACGCCTGCCATACGAAAGCTGAAACAGATGTTCCGAAGTCAAACCGTATTGCAAAGCAATAGTAGGAAACAATTGGAAGTAATTCGTTGTAAACGAAGAGTCTTTCTGTTGTGTATTTCCTCCAAAATCCCCGTGTACATGGGTATGTTCCAACCTTAGACCCGCTGAGATTTTCAAGCGGTCTTTCTCATAGCCGACTTGTAGATAAGAGGCATTGATATTCTCATCATATACGAATCGGGAACCAAGTGCCCCATCCGGCAGCCAGCCGGAAACCGACGGACGCATATAACCTGCCGTATTGTCTATCGTAACAAATGAGGTTTTGACTCCGGCCTGTAACTTCCAAACCTCACTCAATGGATAAACCGCATCTATCTGTCCGACATATAAGTCGGTATTTCCCTTCATATCCCCTTTCAATGTATCGGGCTTAAAACTATCCATCAACTGGTTTCCAACACGGTAGTAATGGAAATAATCAAAAGAAGCGCTGAGTTCTCCCCCTTCTCTTTTCAGCTTGTGCACCATACTGGTTCCGGCAGAAACATTATTCCGGTTTTGCTCCGCATGGCTGTAAGTATTTCCCGCAACTCCGGTTTCTCGGATTTCCGTAAACATGCCTGCATTTTCCCTTTGCCGGGAAAAGTTTCCACCCAATGAGACTCCCCAAACTGTCCGCTCATTGAGATAATAATCACATCCGGTACGAAAATAGTGCGAATAATTCCTACGCTTCCGGTAAGAGTCCTGCATCATCCTTCCTCCATCCCGTTCGAACGCACGGTCGATAAACAAGTCTATGACATCCTTCCCCTGATAATACGAATAGTTCAAATAAAGATTGAACTTATTCTCCCGGATATTCATGGAGGCACCTCCATAACCGCTACCCGTCCGTCCAAGACTGCCATTGCCGTTCAAGGCCAGATTCACACCGCGCAGTCTGATTTTTCTTGTACGGATATCAATCAACCCGGAGCTTCCCGCCGCATCGTGGCGTGCGGAAGGCTGGGTTATCAAGTCTATCTTATCAGCATTAGTTGCAGGAGTAGATTTCAACAGACTCATCAATTCATCTCCCGAAAGATAAGTAGGCTTGCCATCCATCAGAATCGTCGCACCGCTTTGTCCGTTCAGCAAGATATTACCATTGGAATCTATCACGACTCCCGGCAGGGAAGCAAGAACATCATAAAGACTTCCCGTACTTTGAGTGACTGACGCATCCATCCGGTAACTTGTTTTACCGGCAGATATTTCTACCAACGGGAGTTTAGCAGTTACCATAATTTCTTCCAAACGCTGGTCGGCAATCGTATCCTGCTGCGACCAAACCACCAAAGGCATACTCAATAAAATTGCCCCTAAAAAAACATTTCGATACATACTCTTCCTCATTTTTTATTTCAAAAGTAGGCAGGCTGTAGAAAGTGAACAAATTATAGTGACAAAGGAATGTTATCCAGTGACAACATGCAGTTTTACCCTATTCTTCTTTTGATATTACCAAATAACCCCTATCTTTGCAAAATCTATCAATCTGACAGTAATTGCGTAATTACACCAACAAAATTATTAGATAATGAATAAAATCATTAGCAAAGAACACTTTTCTGAAAAGGTCTTTAAGTTAGTCATTGAAGCACCATTGATTGCCAAATCACGTAAGGCAGGGCACTTTGTCATTGTACGTGTGGGCGAAAAAGGCGAACGTATGCCGCTTACCATTGCGGAAGCCGACCCGGTAAAGGGAACCATCACACTGGTGGTTCAGGAAGTCGGGCTCTCCTCTACCCGTCTTTGCGAACTGAACGAAGGCGATTA
>QWCH01003232.1_pt1 | contig 17690 bp, 20 predicted proteins | sample 1972671 | NCBI WGS metagenome assembly QWCH01 (sample SAMN09866713, study PRJNA288562) | Human gut metagenome isolate term3_stool, whole genome shotgun sequencing... | isolation source: gut | host: Homo sapiens | place: USA: California | reverse complement strand
TTCGTAGTATTTCTCCGTTCCGCTTGCTATTCGTTCGTCAATCTTGCCGACTTCATTTTCGAGCCTTGTTAATCCTAACTTTTCTCTGTCTATCCATTCGTTTGGTATTTTCGGCTCGACTACTACGCGGCTTGATTCTGACCTATCACCTTCCCCGAATACGTCGTAGAAAGCAATAGTAACATCGTAGATTCCCGCCCCACATAAATAGGGCATGGCATTGTTTTCCGTTTTCAGCACCGTGTCGTTGTTGATGTAGACGGCCATTCCGCCGCACCCCGTCGGTATCGGTTCTGCTTGCACAGAAAAACCGCCGAGCGTGGCGGTCAATTTAGGCGGTTTCGGCTTAGGCGGCTGCTGCTTGTTATATGTCAGTTCCGCCGGTGCACTGTACCCTTTCGATGGATTATGTGCATAAAGAAATACTTTCCCATTACGACTGGTAAGCATACCGGCAAATGTCGTATTATTACTTCGCCCAATAAGACCATTCTCATCTCCCGGTGCCTTGTTTGTGCGGAGTTCGTAAAAATCCACATCCGCATTCGTCACCTCTCGCCAATTGAAATATGCCTTATCGCTAAAGATTACGGAAAATCCCTGCGGCGCATTGGGTACTTCTGCTTTCATTTCCACAAGAATGGATTTAGTAATACCCCTACTGTTATGACCATATTTATCTTTTACGTATAACCTTATTTCATAGGTTTTACCTATCTCACAGCCGGAAATAGAAATTTCATTCTGTCCATTGCCACCATAATACCAGCGGTCAGTCTCATATTCTCTATAATTTACATATACCGTATCAAAAGCCTTGAATCGTGGCCGTTCAAACCGTGCCACCACGTCATAAGAATAAATGCCGCGTCCCAAATCGTGATAGCGTGTAAACAAAGTAAAATCTTTAAGAGGCGGTACATAAGGTTGGCCGATTACAAATTCCCACACATTCACCTCGGAAATATCTTCTTCTGCCGCGCCAAACATATTGAGCGACGTAAGCTTTACCAAGATGGATTTCCGGACATCCTCATCACGATACTTGTATTTAAAAAGTGATGCATCCAGACGGCAAAACTCCGCACCGTCATCATGATTCATCGCCTCGATACCATACTGCCCACGCACCAATCCGGACAGTTTGTAATGCCCATTTGGCAAAAGCTCCGCCTTCTCATAAGAAATATACTCACCACCAACGAAACACACCGTATTTCCCCTTAGGGCATCCTGTAATGTTCCCGAAACGAGTTCCCCGTGACGAAGAGCTATTTCCATTTCCGTATCAGTAGACGAAATACTCCCTACAAGCGTCCCCGCCCGGGCCTGCCCATGTACCGTGCCGATGTATCTATAACTGTTGTCTGAATCACTTACCCACACATGAGCGCCGCCCCAATTTTTAGGGGCATTTACTGCCATCCATATTTCATTACCACCAGTCGTTAAATCCGCCGGAGGCTGTATGAATAGTACATCCGACACAGGAGGCGCCGGTGCATTAAAATCAATCGCAGGTCTATCATTTTCATGAACATCCATCACCGCCGGTGCATAATATCCTTTCGGGCGTTCAATCGCTGTCACGGTAATCGTGCCATCACGCTCTTCTGTCACGCTGTCCACGATGACCACCTGATGCGAAAGCCCCAAAGCTTCATCCGTAAGCGACACCAAGTCTGCCGGCTCTAAGCGACAAAACGCCCAATCAAGCTTAAATGTATACCGATTCCGGCCATAGACAGACTGCCGACAAAGCTGCTCTGCCAACCGTGCCGCCCGTGCCTTCGTATACAAATAATGGCAAGTCTTCACCGGTGATGCCTTCAGTCCTATTTTCTCAATACTTTTTGTATCCTCATACGAAACAGACTCGCGCTCATAAAAATTTGCCCGATTAATAAACTCCACCGTCACCTGGTTATAGGCCTGACTTGTGTCCTTCCTTTGATACGTCACAAGCTTTCCCTGTGCCTGCGGAAGAAAATCATCGGCTGTCAAATCATAGACCACAGTCTTATCTGGCACCCATCCGCCAATAGGCTCATCACTCACCGGTACAATCTTGAACCTGTCATTACTCCAAAAAACATACGCATTCGTCAGCTCTGCAATATCATTTATGATTTTCTGTGCTGGTTGGTCATTCACTTCCGGAGGCGAAGAAATAAGAATGTCTGCGGCGCTGCAATATTCCCTAAATGCATCAATCCCCTCTATCCGAGCATCCTTCAGCCCCACCTTATGAAGAACATACAAAACGTAGTCCGCCGGATTGACGTCAATCCCATCTCCTGTTTCAAGAAGCTTCCCCCGGACTTCAAAGGAAAACTGCGGAAGAGCGGTACTCCTTTCTAAATTTACCACTCCGGCCATATAAGCAAGCCCTTCATACGAAAGTGCCTTTGCCGGATGATGCTGTTCTACATACACCCAAGGCTTTGTCTGGCTTCCATCAGCAAGAGTTAATTCAATAGCAGATGACGGATAAGAGAAAATATCCTTGTTCCTCCACACCCGGCCGATACCAGAAATAGGTCCCTCGCAAAGTCCAAACATGACAGCCACGGAATAGGTATACCACACATTTTCATACGTCTGACCGCCTCCCTTGCCTGCATGCTGACGATCCACATGCTCGTGAGCCTGAAAATCATCATAGTAAATTACATTCCCCGAAATACGAGTCGTCCCCAAAACCTCCGGCACCACAGAACCATATTCCGCTGTGTTGATTTGAATATTACCTACCTTATCCTCACGATTGACGATTGTACCGCCACCCCAAAGACCAGCCATCATAGCCCCCTTAATCTATACATATACTTCAATCTGCTTTTCCCATTTCTCATGAAAAAAATACTGTCATGGGTGGACGAAATCACCACACCGGCGTCAATATACGCATGAATAATTTCATCATGCCCCAAATAAATACCCGCATGACTCGCCACACGACCATATTGGTATAAAAAAATATCCCCGCGCTGGGGATTTTTCACCTGTATGCCATATTTTTCTGCCACCTCATGCATAACATCTCTCGTATGATGAAGCGCCCACTCATTAGAATAATCCCCAAGAACAAGACTATCTTTCTCTAAAAGTCCGGCATCCTCACAAGCACCAATCACAAACCGGGCGCAATCCACGCCGACCCCTCGGATCTTTGCATTATGGTGATACGGCGTACCCAGCCACAAAAGAGCCGATTCAGCCAATCTATTTCCCTCATCCATAACAAAAACTCCTTAAAAAAGCGAAAGTGACGACGGCACAAAAGGTGCCACCAAAGCCGTTCCACTATCCTTACCAGCAATCGCCCCATATGGCGTCTGTGGATAATACCGGCGGAGAGGGAATGACATATGAAGTCCCTGCGTCTCCGCCTTTACATTAAGTTTTAGTTCCAAACCACCAGCCGCGGACACCTCCACCATACCGCCAAACAGCGATACATGACCAAAAGGAATCCCCTCATCGTCAAAGAAAACGCGGCGTAAAAAAAGCTTCGCCCTATCAAAACCACCATCATGGGCAAATTCCTGCACCGTCTTTCCCTCTATCTTGTCCGACTTGTCAGAAAAAATAGTGATTGTCAATTTATCCACCGTCACACGGCTATTCGTCTTAATTTGTGTCCGCTCTATAATGAGCTGATTATGCTTATATAAATTTCCTTCATATCCGACATCCACATCCGAATCAGTAATGAAATATGTACTACCACCCCGAAGTTGTAAATCGTATACATCAGCACACCGGAAATGCTTATCGTGGTTGAGATGTGCATTCATTGCCTCTGTTACCTGTTTCATCGTACCGTCACCATCTTAAACGTTTTCGTTTTATAAAAATTCGTAAAAACATATTCCGCCGAATAGCTATTCCCTTTGAGCATGACCTTCCAGTAATAAGTATAATCGGCGGTCAGCTTGGCGGAGCTACCGACAGAATCAAGTAGAATAATCTGTCCATCTTTTACCGCAGCATTCACCTTTCTGCCATCCGCATACACCGTCACATCTTTCACATATTCCACCGGTTCTGCATAAGTCCCCCAGCGCCGGACGGCATAAAACTTACCATCAGCGTAACGCACAAGGGGAATATTTTTTTCCTCATAATCCTCCGGGTCAAGCCATAAAAAAGGCTCTGTACCTCCTTTTACGGTGGCAAAGAACCCCATAATTTTTTTGTATTCTTCATCAGTCAGATGGGCAAACTGTGCCGTAATTTCCCACTCCGGATACGACCAGGTAGTCATAGTCCTTACCTGTCCGGAACCTGACTTTTTCACTGTCGTATTCCACCTTTGTGTCTTCGTCGATTTATAGGCAAACTTACGAATACTCGGAAACTTCTTCATCACCATACCCCGCTTTCTGTTGCAAAATCACGGGAATCATGGTAGAGGAATTGTTTTAATGCATTCCCGGCAGTACTTGAAAGCCAATCCTCAAAACTCCCGGCGTCCATCGTTTGCACATTGAGCGTGATATTCCCCCCGCCACTCTTAGCAATTCCATCACCAAGATTTTCAAAAGTGTCATCATTTAACGGCAAAACGGCTTCAGGATATTTCCCTTCAGCAATCATCGCCAAAGTGGGACCCGTTGCAAGTCCGCCGCCAGCCATCATCTTCACCCCTGTAATGCCAAACATACTATGAAAGGTGGATGTCATCGCATTGGCTGCTCCGCCGGCACTCATGGCGGATGCGTATGCTGCAGTGGCTTGTGCTCCTGCGGCCCCACCTGTTGCTATGAGGACGTTCATCGCCGCCGGATACCATGACGCCGCCACTTCTGCCCCTGTAGCCGCCGCCATAGCTGCATCTTTTTTCTGCTTTGATTCCCCAAACACCATTTGCCGTATCATGCCTGAAATCCATTGCGCAAAATAGTCCGATACCACTTTGTTTAATGTTTTTCCTACTGACAAAAGCGCCTGCTGCCACGACATAGTCCCTTGTAGCAGTCCGCTAATGCTCTTCTCCATCTCATCAAAACCGTTCTTCCGTATATTAGAAAGCAAATCCGCCATAGAGAAATGAGCATCCATTATAGCATCTTGATATTCCTGCATGTAAGATTTTTGTTCTTCTAATTGTTCCATACGAATTATATTTTCATCCGTAAGAAGCGTTTGGAGGCGTTCCATATCAAGGGCATCGTAAGCCGCCTTTATGTCCGCCTCAATGTCTTTATTTTGGCGAATCATATCTTCTCTTTGCCGAAGATATTCTGCTTCATTCGCTTTGAGTTCTTCGTGCATTAAATTGTCAAAGGATATACGGTTATTGGCATCTATGCTATACGCCATATTGCGTTCGTCCAAGGCCTTTCGGAAGGCTGCTTGTTCTCTTTCTGTCATACCGATATAATCATCAGATAATTTCTGCCACCGGTCACGAATAGCGTCAGCAGCCCGCATTTGGGCGTTTTCCAATTCCGCAAAAGCCTGAGCGCTTCCCGTCAAGCCTTTCTGTTCTGTAGATTCATTGAAATCTGTCCACACGTCACGAATTTGTTTTTGAATATCTCTCATGCGTGCAGCTTCCTCTTCGGCAGCTGCCATGCGTTTCTGCCCATAAAGCTCAATCAAACGCTGTTTATCCCGTTCGTAGTTTTCATTGGCCGATGCAGATTTATCCAGCTCTGCCAATTCTTCTTCATACCAACGATCCACCAATTCTGCCTTCGTGGAAAATGTTCTTTGCCATTCTTCAGCAATGGCCTGTGAAATTTGTTTGGCCTCCTCTAATAACCGCCCTGCTTCACTATCTGAAGAAGATGTGTTACCACCGCCCCCACCGTGAGCCATATTAGTGGTCCAGCCACCGCCAAATTGACTATAGGAAGTCTTTTTTACCTTGTTCCGCTGTTTTTCTTGATGGTCAAAAATGGCGATAGCGTCATCAGTGGCGATAGAGTTTTCTATACCACCACTGACTTTCGCCGACGCCTCATCCATCGCTGCTCCGACCTCTGCGAGCTTATCAATGAGGTCATCAAAATAAGAAATGGCATTCCCTACAAATTCCCACACCCAAGAGAGCGCTGTTTTCGCCCAATCCGGTAATACGTCATCCGCAAAATGAAGGAAGGCATCTGCCAAGTTTTGTAAGGTGTTGTTCGCCTCATTAAAAAATTCATCTATCGCTTTAAGTACATCATCAAGCCGGCGGGAAAAACCATCCACCAGCTCATCAAAATATTTCAACCATTTATTTTTTAGTTCGGTAAACCGCTTCATGACATCGTTAATAAATTTAGATACCTTTTCCCGTACCGCATCAAACTTTTCCTCTAAAAGAACTAATGCCCCTACAAACACGTTCCTAATGAATTGCGCCGTTGATTTTATAGGTTCCCATAGTTTTCCAAAATAAGAGGCCACTACTTTTACGATGCTTAATGCCATAAAACTGTCTGCCAATTTAGTACAGCTTTCTTTGAGCTGATCAAAATGTTTCCACAATAAATAAAGAACGGCACCGACCGCTGCCCCTAAGGCAATAAAAGGGGCAAAAGGGGCCATTGCCGTCCACGCGGCAACCGCCATTCCCCATAAGGCTGTGGTCAAAGGAATCACGCCCACAACGGTTAAAACGACAAGCGCTCCGGTAAGTGCTGCCAAAGCAACCCCCAATCCCGGCGGCACCATTTGCTTTAATGCTTCAGATATGCCACTTGATTGCACTTTTGCTCTAAAATCACTTAAGGCCTCTCCCATATCTTTTAGCCATTCTTTTAATCCCAATGATTCAGATAAAGATTGTCCGATAGCGGTCATCGTTTGGTCTATATTGTCTTGAATGGTAGACATAAGCCCGGATAAGGTCTGTGACTGTTCATCCATCATCCCGGAGAATTTATCATTCATGCCGTTTACGATAGCCTCGAGCCCTGTTTGAGCGTCAATGGCCCCCTTGCTTGCCATGTCCATTGCTTCGGGGATAGATACACCGATTTTTTCCGCCAGCATTTGCCAGGCCGGTATACCTGCTTCAGCTAACTGACGCATTTCTTCACCGCTGACTTTCCCTTTAGCTGCCATTTGCCCTAAAGCAAGTGTGAGACGGTCAATGCCGTCTTGATGCATTCCCAATGCCGATGCGGCATCGCCTACAGCAGTTAACGTCGGAATGACTTGCTCAGCCGTAAAACCGAAAGCTAAGAATTTCTGTGCCGCCCCCTTTACTTGGTTAAACTCAAAAGGCGTTTCAGCAGCAAAGTCTTGTAAATCTTTTATAAATTCCGAGGCCTTTTCAGCGCCTCCCATCATATTTTTAAAAGCCGTTTGCGTCTGCTCCATATCTGCAGCCGCTTTCACGCAAGCTGTACTGAAATTTGTCACGGCTTCTGTGGCTTTAAAAACAGCTATGCCTCGAAACGCCGTAGACGCTATCTTCTTTAAACCCGCCATTCCTCGCATTGTAGAATTAATCTTAGATTGAGTATCATCCAAAGCCTTGTTTATAGATGATGTATTTCCTAAAATTCTAACCATTATTGACGCTGTCTGCATATATTTCACCACCTTCCGCTTCAAATTCTTCTATAAATGCAATTTCTTCTTGTTTTCTTTCTTTTGCCGTTATCGGCCATATCTGATCCATAATGTCTTTAACCTTGATTTGATTCGCCCGCTTCAGATGTACATTCACCATGTATGCTGTGAATAATGCTCGCTTCATATCTTCATTTTTTAAAACTTCCCTTTTTCCTTCCATCATCGTCTCTAATTCCAAAGGGGTCATCTGTTCTAATTCCCAGGGGCGAAGGTTAAGCAAGCCGAACGCCATTGGTTCAGCCTGCCTCCTCCATTGCGCAAAATTCCGGGGTGCATCCCCGGTTATGCGTTTTTTCCATGAAGCTTCGCTTCCGCTTCCAAATATTGTTTATCTCTCGCTGTCATTTCTTTAGGAAAAGCTTCAAAATATGCCGCCTTTCCGGCAATACCGCTCCCGATAATCGCCTTTAAGGCCGGCATCATGATCGCATCCAAAGTAACTCCTTCTTCTAAAAGAGCTTGCATCTTTTCTTCATACCACACAGTCGTTCTTTTCTTATCCACATGAGCAAGACCGATTTTATAAGCTGCAATAGTTTCTGTGATCCCAATATTCCCATTTAATAACGTTACGATAGGCTTGCCCAATTCACTTTCTAAACGGGATAAGCGCCCAATATTAAAGTAAATATATTCTCCTTTACCAAATAAATCACATTTTACTGTTTTCATGGTTATTATCCTTTCTTTACATCAGACAAAGGACCTACACCGGATAATGTTCCTTTATATGTGGCCACATCATCATGAGGTGCTTCGATAGAAAGTTCTGTAATGGACGCCCACCCGGTTACATAGGACTTGTCCGGGAACTCAAATTTAAGCTGCACTAATTGACCGTCCAAAAAGGCTTGCTCCAACACCGCCAAACCTTCGTCATTTGCCATAAGCACCGTATCAAGATCAATAGACCATTCCTTTAACCCCTGCAGTGTGCTTTTCCATCCACCGCTGTCTTTATGGGTGGCGTCAATGGTATCGGCTTTACGTGACAAGCTTCCGCCCCTTTGTCCGCCGACCTTTGTCCATTCCGGAGTATCTTCCGAGCCTGTATTTACATAAATGAAATAATTTTTACCTACTGTTGCTAATGCAGTCCCTGCTTTCGGTGTTGCTGCCTTTTTCTTTGTTGCCATTGTATTTTCTCCTGTTTCTTTCATTACCATATGCCTTCTTCCTCTGTAACATCATAAATAATAGCTTTTATTGTATATTGAGAACCTAAAAGTGGGCGGAGACTATCTGCATCACCTACTCGTCCGGTTACCCGGATATCCACCAACTGATACCTATCGTTAATCATGGCATTCTCAAGTGCGCCGACATCCGTGCGAATTTGAGTGAATACCTCATCTATGTGCGCTTCCAAAGCAGATAGTCTCACATAACCATTCCGCACGTCCGGGTCATCTTCACGTACCCAAGCTTCCAGAAATAGAGTGACACTAAGACCATTTACTACGTTTTCATCACCCGGTTCTTCTTCACCGCGCATGAGAATGATGGCTCCTCTTTCGTCTACTTCCATTTGTGCCGGATTAATTCCGCCGATAGTGACAGTCTTCGCTGCCCGGGCATCTCTAAGGGCTTTCGCCACATAATCAATCAAATCAAGCCACATCATCCCCTCGCAATCTCCGTCGCCCGGTATCCTTGCCCGGATTTGCCTCCGGTCAAATCTTTCACCGTTAAACGGTTTTCTAAATCACGGATGCGTCGTTCAAAGAACACAAGCTTGCGGCTATAATAATCGCCGTCTTCGTTACTCCGGAAAGCCTTTCCTATACCGTAAGATTTCATGAAGCATATTTCCCGATACGAATAGGCGGCTACAAGTTCTTGCACCAAGAACCCCGGCTTGATGTCTTCTTTTACTATGCCCAGACGTGCGGCAAAGGAAGTAAGCCATCCTTCTGCTTTCATGAGTATGTCGTTAGTGACGTTCGGTCCCAATAGCTCATCCCCTGAACGTATAAGATTTGCGTCGTAAAGCATTGGCCACCTCCTCTAAACTGTTTTCTGTATATTGTTTAAAAATGCGGTTAATTTCACGCCTGCTATTTTTCAAGGCTTCATAAAGAAAAGGGTCCGCCTTTGTTCCCGGGTGATGCACTGATTTAGCAAAGATAAATCGCCCGCCTTTGAGAAAGCGAAGCGCTTTTTTTCTTTTGAACATAATCCTATGCGGTTTTGTACCTTGATGAACATAGGGACCGTATTCGGCTATATGTTCATTCAAATACACGTCGGCATAATACTCGGCAGATACTTTCGTTTTTACTGATCGCTCTAAAGTACTTGTATCAGATTTAAAATTATGCGTCCGCCGTGCTTCTTCTTGTACTTCTGACGCCGATTCCTTCAATGCTAACCGAAGCCGTCTTGAAAAAATGCTCCGTCCGCTTTTCATGTCAGCCTTCTTCCTTTTTCGCGCCCCTGCGTTTCGGCTTTTTGACCTCTTCCGTTTTCGGCGCAGCATCCACTTCAGTTTCTGTATCCACTTCAGTTTCCGTATCCACTTCAGTTTCTGTATCCACTTCAGTTTCCGTATCCACTTCAGTTTCTTGATGAGCCGGTGGGACGGCGTTCACCGCCCCTCGCTCTCTTGCGTATCGTCGTAACAGCATAAGCACCTCACGCCTTAAAGGTCACTTTAACGGCTTTAGATTCGTCGGCCAGCACAACACCATAATGCTCATTGGCTGCCAATACGGTTGTTCCTGCTAAGATGTCACGGTCCGATTCTACCTTGACTGCTTTCTTTAAGTAAATAGCAAGCGCCCCCTTCTTTACAATGAAGTTGGTATATTTATCTCCTTCTTTAGGAACTCGTTTGGATTTAACAACCTCACAGCCTGCTAATTTTCCGATAGCTCCGGTCATCATCACTTCGCCGCCGTACTTGGTACGGTCAAGAAATTCCGGATCCTTGCGAAGTGCTGTCACCTGTGCGGGATGTACAAACAACACTTTGTTTTCATCTTCTTCAGAAAAAGCATCTACGGCGTCAACAACTCCGCTATAGCTGATGGCTTCTGTGCCTTTATCCACTGTCAGTGTCGCCGTTCCCAGTGCCGTTACGCAGTCGGCATCCAGTTTCGAAGCTACCGCCATTTGGATTTGTCTTGCAGCCTCTCCTAAAGGATCTCCATATCCGGAAATCATCGCCTCGTCGGTCAGCTCGACCGCTTTACCGGCTTTCTTTACTTTCGCCTTTGTAGTAGCAGTTTTGAGTACAGTCGTTCCCATTGCTACGCCTTCTGCTACATCTTCAGCATCTCCGATGTACACGAATTTAGGAACTGTGATTTCATCACCCGGAACGCCTTCAAGTGTTTTATCGATGTGTGCCAGCGGTGCAAATTTCAGCATCTGCGGCAACTTTGCAGATACCATATCTGCCATTACTTCCGGGATAACCATATTTTCTTTTTTTGTTACATTGTTTGCCATTATAAATCTCCTTTACTTTCTGATAACTGTTGGTATAAATCGGGATCCGTTGCAAACAGCTCTGCCCTTTCGCGGTAGCCCATCTTAGCAAACTCTTCCTGTGTAATAGACGCTTTCCCACTTCGGCCGCCGCCTGTGCCGCTCCCCGTCTTCTGAGTATCCAGTACCGCCCAAGGATTTTCTGTGAGCCATCTTTCCACTCCTTCTTTTACGCTTGCGGTCACACCGTCTTCTCCGGCCATTACATATTCGCCGTCGTCGCCTTTCGCTATCGATTGCACGAGAATTTTGGCAATCTCCGCGGGATTTGTACATTTTCCCACCGTCAGTGCTTCCACAGTCTGCCTGCGGATTTCCGCTTTCATTTCTCGCTCTTCCGCTTCTTTCTTAGCGGCCTCGGCTGTTTCCATCTGTTTGGTCAAATGTTCTACCCTCTGTCTGAGTTTTGCCATTTCCGATTGTGGCTGTGCTTTGGCCTGCTCCAACGCCCCTTCCATCTCTGATACCTTAGCCTTTACCGACTTAAGTTCTTCGTTTCTGGCGTTGAATTGTGATTTGGATACATAGTTCTTCCCATAATCCTCAATCACTTTCGCTACTTGCTCTTCCGTCAACCCCAACTGTACCAATTCTTCTTTTGTCATAAAATAGCCTCCTGTTTCGCTTAATTTTCGTGAGCAACGCCTCACAATTACGGTCCTGTTCTTTTTCGCCTACAGTGCTGAAAAGGCAATATAAAAAGCACCCTTGCGAGTGCTTATTACCTAAAATTTCACTAAACTGCCCTGCTATAATAAAATTAATTTCATGAAGAGAATTTTTTTTACATCAAAAAACCACCGCAACTTCCGTGGTGGTTTTTATTCGCTCAGTTTATATCCTTTCTTAATATAAGGCTTGAGGACTTCCGGTATTTCACATCTTCGCCAATCTCGTGCCTCGTAAATATCATCAATGTATTTATTTACATCCAGATTACCCGCCAAACAAAGTTCATCTATTTTCTCCGAAAACTCGACACCAAGCTCATCACAAATACCTATAAATGGATTTATACTCATCTCAGTAGGCTCCCACATCTACTTCAACTCCCTCCATAAAACAAATCTAAACAATTCTTCAAGTACGCTTTTTATTGCTCCTACTTCATTTTGATTGTAACTTAAGTTCATTTTTCTTGCAACTTTATTATCAAACCGCTTAAATGTAAATAATGCTTCTTTATTCTTCTTTATCAACTCATACTCATGCAAATCTCCCGCAATGGTCACCACATACCCCTTTTTATGCCCCCACTTAAACGCCGATAATAAATCGCTTCCTGTCGGGGGATTATTATTCGGATGATTGTGCAAAGTAATAATCTTTCCGCGGTTCCGGCCTATCATACTCGTAATTTCAGGCGTATATTTCGCTCCTTGTGCATAATCATAACCAACAATTTTGCCTAATAGTTTTCCCGTTTCAGAATGAATAAAATAAATATCTTCATTTGTTGTTCCGTCGTTATTAAACAAGGCTTTTCTTGCAAAGACTTTTAGCTGTTTATTTACTTCCACCGAATTGTCTAACCGAGTAAATTTATTACCGAAATCACTAGAACGGATATATTCGCGGTCAATTCGTCTTATAGCATCTCCTACATTTCGTTTATTAGTAATTCCCTTTTCGCTGACAATCCTGCTCTGCATATATCCCGTGCTATATCCTCTCGCCTTTCCTGTCCAGTTTCCCTTTTTCAGTACTTCAAGCCGACCATGTACACCAAGTAATCTCTCTTGATCGTGCTTATCCAGTGTTTTTATATACGTCATGCCGCCTTTGTCTATTTGCTCTTTTTCCTTTCCTTGTAAAAGCTTTGAGCCTTCTATGACCGGTCTTAAATGGCACATACAATTCGGATGAACCGGAAGTCTCGGCACTTTGTCTTTAGGAAATATCCCCGGCCCCATACCATATAAATCGGCGTTTGCATATAGGTCGCAAATATCGCAAAATGGATGCCCGGTCGACAGCTTCCATTGGAACGCCACGCAGTCCTCGTCGTTCTCCCACTTGGCCATCACGCCGTCTCCATAGGCTCTTGCAAGCTCCGTTCTTGCTATCCTCCTTGCAAAGTACCGTGTTCGTTCCTGCGTAGCCACATAGACAGCCTTGTTTATCTTCTTTTCGTTTCCTGTTTCTATCGCTTCTTTGACTTTCCCATAAGCAATTTTCATGCCCTGAACGTTCACTCTTTTGAGCTGTCTTTCCACATCTCTTAGCGTTTTGCGGAATTCCCGTCCTTTGTAGTCGTTAAGTTTTCCTATTTCCGACAGTTTTTTCATAAATTTAGGGATATCCTGAGCAGGAAGCACATGCCCATAGCCATATCCATCAAAAAGAGCCAGTGCCGTCTTTTGCACTGACTTTCCTTTTTTTATGGCATTGGCTATGATGTCTGCTGCCTGTTTTATGATTTCCTTGTTATTCTTCGTTGTCCTTTGCGATAGTGTCAGTTTGTCTGCTGTCCATACTAATGCGGTAGCATCTCTCAGTACATTTAAAGGAAATGCTCCATTCGCACCCCGGTTCATTTCGCTTATAAGCTGCAGATTAATTTCTTTTTCCATAATCTTCATGACGGGGTATTTTTCATAGGCAAGTTTTACAGCTTCTTTCGGTGTTTTCCCTTGTGCTAAGAGTTTCTTGATTTCTTTTTCAAAGGCGTCTACCGCTTTATCTGTTTTCGTCAGTTTCATTTATGTCTCCGTCTCCGAAGGCTCTTTCTTCTTTTTCCAGTTCGCCGCTCTCTGCGATTTCTTTAATAATTTTATCGTGTATCTCCAGATCTATATTTGGCATGTATCCGTCCAGTACTTTTCTTCCAACTTCTGTCTTGTACACTATGCCGCCTATATTCAGGTCAAGGGCAGCCTGTGCCTCTGCCAGTGTGTCTTTTACATCATTAATCTTAAAGTCTCTCGGATATTCACAGAAATAGCCTGTATCCACTCCCGTCCATTTATCAAAGAGTTTCATAATTTCTGTTTCTGTCTGTTCACACTGAATGGCAAAGTCAGCCAATTTTTGATTGGTTTTTTCAAAGTCCCACCGCTTGGCCACGCCTGATTTTGCTTCCTGCACACCTACCACAGAAGATAGTCCGCACATACGGTACATTTCCCTTATAATTCTGTCCATTTGGTCGGTCAGCATAGCAGCCGGTTCGGCGGAAGGTGCGATAAATGAGGGAACATGCGAGGCTTCCGGCGGATATACCAGTACATTATTGGTCCCTACGGTAACGTCGTCTGTGTCAGATGTCGGAAGAGTAAGGATAGAAAACGCCTGATCTCTTAATATTTGCGTGTGCCAACTGCACACTTGATATAGAAAATAATTTGCTTGTGCCACGGAAATAAATTCACTGGACGGTAATATTTCTGTAGGTGATGTTGTCCGTCCGCACCAGCGGATAATAGGGATTTGTCCCAATCCGTGTTCTCCTGACTGGGCAGGCTTCCCGTCTTCCTCAATCATCCATACCGTATCTGTCCACGTATGTCGGATTGTTACTGTTTCACTTTCTCTTTCTCTTTCTTGCCTTTCTGTCCAAGTCAGAGAGATAAGCTGCCCTGCATCGTTCTGCTCCCACGCTTCTATCTGATTGGGCATAATGATAGCTAAATATGGGAATTGTCTGTGTGAAATAACGGAAGCCCTTGTATTTCCTTTTTCTGCCACGTTATTTACCAACACATAAACAGCCCCGTACAATTTGGCGTATTTAGCACCGCGCCTCATAAAATCTTGAAAATCAGTTCCTAATCGGTTACAGTCGTCCATAAACGCGTCAATAAGCTGATTATCTTTATACTCTCGCCGAATGTTATCTCGGAATACTGGATTAACACAGGCATCGACAATCGGACCTGTATAATTTAAATAATAGGCCAGTGCCTGCCGGTCTCTGTAATTAAAGTCTTTTTCCCGCGGATGCCGCCTCAGACCTTTTCCGCCAATAAAAATACCGTCGCCATAATAGGCGTCAGTGAGTAATTGGTATGATGTTCTATTCATGAAACCTCCTAATACAGATTTGATTTAACCGGACGAATCTTAAACCTTGCAGGCATCACGCTTTCTAATCCGTATCTTGCGGCGTCGATTGCGTGATTGTTTTTGTCTGGATACGCCGATATGTACTGCCCGTCCCGCGTCCGCTCGTATTCGTATGTTACAAACTCGCGATATGCGTTCGGGCAGCGGTTCTTGTCTATATAAATATTGGATAGCCCTTGCAACCATTTAATTCCAAAATCAACACTGTCGGGGCCTTTTTTCGCTGCAATGACTTTCAGTCCCAGCTCATTTAATTCCCTGATAGACTTCGGCTCGGCGCTATCTGCCCGGATAAGGGCCGTGTCTGTTATTTTTTCCTTTATCTTTCCGGCGGCTTGCCGGTTCGTCAACTTCGGTTGGTATATCTCGTCAAAGATATATAAATCCTCTCTCTTGCTGTCGTAATACATAGACACAAACGCCAATGGGTCTACCGCAAAACCGAAGTCAAGGCCATAATATCGCTTATCAAATTGATAAATTTCTTTAGATGATAAGGAAATATCTTTCACATTCTCGAAAACAGCACCGCCGGTCCCCGTTATTTCTCCGAGATACTCGTGACGATACGCTGTTTCGTTTTTCCTTTTCAGTTTTTCCGCTTCATAGATAAACTGTTCTCCAAGCCAGTCCGGATTGACATCTAAATAATTGGAAATATGTATCAATCGGTCCGGTTCGTCGGTCATCATTTCCTCATTCACCCAGCTTTGTGCTGATTTCGGCGGATTATACGAAGCAAAGCACCAAAACTTGGAACCGCCGCGCATGAGTGACTGATTCAGATTGCGGATTTCTTCCATGCCGCTAAACTGATCTAATTCCTCATACCATACAATTCCGACATAGCCGAACGGTAATTTGATAGACTTGATTTTTGCCTTATCATCGACACCGAAGAATAAAATCTTTTGTCCGGTGGCTTTTCTTGTGATTTCCATCGGACTGATGGTCATCTTCCATTTATCCGATATGCGCAAAGTGTCCAGCGCCCATTCCATTTGCGAATATACGGAATTTCTTAAAGTATTACCGACTTTTCGCATGATTACCGCGTGGCATTCCGGATTCTGCATAAGCAGCAACAATATTTCCAGCGAGATATAAGAGGACTTCGTACTGCCGCGCCCGCCGGCTAATACATAATGCGTGTGCCGGTTCTTCTTCACATCTTTGTGGACAGAAAAGAACGGCGGCGCAATCTGATTCGAGAGTTTAATTTGTATCATCGATAATTTGCACTCCCTCATCGTCACTTTTACTGTCTGTAGTATCAAAGAGGCGATGACGTTTACCCATCAGTTCAAGTGCTTTTAACTGGTCCCGGGCTGATAAATGCTTTTGCACGATTCTTGCTTCACTGCCCCCGTCACCTACGCCCTCTATCACAACCACTTCTTCTTTAAGCTCGCCTCTGCCTGCTTTAGATAATCTGTACTCGACTTCTTCGGCCGTCATTATTCCCTTTTTGAAATACTTTGCTCGAAGGTCTTTAATGTAATTTCGGACGTCAAGTTTTGACAAGAGTTGATTAGCTATTCTGTTCGCCGTTTTTTTGCTGTATCCTGCCCGTATAGCCGCTTGTGTTGCATTCAGGTCAATTAAATATTCTACGCAAAACTTTTTCTGCTTAGGTGTCACGTCATCACCTCCTTTCGGGCAATAAAAAACCGCCCTTTTCGGACGGCTATAATTTACAGAGCCTGCGCGCATTCAAGTACACAGGCTCATAACTAAGGAGGAAAATATTTCTCAATATTTTCACACTACCATAATATCACCTTTTATAGTGACATTTAATGACATTTAGTGACATCTTTTCAAGAATTTGTAATCCCTCCCCGTGCAAGCGGTATACATGCCTTAAAGCATAGCCCGTGTCTACTGCTATTTGTTCCCACGAATGCGTGAGTATGTAGTATCTATATAAAACGCATCTGATATTTTCATCCTCCACTTTGCTGATTAAAAATTTCGCTCTATTTCGCCGGTCTATCAATTCATCCCAAGCAGCATTAACCTTTGCGGCCTGCTGTTCTATTTTAGCTACGATTTCATCAAGAGTAGCTAAGTGGTTTGATTGTATTTTATCGCCAAGTTTTGGGCTTGAGATGTTATATGCTCTGCGCCTTAAATCTTCTAATTCCTGCTCATATGCACGTAACAAGCTGTCCTGCTCTCTGACTGACCGTAAAAACTCTTTAACCGTCATTTCTCCTCCCGACTGCCGCGACGCACAACGCTACTGTTACGACACCGACGATAGCGCCAATTACGAAAATCAAAATCTCTGTCATTGTTGCCTCCTATACTTATCTACTCTGGCTTTCAAGCTATCCATTACGTACTGCTGCGCCGCATCTTTCATGAGTAACGCCCTATCCAAATCCTCATCACGAGTACCCTCACAGATCAACTGATGAACAATGACTCTATTTTTTTGCCCTTGCCTATGTAATCGCTTATTAGCCTGCTGATATAATTCCAGAGACCAGTTCAATCCAAACCAAACAACATGGTTTCCGCCGTCCTGAAGATTTAAACCATAAGCC
>QWCH01003356.1_pt1 | contig 17707 bp, 16 predicted proteins | sample 1972671 | NCBI WGS metagenome assembly QWCH01 (sample SAMN09866713, study PRJNA288562) | Human gut metagenome isolate term3_stool, whole genome shotgun sequencing... | isolation source: gut | host: Homo sapiens | place: USA: California | reverse complement strand
GAGGGCTTAACCAAGAGAAAAGGTTAAGACGGTTTGGATAGAACAAAGAGAGTTATTCTTAAGAGTAATCGGATGAAAAAGTATTTGCAAAGACAGATATGATATGATATATTTAATGTGCAGTTTTGAAAGAGCAATCTTTCAAAAGAGTTTATCTCTTAATTGCGAAAGCGATTGGCCTGGTGGCTCAGCTGGTTAGAGCGCCGCCCTGTCACGGCGGAGGTCGTGGGTTCGAACCCCATCCGGGTCGCTGTTATCATTTCCCAGATGATAACTTGCTGGAAACAGCTTACAATTATATATGGGGTCTTAGCTCAGCTGGGAGAGCATCTGCCTTACAAGCAGAGGGTCACAGGTTCGAGCCCTGTAGGCCCCATCAATTTTGCCGACTTGGCTCAATGGCAGAGCAGCTGATTTGTAATCAGCAGGTTGTTGGTTCGACTCCGACAGTCGGCTCTATATTAATAATGTGAGAGCATTATTAATATTAATTTAATAGATGGGTGGATTCCCGAGTGGCCAAAGGGGACAGACTGTAAATCTGCTGGCACTGCCTTCGAAGGTTCGAATCCTTCTCCGCCCACTTTGATGTATATTATACATCTGCTTAACATAATATATATAGTGAATGCCGCGGGGTAGAGCAGCTCGGAAGCTCGTCGGCCTGTCCCCGCTACTAAGCCTAGATAGCTCAGTCGGTAGAGCAGAGGACTGAAAATCCTCGTGTCACTGGTTCGATTCCGGTTCTAGGCACTTAAAGCTTGAACTCAACTCTTTTAGGGGTTGGGTTCTTTTTTTGTTCGTAGGATTAATTCAATGAAAGAGAGGTAATCCTATATGCAGAAAATTACAATGTCCAAAGTTTCAACTCCTACTATTGAAGAAGCATTTGAACTGTTTCTTCGTAAGTGTCGTGTCAAAAATCTTACAGAATTATCAATTGAAAGTTACAAGAAAAAGATGGTTCATTTTAACGAGTTTCTTAATGGTGAAACATCATTATCTCACATTACATCTGATACCATAGATAATTACATCTTATGGCTCAGACAGAATACAAATGCAAATGATATTACCATCAATTCATATTTACGGTCTGTAAGAGCATTTCTGTACTACTGTATGGATTGCAATTACATTTCAACCTTTAAGATACAACTTATAAAGGCAGAGAAGAAGATTAAGGAAACTTATACAGATGAAGAGTTGCAGCGGTTACTTGTTAAGCCAGATGTTAATAATTGTACATTCTCTTGCTATAAGACATGGGTATTTGAGAATTATCTTCTTGCTACTGGTAATCGTATCTCTACGGCTCTTAATGTCCGTATATGTGACATTAACTTTGAAGATGGAACAATTAATCTATGCAAGACAAAGAATCGCAAACAGCAGATTATCCCACTCTCAAATACACTTGCTGAAATCCTTCAGGAGTATTTGCTTGTCCGTGGTGGTGAGAGTGCTGATTATCTGTTTTGTAATGAGTATGGTGAGAAAGCTGTAGAAAGAGCATATCAGCAGTTGGTCAGGAGATATAACATCAAAAGAAATGTTAATAAAACATCTTGCCATTTATTCAGACATACTTTTGCAAAACACTGGATTCTTGCAGGTGGTGATATTTTTCGTCTACAAAAGATATTAGGTCATTCTGATTTAACTGTAACAAAGGAATATGTAGCAATGTTTGGTCAGGATTTGCAGATGGATTTTGAGAAATTTAATCCATTGGATAAGCTGGTAAAAAAGAAAAATAGTATTTTGATTTAAAAATATGTTGAAAACCATTATTTTTTAAACTTTTCTAAAAAAAATCATTAATTATTCTTCGGAAAAATTTTTTACTCCCACTATTCTAATATAAGCTTATTAATTTGTCTTAAATTTGGAAGAAAGGAGAGTAATGAGAAGAATGAAGACAAGAGTAATTTTAATTTTTAGCAAAAGGAGTATAAATAATGAGAATAAAAAGAATATTACCACCAATAAGAATTACTAAAAAAGACATCATAGTCAGGATTAAGGAAAGAAAAAGAATGAGAATAGTTCCAAAAAAAATGATGGTAAATTTTTTAGTAAATCAATTAGGAATTAATATAAAGCCAGAGTTATATAAAATGGAAGTATATCAAATACTTGAAGACAATCTAAATCTTGATACATTTGATTTATATGCTGAGAATGATATATTAAGATTTTGTCAGGCTGACATTATAAATGTTTGTCATGCTTCATATAAAAGGGTAAAGGAGCTTTTATATAAGAAAGGTATTACATATAAACCTTTTGAATATCATTTTGAATCAAGATATTGTGTGTACTATTTATATGGCATATATGATATTTTATCATTAAATGGAGAAAGGGTATAAAGATAAAACCATATATAAAGGATATATAGATTTTGAGAAGAAAATTTATCAAGATTTATATATCCTTTTGTGCTATCTAAGCAATAATAGAAGAAATTTTTGTTTTTCGGGAAGAATAATCGTCTGAACAAAAAATAACCAACACTACTATATTATAACAGCTTATCTATAACCATATAGAAAGCTCAATTAATATAGGAGAGTGGTTTAATGAGAGATAAGATTTTAAAGCTGCTTATAAATATAGGAGCAGTATTAGCGATTGCTTTTGTATTTTATAAGATAATCAAACCTTACATGCCACGAGGTATGTTAGACAGTCAGATAATCATATTCAGCCTTACTACAGCAGTATTGATTATGTTTCTTATGAAGATATCGGAAAGCAACAGACCTGACAGAGAAAAAGCTATACAAGGTTTAGAACATTTCAAATATCCGCAGGTGAATAAGCAGATGTTATCTGACAAGCCGGAAGGTGTTGTGTTTGGGAAAAACAGAAATAAATATGTGTGTAAAAAATCAGATGAAGATGGACATGTTCTTATAATAGGTGGTTCTGGTTCAGGTAAGAGTTCATGTCTGATTATACCAACACTTTTAGCAAGTAAGGATATAGGAAGCTTCTGCATAGATATAAAAGGAGAGCTTAGTTATAAGGCATCTGAATATACGGACAGCAGAACGGTTGTATTTAATCCTCTGGACAGGTTTTCATATGGATATGATGTGTTTTATGCATTAAATGAAGATAGTACCTGTCAGGAAGTATTTGAAGTGTGTCAGAATGTGGTGAACAGCCTTATAGCATTATCAGCATCAGAGCAGAATCCCTTCTGGAAAACAAGTGCCAGAAATCTTCTTTTAGGTCTGATGATTAACTACTACAGAAAAGGTGTTGTAAACTTCATAGAAATATTAGATGAAATATTATCAAGACAAATAAAGGAACAGGTAGAAGACATCATAAATGAGGGATATATAACTAGTAATGAGTATAAGCTGCTGATTCAGTTTAAAGACTTGGCGGATGATACTTTAAGCGGTGTTGTGACGGAAATGATAAATAATATCAACTTTTTTACTGTTGATAATGATATCAGGTATAGCTTGAGAGATAACCCTAAAATGATGAATCCAACGATGATAGAAGAACAGAAACATATATTTGTTGTTGTACAAGAATATAAGCTTACAGCTTACAGTCAGGTTTTACATCTGATAATAAACCAGATGTTGTCAGAACTTGAGAGAAGACCAGAAGATTCTAAACAGGTAATGCTGATAATAGATGAGCTTGCAAGAATTGTTTCAGAGAGCAAGATAGAAAGGTTACTGGATGCGGCAAGAACATTAAGAAGCAGAAAAGTAAATATGGTTCTTGTAACTCAAAGCATAGACAGCCTGATGGTTTCATATTCAGAAAAAGAAATACAGGATTTAGTGTCTAACTGTTCTTATAAAGTTATTCTTGATGCAAGCAATCCGGAAACAGAGAAAATGATTATTGGCTGGTGTGGTAAGTATAGGGCAAAGAAGAAAACATGGAATGTAGGTGATAAGGTGTCAGGAAAAGGTTCTATAAGCTATGAAGAAACTAATATAGTTACTGAATCAGACCTGATGCAGTTAAGGAACAGCGGAGAACTAATATTAATAAGTCCGTATGGCTATAACAGAATAAAAAAATCACCTTATTATCAAGATAGGTTAATGAAAGAAGCATCAGCAAGATGCATTAAAAATAATAATGTGACATGCTCACATTAGTAAATGGGGAAAGTGAATATGAGATTTATCAATATTAAATGTGGCATCTTAGTATGTCCAAATAATTTTAGAAGAGTTGGCAAATGTTCATCAGAAAAATGCACCAAAGCATATGTTGTTACATCTAAAAATGGAAGCATAGCACCAATTCTGTATCTGTGCGACATGGATATGGAAGAGATGGAAAGCTTTGGAATTGACAGCTTTCTTGACTATGTAGGTAGTGTTTATCCAGAAGTTGCAGAAATAATTGAAAAAGAAGTAGAACCTATATTTTCAGAGGATGGAAAGTTACTCAATGCTACAGAGTATGCTATGTCAGACAGGATAGGTGTGTTTGAAATCAAAGATGTGACAGATGAAAATGAGCTTCATAGCAATTGTGGAATTATAAGAAGAAATGAAGCGTAAACGAACAGGAGATATTGTTATGATACCAGAGGAATTAGACAGACTGGATTTTAAAATAGCTTTGCAGAATGCTTTGCAAGCAAAGTTTGGAGATAATCTGGCAAAGATAGAGCATCAAACATTCAGAAAAGCAAATACAGCTATGGAAGGCATGATTTTAAAGTTTAAGAACAGTGAACTTGCACCGGTAATTTATCCGGATGAGCTGTACAAAAACTATAAAAATGGGGCGACAGTAGACAGTATTGCAGATTGGACTGCAGCTTCATGTAGAAAATTACATGTTAATGTACCTGCGTTTACACCTGAAAGCCTTGCAAAAAACCTTTATACAGTTGTAATAAATAAAGCTAGAAACGAGGAGCTTCTCAGAACAGCTCCGCATAGGATTATAGCCGGTAATCTGGCAGAGGTTGCTAGATACAGAGTAAGCAGTGAGGGGACAAAAGAAGCATCATTTTTAATAACAAACCAGCATTGCAGATATCTTCATATGATGGATGATGAGATACTTGAGATAGCCCATAAAAATACTGAAAATCAGGAGTACAGGTTACATAACCTTTACCAGCTTACAGCTTCAATGCTTGGCAAAGATGATTTAAAAGATGCTTTTGATGAAGAATATGCTGATGATGGAGTAATGCTTCTTACCAATATGAAAGGTATTGATGGAGCAAATGTCATAACATCACAAAGAATAATGAAAGAAGTATCAGAAAAGCTGAACAGCAGTTTTTATATACTGCCGTCTTCAAGACAGGAGCTAATCATAGTGCCGGGCTGCTATGGCATTGAGCCTAAGTATTTGACTGAAATGGTAAGAGAAGTTAATAAGACTTTAGATGAGAAGGATTTTTTATCAGACAATATTTATCGCTATGATGCACAGAAGATGATGCTTAACATGGTATCGGATAAACAGGAGCATGAAAAGACTTTATCAGAGACAGCAGACATAAAACATATAATGAAGCATTGATGAAAGGAAGCATGTTATGAATCAGACAGAACAGATTAATAAAGCCGAGAAGTTAAAGGCACTTTTAAAGATATATAAAGAATATGCATCCGTGAATACTGGTACGGATGTGGTTCTTATTGATAAAGGAAAAGCTGATTATGGAGAAAACAGCAAATAATCAACAATCAAAGCAGGAAGAGGTTAAGGAGCGTGTAAATGCGCTTCTTAACCAGCTTGAAGATGGAATAAAGGGTTTATTTGAATCTGAAAAGTACAAAGAATATCTTAATGTTATGAGCAGATTTCATAATTACAGCTGCAATAATCTGATGCTGATATATATGCAGTATCCGCAAGCAACAAATATTGCAGGATATGAAAGCTGGAAACGGAGCTTTAACAGACATGTAAAAAAGGGAGAAAAGGCTATAAAGATAATAGCCCCTGAGTTTATAAAGCGAGAAGTAGAAGTTACTAAAAAGGATAGTCAGGGGAATGTTATTTATGATGATAATGGGGAGCCTGTTAAGGATAAGAAGATGCAGGAATATATCAGCTACCGGATAACAAATGTCTTTGATATTTCACAGACAGAGGGAGAAGAATTACCTACTCTTACACACAGGCTTAATTCAGATATAAAGGATTTTGATACTTTAGTAAAGGCAATAGAGAATGTATCGCCAGTTCCGGTGTATATAAAAAGTTATGAAGGAAAGTCTAATGGCTATTATGACCTGAAAAAGAGAGAAATATATATACAGCAGGATATGAGTGAAACACAGATAATTAAAACAATGCTTCATGAGGTGGCTCACAGTATATTGCATGATAAAGAAACAGGCAAGTACAGTATGGCAGATGCACAGACAAAGGAAGTACAGGCAGAAAGCGTAGCATATTGTGTTTCTAAGTATCTTGGTATAGATTCAGGGAGTTACAGTTTTGGGTATATTGCCGGATGGAGCAGGAATAAAGAACTGGCAGAACTTAAAAACAGCTTAAATATCATAAATAAAACGGCTTCAAAGCTTATAAATGATTTGGATTACAGGCTTACGGGAAAACAGCTATATGATATAGAAAAGGTGAAAGATACGGCTTATAAGAAGGATAACAAGCAAAAGAGAAGCATGAAACATTAATAAATATATACAGGAAATCACATTATATAACTTAACAATGCTATGTAATGTGATTCTTCTTTTTATGGGAGATTATATTATGGATGAGTATACAGATATATCAGCTAAAGAGTTATCGGAGCTACAAAGAAAACACAGACAGGAGCTTAAAGAGAAAAGAGCAGAGATAGATTATATAAAGAGAATGTCACAGAGAATAAAAGCAAGAGGAGCAATAGTGACAGCATTAATGACAGACAGTGAAAAAATATCTGATGAAGAATTTTACAAAAAAATGAAAGAAATCTTAAGGGTAAGTGGGGATAAGAGACTTGATGGCTTCGCAGAATGAACGGCATTGCTTTTTTAAAAGTAATGTATAAGTGAACCTTTAGTCTTTTAGTTTTTGACTTAAATGTCAATTTTAGGAGAAGGAGATATTAAAGTTATGGCGATATATCATTTCAGGGTACAGATAATAAAGAGAAACGAGGGGAGAAGTGCAGTAGCGGCAGCTGCATACAGGTCGGCTGATAAGATTAAATCAGTTTATGAAGGAAAAGACTATGATTTTACAAATAAAAGGTTTGTTGAATATTCAGAGATAAGTCTGCCTGATAACGCACCAGAGATATACAATGACAGAGCTACCTTATGGAACTCTGTAGAAATGCTTGAAAAAGCAAAAGATGCACAATTAGCAAGAGAATTTGAAATAAGCCTGCCTTTGGAACTTACAGTAGAACAGAATATAGAGCTTGCAAAAAAATTTATTGATGAAGTATTTGTATCAGAGGGCATGATTGCAGACTGGAGCTTACACAATCCTGCTGTTAAGGATGATTTAGGCAGATGTTTAGACAAAAATGGAAATGTCACCACTGATGAAAATGAGTATGTATTCAGCAATCCTCACATCCATGTCATGACAACACTAAGACCGCTGAATGATGATGGAAGCTTTGCAAATAAGACAGAGATAGAATATAAATGTGTAAAAGCCGGAGAAGAAAGAGGATTTACGGCAGATGAGTATATGCAAGCTAAAGAAGATGGATGGCAGAAACAATATAGGTACTATGATGAAAACAACAAGAAAGTCTGGCTAACTGATACGGATGGCGTTATGGGAGGTCTGAAAAGAGTGAACAAATATCCTAAAACAACCAAAGGTGGGAGAAAAAATCCAGTTGTGGAAAAATGGGATAGCATAGAAATGCTTAAATATTGGCGAAAGAGCTGGGAAGAGTATGTTAATGCAAAATTCATAGAACTAGGAATAAATGCGAGAATAGACAGCAGGAGCTTTAAAGAGCAGGGAAGAACTGAGGAAATACCTAAATTTTACATTGGAAGAGAGGCTTATAATTATGAGAAAAAGCTGCAAAGGTTAGAAAGGGAAGGTAAAAAAGTTATACATACTGATGTTAGGAATCTGTATGATAAGACAACTGCATATAATGATAAGGCATGTAGTTACAGGAAAGAGATAGATGCTGGTGTAAATCTGCTGGTAGCACAGTCTGAGAAAATAAAAAGTCAGGTAGTTAAGAATGAATCTAAGATTGCTCAGATATCAAAAGAACTGGCTAGAGTGAATGATAAAATACAAACATCAACAGACAACTATAACAGTTATCAGGCAGAGCTAAATGATGCTTTAGACAGGTACAATGACTGGTGTAATAAATTAATTATACTTACACAGGATTTATCGGAAAACAAGATAAGGTTTGGTAAAAATAAAAAACTTGTCAGAGAAAAGAAAGCATTAGAAGAGCAGATAAAAGTTCTTGGTGATTATATCAGAAGTCTGAAAAATACATACGGAGATGTCTTTAAGGAAGACAGTAAAACAGGTTCTTGCAGTCAAAAGGATATTAGAGAAAAAGTCAGAACTATTGATGAAGAAAATGAAAATCTTAAAGAAAAATACTACAATATGATGAGTGGGGCAGACGCAGATATAGAAGATAAGATAAATTCAAAATTGCAGGAACTTAATTTACAGGAGATGAAGGACAAACAGGTGAGAGTTAATAATAGAAGTAGATGATGATATGATTACTTATGTGTTGAATATATTATAAAAGTATGTCAATATATACGATATAAATTACAGGAAAATTGGTTATATATTAGAGTATTTGTAGTAAAATATACATGCACTTATTCAGTAATATTGAAAACAGACAGGTCGTAGGTGTAATATATTTGATTATCTTTAATAAATACTTCTCTTCCATCATGACTAATAAAGTGCTATAATTAAATACGAAATACATTATCGGTACAATTAAAGACAAAGATGGATATGTTTTAAAAGAAGAAGAAAAAGAAAGGATACACACTATGAGAAAGAACATATTTAAAACAACAGTAATAGCAATGGCAGTACTTACAATAGCTTTTGGCATGACAGCCTGTGGTAATAAAAAGACAGATAACACTGACGCTACACAGGTTAAGCAGGAACAGCCAAGTGTAGCTGATAATAATAATACAGCTAAGACAAAGACAGGCATTGTAACATTTACAGCAACAGATACAGACGGTAATACTGTAACACTTGAGGGTAAAGCAGTAGTACAGGCAGATGGAAGTGCTGAAATAGAAGTTACTGACAATGCAGGTAATAAGGTGACATTCACAGGTAAGGGGAATGTTAAAGATGATAAGATTACTGTAACAGATGTTAAAGCTAAGGATGCAGGAACACTTGTAAAGGCAGATGGTACTGAAATCAAGATTACAACAGATACTAAGACTGAGAAAGCAGAAGAAAACACTTGTAGTTCAGAAACTTCAGATGTAAAGGTATCAGAAGATGTAATTAAAGAAGTAGAAACAGCTAAGAAAGAAGAAAGCAAGGCTGATAACAGTGTAATTGTAGGAGATAATACTTCAGACAATAAGATTGATGTACCTGAACAGTCTGATAATGGTAGTTCAGATAATGGTACAGTAGAACCTACACCTGAACCTACTCCAGAGCCACAGCCTACTCCTGAACCAACACCTACACCAGTTGAACCTGAACCACAGCCAGAACCTACTCCTGAGCCAACACCTGAGCCAGAAGAACCTGATGTGCAGACTAAAACACCAACATATTGTATGATGAATTTCAGAACAAGTGACGGATATGAAGATACTGAGGGTGGAGTTGGTGAATATATTTTTAAGAAATATATTAACGGTGAAATTACTGAATCAGAAGCAGAAAGTCTTATGCTTAACGGAGCATTAATTAATGTTAAGGTAAGATATGATGACGGTTCAGAAGAAATAATTGATGAAATTAAACCTAAGTCAGTGAAAATGTATATTATAGATGATGATGAGGATGAAGGGGTTGGAAGCTGGCATATACCCGGATACACATATGTAGGTTATCCTCGTTGGAGTACTTTACATGCTGAATATTATATCCTTATCTATTATGATATCTGATGAATAAATAGAATAATAATGAAACAATGAGACTGTCATAAATGTAGATTGCATGAATGGCAGTCTCTTGATAAGAAGATAATAACAAAGGAGGATACCATTATGAGAAAAGCATATGGGGATATTCATACAGCATAGGAAGTTATTAATATGATGGATGTAATTATTTTAGAAGAAAAAAATTGGTATCTATACAGAAGTAACATTTTGCTATTTTAGACCATGATAGGTAAAATATATAAAGTAATAAGTAAGGGGTTATGAATCATCATAGTCTCTTATTTTTATGCAATTTAATAAAAAAATATTGTATGATATGATGAAAAATAAAGTTGTTTAAACAAATGTTCTTGTAGATATATGTCAATTATTGGTATATAATGTTATATATTGATGATTGAAGGGAAGAAGAACATGGCTAAAGAAAATGAAAAAAAATTTACTATAAAAATGAAACTATTTACTCTTACAATATGGATAACAATTGCTGGAGTGGTATTAATAATAATTGGGACTATATTATTAAATTCATTTCCAAATGAATTTTTTAAAAAATATTTTGCATTAAAACCTATTTTTGATATGGTGGTTACTCTTGGAAGTACTTTGCTGTCTGCAGGGTTAGTGTCAATTTTGGTTGAAATAAGTACAATTAAAGGTATTGTTTCGGCAGCTTTAAAGGATGCATTAGATGGAAAGTTTCCATTAGAAGCATATTCTAATCAAGTTTTAAGTAAGATTAATAAGAGAATTGCAGCTAAAAGAGGTTCGGTTGGAGTAGAAAAGATAGATGATTCAATATATAGTTTAGAACCTAAATTAATTGAGTTGGTAGATGGTTTATATTATAATTCATATAATGCAATTTATGAAATTACTCCTGATGAGAATAATAAGATATTTAAAAAAAATGTAACCTTAGATTATGAAATAATTAATGAATATGAGAAGAATAACTACATATTGTATAGAATTAGTTTATATAATGTTAGCAATAATATGACGGATGAGGAGAAAAAAGAAAAATTCAAAATTAATAGTTTTATTATTAATCAAACAGATTTAACTTCAGAGGTAGAAAATTATAAAACAATCATTCCTGTAAAAGAAAAGTATTCGGAATATCAGTATTATGTAGAATTTAAACGAGAATTACAAAAATGTAAGAAGCACAAAGTACATATTGAATTTGAATATGAAGTTTCTATTAATGATTTATCGCAGATATTTAGATTGACACATCCTTGTAAGTCAATGGTACATGAAATATACATAAATAATGAAAATAAAAATAATAAAAATAATTGGGAAATACATGGAGCAGCGTTTGTCTCTTTTTATTGCAAAGAAAATAATAACAATGGCTTTCATGTAAAACAAAAACATAGCAGTGATATAGAAATACAGTTTAATAATTGGTGTATTCCTGGAGCAGGTTATGTTGTATATTTGAACCAAAAATAGAAAAATAATTATTTGCATTGTATATATTTTTATGATATCATTTGAATAATTAAATTTGAAAGGAGAATTATGTATGTATTATAGAGAGGAAATCTTTGGATAAAATGCTTTTTCATAATTGAAAGGCAACGAAGAGCAGGATTAACTTCCTGCTCTTTTGTTATATTAAACAAGATTACAAAGACGCATTCTGTAATGGAGTGTGTCTTATTTTGATGGAATAACAATAAAGTTTTAATGCAATGTTTCAGGCAGTTTTTTTATGCTCTGAATAATAAAAAAGCCTTAATGCAACACATAAAGATACTAAAAAATGTAACATAACTATTATAGGCAGATATTTTTACATAAAAATCATCAAAAATGATTATAGTGTCTGTCATATATAAGATGTAGTAGTTGTAGGAAGATATTTTGGAAATAGATATGAAATTTATTTCTTAAAAAATAATATCTTACACTATTATAATACAGGCATGTGTTATGTAATGCCAAGTATTGAGCCGGTAGGCTTAGAAAGGAGAGAAATTATGAAAATTAGGAATATTAAGAGACTGCAAAGGATAATAACAGGAACACTTGCGGCAGTAATGCTTACAGGAACAATGATAGTTGATACACATGCAGCTGAACTCAAACCGGATACAAAGTTTGAAAGCTATGAGTATAATGATTTAGATGAATTTATAGAAGCTAATAATGAATCTGATGAATTAAATACAATGGTATTAACTGTAGTGTCTGATAAGGAACTTTCTGATACATATGGAGCAGTAAAATACTTAACACATATCTTTATAGTAAGCATTATATAAATTTATCCAATCATCTAAATACATGGTTACTACTGTCTTTTCGTTATTGATTCTGTGGAATACTGCTGGAAGATTATCTGAGCAAGAAGAATCACGAACTGCTTGATTTATCCATTCGTAAGAAAATGCTTTATTCTTGTAATGCTTACATTCTATATGTATACCGTCTAAGCCAACAACATCTGCATTATTGGCATCATCATTATTCCCACAATATTGAACAGACCTTTTGACATTTTCGTATCCATATTTCTTCAAATCATTTACAACTTCCAATTCATAAATCTTACCTTTTCTCTTTGAGTTCATTGTCATAATACCACTCCTTATCTTTTAGTACATAATCAAACAGACATACTCTGTCAGCTAAGTTGTTCAATAAATCATTGAAGGTTTCCGAAGTCTCTTCAATATCATCTGGTTCTGAGAGACAGTAGATGTTATCAGACTCAATACAGCATATGATGTAATCATAACCCATGCTTTCAGCAAGCTCATCCTCGCTAATTTCATCAATACTATAGCAGGATTCGATTATGTAGCGTTTAACATCATCAGATATTAGGTTGTATTTAGTATCAATGTTAAATTTGCCTGCTATCTTTTGATTGTAAAGTTTAAGCTTTACCTCATCTTCATTCTCTCCATATCCCAGATATGCACTGTTATCTTCTTTACTGTTTAAAATAAAAAATTTCTTAATCATAATATTTTATCTCCTTTAATTAAAGTTGGTTATTTGTACTAAATACTGAAAAATAGCTACTAATATAATAGTGTAAGTAGTTTTTTATTTAGGAACATAATTTGCGTTAAATCTGGAAAAATCTAAACTTTGTGCAATATGCACAAAAATTTAAAAAATATATAAAATCAAGAAAAATAAGCAAAAAAACAGTAACGCATTAACACTATTTATATGAAAGGAAAGTAGTAGAATGAGTTTCCAACATATAGAGGTGAATTTAGGAAACAAATTTATACTACTCTCCCAAGGAAAAATTTTTAAAGGAGAGATTAATATGAAAAAGATAAAAGTGATGCGTGACAGTAAGAGCTTTAAAAACAAGAAAGAGATTTATATGGACGAATTAGTACGTAGAATGAAGCTCAACGAAGCCGAAGCAACTGTTGAAGCAACTGTTGAAGAGATAGCTAATTTGATAATAGATGGATATGCTATCAGACCAGCAGTGTTAGAAGGTGGTGCTTGTAAAGAAAATTGGAAATCACAGCAGATGTTTATGCTTGATATTGATAATGACAAAGAAAAAGGCGGAAAAGATTATAAGTTTATAGATATACAATCTGCTTATGAATACTTTAAATCATTGGGGATAACACCGGTTTTTATATATAAAAGCTATAGCTATTCAGAAGCAGAGAATAAGATTAAATTTAGAATGGTTTTTGTTACAAATCAAGAAATCACAAATGTAGAGATAAGAAAAAAGCTACAGGCTACTCTGATGGGACTGCTTGATTATGTAGGAAATACAGATATTAGATGTAAGGATGAAAACAGAGTGTTCCTTGGAACATCTCATAGGGAAATACTTTATTCTGATTTTGAAGCTGGAATTGATGCTCAAGAGATTATAAGTAAATATTGGAAGGATAATTATAGGAAGTTTGTATCTGATACTAATAAGACTAAAAAGGATAAGAACAACGCAGATAAATCGTATACAGGTAATAGTTATTCAAATGATAGCAGAATATGTACTAATCTTGATTATATAAAAGCAAAGGATTACGAAAGTTTACATACAGTATTGGGAATACCAGAAGGAGAACCAGAAGAGATAAGCAGCTTTGATAAAATAGAGCCACAGGTTTTATTAGGAGTAGAAAAATATGATTCGTTTTTGTGTCCAATCCATGAGGAGAGGCATCCATCTGCATCAATAATTTATGATAGAGAAAAAGATATGTATGTATTTTGCTGTCCACATGATGCAGATATGCCTATGGCTACACCAATATATTTGATACAATTAATATTAGACTGTTCTAAATTTGATGCCTGCGAATTTATAAGTATGGCACTAAATGTGACGAGTATAGGATATAGATGGATGGTAAGTCAAAGAAAGATATTAATGGAAAGACTGCATATGATAGAGACATTTGAAATACAATGCATATCTGGTAAGATTCCAATAGATAAAGATGTATTTCAGTTTACAAAAGCACTTATCAATATTATGCTAGAAAAATTAGATTATAACTATAAAAATAAAAATGAAGAATATGTCTTGAGAATATCAAGAATAGAATTAATGTCTATAATGCAAGAGAGAGGAATAGTGAAATGTAAGGATAAAGATTCACTAGGAAATAAAGTGGCTTATCTAGCTTTATTAGGTATTATAGATAAGGTAAATATAAGAGATTTATCTGAATGGACATGCAATATTCTGAGAAAGAAAAAACAGGCTGATAACAAGAATACAGAGGAAGATACAAAAAGGGAACAGTTATTGTTACATATTCCAGTATATGATACTGATAAAATAAAAGAGATAACTGACAGCAGTATACTGTTAAAGGAAATAGGCTTTAGCTCCTCAAATACTTCACAGAAGGCTGTAGAGTCTTTAACAGATGCAGAAGGTGTATTAAAGGTGTATCCAGAACTGTATGATTGTAAGGAAAAACTAAGATTTTACTGTAACATAGAGTTCTTATTAAAAAAGCATTATAAGGTAATGCGATATATAAAGAAGGAAATTGAAAGAAAGGGATATGTATTACAGCAAGAGTTATGTGATAAAGGCTTCTTAAAAAAGGAAAAGATATCTCGTATAAATGAAATACTAATACTGTTAGAGAATGAACATTTCGTAAGAAGAGGCGTTAATGCTGATGTAAAAAAGATGTTTCCTGAATTAGAGGTTTTAAAAGGCAGTAATAATAAGATTATTGTAAAAAGGACTAATTGATTCAAAGGAAAGCAAACCTTAACACTTAACAATATTAGGGGCTAACGGAATTTTTAATTGTCCTCTATCTTTAAATGATTAAAGGACAATAAAAAATTCAGTTGCCCTAAATATTAAGAAAAAAAGATTTTTTAGCGATTAGGAAAATTAATGGTTTCTTGTTCAGTAATAATAAAGCATGATATCTCAATAATGAGACATATATAATATTATAATATAATAGCCGGATTTTTTAGAAATAACGCAACTATTATGATAGATGTATTGAGAAAAATGATTATACAAGGAGTAAGAATTAATATGAATATAAACGCAATGAGTAATAAACTATCAAAGAGCATGAAGATTAGTGATGTATTAAAAGGAGTATCTAGCGATAAGATAAGAAGGATAAAGAATCAATATAAAGAAGAATACATTGATAACCCATTTGATTTGTTAGAATTAAAAGACAGTAATGGAGTGATTTTAAGATTAGCAGATATAAAGAAGAATATACTATTAGATGATATGGAAAAAATAGAAGGTTACATATCAAATGTAATATTGGAATTATTTAATGAAAATAGTAAATACAGCTATCTGACAGAAAATATAATGCTAAGGATAGTAGAAAAAAAGAGTTTATATAAATATATTGAAATACCAACTAATGATGATGGTAAAACAAAGGAAGAATATGAAGAAGAAAAAATAGAATTTATAAATGAAGTGCTGGAATATATAGATACTCATGATGAGATAAAATATGATATAGACAATAAGATGATATATTCAGTGATTAAGCTGAATGATGAAAGGGAAATATATAGGGGCGTAAGAAAGCTGATGGAAGCTGATAATCCTATCAAAGATATAGTATTAGATACTGATGGATTAGATACTGCACAAACAAATGCAGCTAAAAAAATACTAGAATCAACAAGCAATATACATCTTTTAATAGGAGATGGCGGTACTGGAAAATCAAATGTTGTTAAGTCTGTGGTTGAAAGTGTCCATAATGTTCATCCGGATTGGAATATTGCAATATTAACGCCTACTGGTAAAGCAACAACTGTTATAGGAAATGAGTATGATGAAAATGTAACAGTTGCAACACTTCACAGCTTTGTAGGTAAAGGTAGAACAGAAGAAAAAGCATCAATCATAAATAAGATAAGAAGTATGAATATGATATTTGTAGATGAAGCTGGGATGGTGTCATATGATGTTTTAAGCAAATTGATACAATGGAGTGACTATAACAACTGCAAGATAATATTTACAGGTGATGATAAACAGCTTTTACCTGTAGGAGCAGGTTATTTAATAGAAGACCTTAAATATATAGGGATTGAGCCAATGGTATTAACCAAAGACTATAGAGCGCAGAATGAAGAAATAAGAAATAATAATCAGTTTTTTAAGAAACTTTTTACAGATAAGACAATAATAAATACAGATGATGAATATTACGGAATACAGACTGGTGAAAATGTAAAGGTTATGTATGAATCAAAAAGTGAGCTTTATGCGTATATAAGAGAAAACTATAGTCCTGATAAAAGCCTTGAAGATATAAACAACAGAATAATATTAACGCATGACAATAGAGAGAGAGTAGAAATAAACAAGATGATTCAAGAGATACGAAATGTGAATAATAATGATTGTTATGAGGATTATTACAAAGGAGATAAAGTGATTATAACCAAAAATCATTATCAGTCATATGAGAAGCTTTATTATGCTAATGGTCAGTGCGGATATATTGAAGATATTAAGGGGGATGGTGAAGAAAAATACCTTGTGATAAGACTAAACAATGGTGAGACAGTTAATATATTTAAAAGCAATATATATGATATTGATTTAGGCTATGCATTAACAATATATAAGGCTCAAGGTTCTCAGTGGAAGACAGTAGATATTGTTCTATATAAACACGAAAATATGGATGCGTTGTCAATGAATGAGTTTTACACCGCTATAACAAGAGCAAAAGAGAATATGATAATGTGGACAGATAAAGAGTACCTATTAGAACAGCTTAAGAAAGAGCGAGAGAAAAGAAATACATTCATACCGCTATTATGTAACAAGTATAAAAATACAAAATTAGAAGATATTCCTAATGATTAGAGAGTAGTAGGAAGAAGATATTTTATTGGTGTCGGAATTACCGCCACCATATTATACAATAGTTGACATGTGAATTAAATTGAGATAAGATTTGAGTGTTTAAACAACATAATCCTACGAATAAAACTGGAAAGAGTTTTACGAATATAGGAAGAAAGCCAGTATCCTGTCCCCGCTACTAAGCCTAGATAGCTCAGTCGGTAGAGCAGAGGACTGAAAATCCTCGTGTCACTGGTTCGATTCCGGTTCTAGGCACTTAAAG
>QWCH01003218.1_pt1 | contig 17756 bp, 8 predicted proteins | sample 1972671 | NCBI WGS metagenome assembly QWCH01 (sample SAMN09866713, study PRJNA288562) | Human gut metagenome isolate term3_stool, whole genome shotgun sequencing... | isolation source: gut | host: Homo sapiens | place: USA: California | reverse complement strand
CTGATTTCCCAGTTGTTCGGTGACCGCGAAATGGTAGCCAACGCAACAGGATGTTCTTCCATCTACTCCGGTTCAGTACCTTCTACTCCTTATACCAAGAACGAAAAGGGTCACGGTCCTGCTTGGGCTAACTCATTGTTCGAGGACTTCTGCGAATTCGGTCTGGGTATGGAGCTTGCCAACGAAAAGATGCGCGCACGTATCGTGAAGGCTATGGAAGATGCCATCGCAGCAGAAGGAACTCCGGCCGAATACAAAGAAGTATTCCAGGCTTGGATTGAAAACATGTACGATGCAGACAAGAGCAAGGAACTGGCTGAAAAGATCATTCCGATGGTAGAAGCCGCCAAAGACAAGTGCGACAGCTGCAAGACTATCGCCAGTCTGTCTCAATACCTGGTAAAACGCAGCCAGTGGATTATCGGTGGCGACGGTGCTTCTTACGACATCGGTTACGGTGGTCTCGACCATGTAATCGCAAGCGGTAAAGACGTCAACATCCTCGTACTGGATACTGAGGTTTACTCCAACACAGGCGGTCAGTCTTCCAAGGCTACTCCGGTAGGCGCTATCGCCAAGTTTGCCGCTGCCGGTAAGCGTGTACGCAAGAAAGACCTCGGTCTGATGGCTACTACTTACGGTTACGTATACGTTGCCCAAATCGCTATGGGTGCCGACCAGGCTCAGACCCTGAAGGCTATCCGTGAAGCAGAAGCATATCCCGGTCCGTCACTCATCATCGCTTACGCTCCGTGTATCAACCACGGTCTGAAGGCAGGTATGGGCAAGAGCCAGGCAGAGGAAGAAAAGGCCGTTAAGTGCGGTTACTGGCATTTGTGGCGTTACAACCCGGCTCTGGAGGCTGAAGGCAAGAATCCGTTCACGCTGGATAGCAAGGAACCGGATTGGAGCGGATTCCAAGACTTCCTGAAGGGTGAAGTTCGTTACGCATCCGTAATGAAGCAATATCCGCAGGAGGCCGACGAGCTGTTCAAGGCTGCTGAAGAAAACGCTAAATGGCGTTACAACAGCTACAAGCGTCTTTCCAAAGAAAATTGGGGCGCTGAAGTTACAGAGTAATTCCGATTACTAAATAAAGAATAGAGGCTGCTCCTGAATAAGGCGTAGTCTCTATTTGTTTTTAATTAACAATACTAAATATCACAGGTTATGATTGGATTTATCATTTGGATTATCGGTGTGGTTCTGTGTGTCAAAGCCGTACTTGAAATCATGAAGTGGCCGGTAGACGGCGTGAAGAAACTATTAGTTGCAATTATCATCCTGCTCACAAGCTGGATTGGAATCTGTGTTTATTACTTCTGGGGAAGGGAAAACCTGCCTCAAATACTGAAATAAGTTCCAGTATCATTTACAGAAGTAAACAGACGTGTATTAAGAACAAGGGGGATAGACAACAGCTATCCCCTTCTTTTCAGAAACTCGGTAGGACTCTCCCCAAACTGTTCCTTATAGCATTTCGTGAAATAGGAAGGTGACGAAAAGCCCACTTCATAGGCAATCTCCGCTACCGTCATGTCAGAGGAGGCAAGCAGTGAGGCAGCCTTTTTCAACCTCATCTGGCGCAGCAGCTCATTCGGCGAATAATTGGTCAGCGATTTCAGCTTACGGTAAAGCTGCACACGGCTCATACCCATATTCCGTCCCAAATCCTCCACATTGAGTTCCGCATCTTTCATTCTCTCCTCGACAAGCGATTTGAAGCGGGAGACGAAACCCTTATCCAAATCACTGATGGCTTCCTTCTCGATAGTCTGGTTATCTCCGAAGAACTGCCTCAACTGACGGCGGTTTGCAATAAGATTACGGACACGAGACAAGAGCAACTGCGAATTGAATGGTTTGGAAATATAAGAATCGGCACCGCCATCATAGCCCTGGATACGCTGTTCGTCCAGCGAGCAGGCCGTCAGCAGAATCACCGGTATATGGCATGTCTGCAACTCCCCCTTCAAGCGGCGGCAGCATTCCACACCATCCATACCGGGCATCATTACATCGGAGATAATCACATCCGGCACATACTTCATGGCCAGCCGGATACCCTCTGTCCCGTCCGCAGCATCCAATACACGGAACTCGTTCGACAGAAGTGACTTCACATAGTTGCGAATATCCGCATTATCGTCAATTACCAGCACAGTAGGACAATCAGCCTCAACCACCTCTTCGCATGCCTTCACTTCCGTATCTATCAGGGTGGACGACACGTCCTTCTCTTCGGCAGGCAACGTCACTATGGTGGGATGGTACTGCGAAACATCCTGCTGCGGGAAAGTAACGATGAAAGTAGTGCCTTTCTCGTCACTGCGTGCCGTAATGTTACCGCCATGCATCTCTACAAAGGCACGTACCAGCGCCAGTCCGATACCGGTACCGGCTTGATGCCCGTCCACTTGATAGAAGCGCTCGAAGATGGCTTCCACATCGGTCGAAGAAATGTAGCTGCCGGAATTGAAGACGGACAGACTGTAGTTCTGTTCCGACTTTAACAACCGTACGGTGATTTTCCCGTTCTCCGGCGTATACTTCACGGCATTGGAGAAGAGATTGAAGTAAATGCGCTCCATCTTCTCCGCATCCGCCATCATCCGGAAGTCCGTATCGGGAGATGCCTCAAAGCTGAAAGCAATATGTTTCTTCAGCAACGCCATGCGGAAAGAGTCGTTCCAGCCCCGGAAGCTGTCGAGCAAATCAAAAGGTTCGAGATGGAGCTCCATGCGCCCGTTCTCCACCTTCCGGAAATCAAGTATCTGGTTGACCAGGCGAAGCAGGATATGCACATTCTTTTTCATCAGCTCGAGGAGCTGGCGCGGCTGTCCGTCGAGGGTGCGGTTGGCAAGAAGCTGCTCTATGGGATCGGCTATCAGCGTCAGCGGAGTACGGAAATCGTGTGAAATATTCGTGAAGAACACCAGCTTGGCATGCGTAGCCTCCTCCAGTTCATGGGAAAGCTGTTCCAACTGCGACTTCTGCACTTCCAACAGTTCCTTCTGCTGTATCAACTGGGTTTTCTGTTCCTCCAGTTTCTTTTTCTGCATGGACAGCTCACGGTTCAACCGGTTCTTGGCACGCAAGGAGAGGTAGACAGCCACCAACAAGCCGACCAGCAACAATAGGGCAGACAGACTGCCGTACAAGACAACCTGCTGCGTGGCATAACTGGCCAAATACTGGTTTATCTTTCCGTTCAGGGTTTCTATCTTTCCATCCAGGGTGCCGATGTGGGCGGTCTGCATCTTCATGATGAGAGCATTGTCGCGGTCGACGACGGAAGTGCCCAGGATAGTTTCACGGGGGAAATCACGCTTGTTCAGAATATCCATGGCAATCTGCATCACGCGGTCGCCACCGGTAGGATATATAAACGTGGCATCCAGTTCGCCGGCAAGTACTTTCTCCACTCCATAGTCTTTGCCGGACAGGGCGTCTATGCCGATGAACCGCATATCCTTTTCCCGCCCCTCTCGGGCAGCGGCAGCATAGGCTCCGGCCGCCATACGGTCATTCTGCGCATACACCAGGTCGATATGCGGAAAGCGGCTCAGCAGAGTATCCATTTTCTCTCCGGCCTTGAGTTGCAACCAGGCACCGTCTTCAACGGCCAGCAACCGGATACCGGGATAAGCGGATATAGCCTTCACAAATCCTTGATGACGGTCTACGGCAGGTGTGGAGCCCACCAAACCTGAGATTTCCACCACATCTCCCTGCCCGTGCAGCACATTGGCCACATACTCTCCCACAGCTTTCCCTATCTCGTAGTTGTCTGCACCAACGTAGGCCGTGTATTTGTCCGAAAGGATTTTACGGTCCACTACAATCACCGGAATGCCCCGGTTGTATGCCTCCTCCACAACCGGAGTTATCGGAGTGGCTTCATTAGGGGCCACAATCAGCAGGTCCACCCCTTCGGCTATCAGTTCACGAATGTCTTTTGCCTGACGGTCATTATCGTCGACGGCAGTACGGATGTCCACCTCCACATCTTCGTAGAAATGGGCTTCACGGAGTATCTCACTGTTCATCTGGCGCCGCCATTCATCCTCGCTACATTGGGAAACGCCGATACGGAAACGTGCCTCGCGCCGGGAGCAGGCAACCGCCACTCCCCAAAGCACGAGCAGAAAGAATAAAATCCGAAGGTTATGCTGTCTCATCTTCACTTTCCTCTGATTTAAGATTGCAGATGAGCAAAGATAACGAAAAATGTGAAAAGAATAAGAAAAATCTATGCCAGCCTTTCTTTCAAGGCGTCCGGCAATTCCGGCATGGCACCGCTCTGGGTACATACATAGGCAGAGACTTCCACCGCCAGTTTATGGGCATCGGGCACCTGCTTCCCGCTGAGAATGGCAGCGGTGAAGGCTGCCGTGAACGAGTCACCGGCTCCAACGGTGTCCGCCACCGGTACCTTGGGCGTCTCCTGGAAGGAAACCACTCCCGGAGTGAACACATAGCTGCCGTTCGTTCCACAAGTCAAGATAAGCATCTTCAGGTTATACTTGGCCAGCAGAATCCAGCATTTGTCCTGCAAGTCGATGCCCGGGTAGCCGAAAATACGGCTGATGGTCACCAGCTCCTCATCGTTTATCTTGAGGATGTTGCAGCGGCGCATGGATTCGCAGAGTATCTCTTTGGTATAGAACCCTTGGCGGAGATTGATGTCGAATATCTTCAGTTGTCCCTCCGCATCGGGCATCGTGTCGAGAAAGCGGTTGATGGTGATGCGGCTTGTTTCACTGCGTTGCGCCAAAGAGCCGAAACATACGGCACGCGTGTTCAGTGCCAGACGCTTCAGTTCGTCGGTAAAGGGAATGTTGTCCCAGGCCACGCCTTCTTTTATCTCATAGCACGGCACGCCCACGGCATCGAGCGTCACCTGCACCGTTCCCGTGGGGTAAGGCACGCGCTCAATCTGCGTGCGCAGCCCCTTCCGGGCGAACACATCCAGAATCTCGTCCCCATCCGCATCGGCACCTACGGCACTGACCACACGGCTGTCGAAACCAAACTGCGATGCATGGTAAGCAAAGTTTGCCGGAGCACCGCCTATCTTCTTTCCTTCGGGGAGGCAGTCCCACAGAGCCTCGCCCATACCTACTATTATCTTATTCATAATATTATATTGTTTAATGAATGATATATTTTATTCACGGCAAACTCAATGTCCTACCCGCTGCAAACCTAATAAAAAAGTTCCTAACTATAGAATGAAAAGTTGCCAATTATCTATTAAAAAGTCTCTAAGAACTAAGGATTATCTCTATCCCAAGGCTTGGGATAGACATCCGCAACCTTGGGACAGATATCCGCAGCCTTGGGATATGTGTCCGCAGCCTGCGAACAAAGATTACCGCTTCATACGCAGCATATAGAAGAACAAGTACACTACCCCTACCGTCATCACAGCCACGGCACCGCTTTGTCCTACAGCATCACTTGCCAAGCCCATTGCTATCGGAAATACCGTACCGCCGAAGAGCCCCATAATCATCAAGCCGGAAACCTCGTTCTTCTTTTGTGGCATAGCAAGCAACGCCTGAGAGAAGATAACCGGAAAGATGTTCGAATTGCCGAAACCGATAAGGGCAATGCAAATGTATATCATTGTCTTTTCATGGAAAACGAACAACCCTACCATCGCAGCCAACATACATAACACGCTGATGCCGAAGAAGGTTCGGGGAGCCATCTTCTGAAGGATGAAGGCTCCGAGAAAGCAACCCGCCGTGCGGAAAATGAAGTAAAGGCTGGTGGCAAAGCCGGCATCGGCCAGCGTCATGCCCAGACGCTCCATCAGGATTTTGGGCGCTGTGGTATTCGTACCTACATCAATGCCCACATGACACATGATGCCCAGGAAGCAGAGAAAGATAAACGGCTTGCCCAGCAGGGCGAGGCACTCCCCGAAGGTGGAAGGGCGTCCCTCTTCCTTTTCCTCGCGGATGGAAGTACCGCTCAGCCAGAGAATGGCAATCACCGCAATGACCATATAGACCGGGAACAGCACCCTCCAGCCCATGCCCAGAGACGGAATGGCCTGCGTAGCTCCCCACATGGCAATGTATGGAGCCAGAAACGAAGCAATGGCTTTTACAAACTGTCCGAAGGTGAGCGAACTTGCCAGCCGCTCGCCGCTTACGATATTGGAAAGCAGCGGGTTGAGCGACGTTTGCATCAGCGCATTGCCGATGCCCAGCAATGAGAACGAGAGCAGCATCAGCACGTAGCCGTCTCCGAAAACCGGGAGAAGCAAAGAGGCAAACGTGATGACAAGGCTGAGAAGCACCGTCTTCTTACGTCCGATGCGGTTCATCAGCATACCCGTAGGTACGGAGAAGATGAGGAACCAGAAGAACACCAGAGACGGGAATATGTTGGCTTGCGAGTCGGTCAGGTTCAAGTCGGCCTTCACGTAGTTGGAGGCGATGCCCACCAAATCTACAAAGCCCATGGCGAAGAAGCAAAGCATGACCGGAAAGAGCTTTGCCAAAGAAGAATTCTTAGTATTTTCCATGCTGAAGATTATTATCTGTTATTTTAATCCGAGTTTGTACACAATAAACGAGGTGACATTGCAGCTTCCACCTTTAGCATAGAAACTGATGCGGTTGTAAGGTTCCGACGGGAATACAAGATTTGTCATGGCAAAACGTCCGTCGTTGCCAAACGCTTCAATGCTCGACTTGTCTACGAACAAGCGGAGTTTCATTTCATTGCCACCCTCGACAGGAGCCACGGTCACTGCAGGGAAGTCCTTGCTGAACGACACCTCACCACTCTTGATACGGTCCATGGTGAACGTCTTTTCCGCCAGGTTATAGTACATCTCCACCTCCTCGCCTTTCGAGTTAAAGAGCTGGAATCCTATCACATCCGCATCCTTGTTCTTGATGGTCATTTCGATTTCATACGTTCCGGAATTGTCATTCAGCAGTTTGTCCAGATTATACGTGCGGTCTACCTTGAAAGCACGCTTCTTGCTGCCTTTATCCCTCAGTTTCAGCAATTCGGGAGACGGGGTTACCTTTACATAGGTTTCACCCTCCGAGGTATAGAGCGAAAGGTCACGCGGCACGGAGTTGGCACTACGGTATTGACGGGTGGGCACATCATTGGCATATTGCCAGTTGCTCATCCATGCCAATGCAATGGCACGTCCTGCAGGAGCATTGCTCCAAGTGACAGTTGCATAATGGTCTTTTCCCCAGTCCATCCATTTCGTCACTGCGGGAGACTCGTTCACGAATTTCTTACCGTCAAATGTCCCTACGAAATATTGTGTGGCAGAGCCACCGAACGGTCCGCCCGGATTGAGGTTACAGACGAGTACCCACTTCTTCAGTTCCGTACCTTCAACCGGCAGTTCAAGCAGGTCGGGACACTCCCAGACTCCGCCGTGAGCACCTTGTCCTTCACCGAATTTGCTCTCCAGCGTCCAGTTCTTCAGGTCGGCAGAAGAGTATATCTCCATTTCCTGCCCTACGGCAAGAACCATAATCCATTTCTTGGTATCTTCGTGCCAGATGACTTTAGGGTCACGGAAGTCGCGCTGCGTGGAAGTCAGGATGGGATTTCGCGCATACTTCTTGAAGGTTTTTCCGTTGTCAAGGCTATAGGCCATGCTCTGCACTTGACGGTCGCTTGCCGATGTATAGAAGGCAATGACGGCACCGGCACCGAACCCGGCCGTATTATCCTTGTCGACAACACAAGAGCCACTGAAAATTGTTCCCAGCGCATCGGGCGAAATAGCATCTCCGTGATGTTCCCAAGTGACGAGGTCCGTACTGGTGGCATGTCCCCAATGCATGTTCCCCCACATGGAGCCGTAGGGATTATGCTGGTAGAACAAATGGTAGACCCCGTCTTTGTAGAACATTCCGTTAGGATCATTCATCCAACCGTAAGCCGGGCTGAAATGATACACCGGACGGTACTTCTCCCGGTTCGAAACATCGAATTCATCCGACAGTTTCATTTCTTCCCAGCATAAGGCCGAATCCGGAATAAGCTGGAAGTCGAAAGAGAGATGTTTATTATCGAAGCCGGTCAAATCGACCGGAACAAAATAGTCAACCTTATTGACTGCCAATCGCACGTTCATACTGCGTACAACATCATTGTCCGCTATCATATACAATTTTGCCTCCGGAGAAGCCTCTTCCACCGGCAGCAGCAAAAACTTCTTCTGCTCGTCAATTTGGACGATACTCTGTCCGTCACCCAGATGTTTAATCACGAAAGGAGGATTTATGGCCTGGCATGTGAAGACAGCCACGGTAGTTCCTAATATAAATACGGTAAGCGTCCTTCTGATTGTCCGCCAAAAGTCTTTTAAATGAATCATGTTTCTGTTGGTATTAAATTAATTATGTTTTTCTAGCATGCAAAGATACGCCACCAAGCAGCAGGAGACTATCTTTTTTGTTTCAAAGCATACTACAAATGTTACATTCCATCCTTAAAAAGGTATCTGTATGTCACTGGGGAACATACATAGAATTCAATTCATGAATTGTCAACTGTTTCAACTTTGTTTGTCCGCCTTCAACTGATATGGTGACAGAAGGAGTGTTTTTTTCAATCAGATGATAGAAAGCAGCAGACAGTGCTCCTTGATTGACGAAGATTTCTACAGAAGCAATATCCGACAATATATCCAATTCAATTCTTCCTTCATTGGGCTTTAGCACCATCTGCTTCAAGGTTTCCCCATTCTCTTTCTTAACAGTGAGTATCTGTTTGACAGAATCGTAAATCAAATTCAAACCATTAATATCAAAAGCCAATATCTGCGCATCAACACTATCTACAGCAAAACCCGTTTTCAGATAGAAGGCAGGAGTATTCAACTTTGTCGTGAAACAATTCTTTTCTTCAACTACCAGACTCTTCCAGATGTACTTTCTCCCATATAATAAAGCGAGTTCATTTACCGGCATACTTTTTAAGACATATCCTTTATCAACCCGATGTAATGTTAATTCACGCGGAAAGGACATTTGTTGATTGAAAGGCATATCCGGGAAATTACTTCCGTTCATCCATGCTATTTGTATTCTTCGGTCATCTGGTGCATTACTATATGTTTGAACCGCATAATAGTTTGTACCACTATCCATTTTTACAGGTTTCGTCTCAGGCCGAAAACGATATCCATCAAAACTCCCAACCAAATAGGTACTGTTCGCCCCGGTAAAGACCCATTTCCGGACAGTAGGTTCATTGGTTACGGACATTTCAAAAAAGTCGGGACACTCATCCGCCCCCTCTAATTTAAAACGGTCCGTTTCAGTCCAATCCATCAAATTGGGAGATGAAAAGATAGCATACTCCTGCTTATCCAAGTACAATACCATAATCCATCTGCCAGTCGGCGTATGCCACGTCACCTTAGGATCACGATTGTACCTGACCAACGTGGGAAGTACCGGATTACCGGAAAAAGTAACCCAATTACGCCCCTTATCCAAACTATATCCTATACTTTGTGAATGTTGCAAATGCCGGGTGTGATACCCGAATCCACCTGCCGAAGTATAAACAGCAACCAATACTGTATCTCCATTTTGTTGACACCCCAGCGTATTCTTTTTATCAACAACTACCGAACCGGAAAAAATAGGTCCCAACGAGTCCGGATGTAATACATCCCCCAACTCAGTCCAATGTGCCAAATCCCGGCTCACAGCATGCCCCCATGTCATATTACCCCAAATACAGCCATAGGGATTATGCTGATAAAACAGATGCCACTCCCCTTCATGCCAAACCAGACCATTCGGATCATTCAGCCATCCCCGGCGAGAAGTAAAATGTACTTTAGGACGTAACGGTTCTTTATAAAACAAGTTCTCTTCCTTAGGAGTTTCAGAACAAAAGCATTGATTCAAAGCTTGCTCTACATTAGGACTCTTACTCGCCTCTATCCGTAATTCTTGCCCAATCCAATCCTTGACCTCCAATGTAACCCAATAATCAGGTTCATCGCCGCCAAGCTCCACTTCCATATTACGTACCATTTTATCACCAATCCATATATCCATCTGTTCTATAACCGCTCCCATCTTTACCGGAATATTCAAATAACGGTGAGTTACCAACATTCTTTTCGCAAAAATTTCTTTTTCCAATTTGGTATCAGACTGGTAGAAACAGTCGGCATTGATAAATCCCCAGCCCTCTTTTGATTGGTCCACTAAAACAATCCGGGCATTTTTTCCCATATATTCAGCAACATCCCAAGACTCATATTCCATGACACGTCTATTATACCCCGTACTTCTTTTCACCTCCTTTCCATCAATCCAAAGGGCTACATACTCCCGCTGATAATCAACACCCCCACCTATCAGAAAATTAACATATCTGCGTTCTATCCTGAAAAGAGGTGACTTCAATACACCGGTACCGGCATCTCCATTGACAAAGCTAGAAGCCATCCGATTTCCTTCAAACCTATTATCCCCCCATATTGACAAACGTTCCATAGAAACTGGTGAATTGCCAAAAGCATTTCCTTCCAATATCCAGTTTCCAAAAGTATCTCCTTCAAAATTATCTATCAGTAAATCATCCGGACGTAGTGCCATGTGAATATTTTGTGCCTGCATACTACAAACAGTAGCCAGTAGTAAAAGTATCAGTATCCTCTCTTTCATAATATCATTGTTTTTTCATAAGTTGTATAGCATCTAATCCAAACAAATTCTTCTCCTCAACAGCTTTTGGGTTAGCTCCTGACAAAGATATTTTCAAAGTCAATGCTCCACGCACCGGACTATAGCATCCTAAAGAAATAGGGTCAGAAAGAGTAACTTTTGTATCATATCCATCCCACTTTATATGTGTATCTTGTCCATTTACGGAAAAAGAAACTATGCCATAATCAGGAGCTTTCGTGGCATACACCACCAGTTGATAAGGACAGTCTTCCAATTGATTGAACTCAAACTCTACAGAATCACCCGGTTTTCCACCAATACACAAGAGTTGGGTTCCTCCACTCCATTGCCCGTCAACGAAACCAAGCATACTCTGCTTGTCAAAATGAATGGATGGAGAAGAGGCTATTGGAGTTGTTTCCTCAAATTCTATGCTATTTTCTCTTCGATATTTAGATAAATCGCCGGGAACGGGTAGCAAGTCTTGGGCTGCTTCCTCAAGTCCTGAAGTATCAACAGCTTTCGCTCCCATATCTCCATACCAGTAAACGGTAGTTGCATAATCTACAGTTCCCCTTACCCAACTCAACAATTCAATGTCGAAACGCAATAATGAAGAAAACGGTATACCGTCCAAATTCCTTGTACGGAAGAATGTATTATAACCGTGAGAACTCGCCTGGTCGGCACGGGGTGCGCCACCAAAAGGCGTTTGGAATATTACGACCGGAGCCCACGAACTATTGTAGTAATCTTCTGTTCCGGTACCGAAATGCGATGGAAAAACATCATCATCTACCCATATCTTTTCATCCCCTTCTCCGTACCAGGCACGCGAATGGTTATACAGAGTCAGGACATCCCCTTTGTATATGCCTCGTCCGGTCAATGTGGCAAAGTTCCACTCCCGGCAATTTGCATCATCATCCGGACGCTCATAAACCGGAAGTCCGGTCTGCTGGCGCCAGGAAGCATGGAAATAGAGGGAACGCCCTCCCCATGGCAAAGGTGCCGTTCCCACTTCCATACTCACGTCTGCAGTGTGTGCGGAGATATTTTGTAACAATAGTCTGCCTTCTGTCTTGTAGGGCATCAGCCAGCGGCTCACCACCTTGCCTTGTCCGTCTGCAGACAAGAACCAGCTATCAACAGCCGGAGCACCCATACCCCCTCCCGAATAATCCGAAAGAGGAACCCAAACCGTAGACCGGCCGTCAAAATCAGCCTTAAATATAAGATTGCGCATCAGTTGGGCATAAGCCGTAGAATCTGCATTCGCGAGCTGGAAACTGATTTCATAAACCGCATTTTCCCCTTGCGGCAGGTCAATCCACAAAGAATCGCCCGGCTGGAGCACCTGCCGCTTCTTGTCCACCTGCAAACCGGAACGGGATGCAGGATGCAGCAAGGCATCATCTACCTCTGAAATCTTTTTACCGACGCGGGCTACGGATGCCGCAGAGAAGGTTTCCACAGAAGTTCCTTCGGGATACTTGCGATAATTGATGTGATAGTATTTGGGAGTAGGCGCAATGCCCGGTTCGTCTTCAAATGTAATTTTACAACTCCGGGCAAAAGGGATGGGCAGGAAAAGAGTATTGCCGCCTTTCCCGTCCGGAGTATAGCTGGTGTGGGGTTGAAGCAGTCCCCTACCCAACCTGGGTATTCCGAAACGCATCAAATCATAGGCAGGAACTATCCATCCGGGAGTACTTTCGCCATCAAAATAAAATCTCCAAGTCCCACGCTTGTCAACTGTGGTTATCCAGATACGGGTAATAGCTCCAGGGCCCTTTTCATCGAACATCACACGTTCCACTCTCCCATCAACCGTATCCGTACAGACAATGCCATAGCCATCATTGTTGGCAAACCATCCCGGCGAATCGGGAGACACGGAGGAGCGGTCATAACTGCTGACTTGCAGGCAACGATATGGCACCAGCGGATAACGTGCGGATTCTTCTACAGATATCATTTCATCCAGCAAAGAGTCCAAAGTCACTTGTGCCGTATCCTTCACACAAGAGGCCATCAAAGGCAAAAGCAGCAATGCAAACAATAAATTCCTCATCTCCATATTGATTTAAGCATCCAGGCATCCAACTCCATCTTCGTCCCCTTCTTCTGCGCAAAAAGTTCGATACCGGTTTGAGCCTCGCCCGGATAGGTTAATAATGTGAATACATCCTTCCCGTCATTGGCAAAGATTTCAATACTCGATTTGTCTACAAATATATGCAAACGTATCTTATTATCTACCGGTTCCACCCTGGCATATGCCATACGGCTGAATTTAGGAATCTGCACATCGGAGCAATGGGTGCGGTCAATCACCAGATTATGTGAATCCGTATCATAGCTGACCACCACTTTGCGCCCTTCACCCACACACAAATTCAAGCCAAAGGTGTTGGATACGTCAGTAGAAAACGAAGCATCGAGTTCGTAGACATTCTCATCGGGAACAAAGCCGGGTAACCTCTGTGTTCCCACCGATAAAGCACGTTTCACCGATGCAGGCTTATGGCGAAGTGTTTGCAACTGTTCCACCGGTTTCTGCACCAGCCTCACGCCTTCCTTGTATGTCTTCAGTTCCAGATTACGGGGAATGGACCAGAAGCCCTTCCCATACTTCGATGGAGCTACCGGTGCATAGTCCCAGGTTGCAACCCAGCCCATCGAAATTTTGGAATCCAACGTTCCGTCAAAATCCTGAAATGTGCGGGATGCATAAAAGTCCAGCCCTTTGTCCACATATAGAGGCTCTGCAGGATGGTTCTCCATCAGCTTAAAAGAAGTGCCGTCGAAGTCTCCTATAAAATATTGTTCTTGCGCCCAGTTTACAGATACGACCATCACCCACCTTTTCTTGTCAGAATCCCCGTCAACCGGCAACTGGAATAAATCCGGGCACTCCCAAGACTTTTCACTGTCACCGGCAGGGCCAAAATCACTGGTCCAAGTCCAGCTCTTCAAATCAGGAGAGGTATAAAACTTTATTTTCTTCTCCAGGGCCTTGGCTACAACCATCACCCATTTTTGGGTCGGCTCGTGCCAGAAGACGGTAGGGTCCCTGAATTCCGTACTCCAAAGGTCCAGAACCGGGTTACCTTCATAATAATGAAATGTCTTTCCGTCATGACTGAAAGAGATGCCCTGCGCCTGTTTCTTGGAGTCCTTCTCAAAAACGGTGTAAGCCGCCACATAAGCCCCCTTGCCGAAGCCGGCCGTGTTGTTCTTGTCTATGACCGCAGAACCGGTGAAGTAACTGATATTGTCATCCGTTCCGGTCATGGCATAAGGGGTTATCTGTTGGTAATGTACCAAATCTGTAGATTCGACTTTGCCCCACCAGTACATATGATATTTACCCTGATAGTACATGAATCCCGAGGGATCACCAATCCATCCCTTCTCCGGACTGAAATGATACTGAGGACGATACGGCTCTTTGTATAAACTGTCTGAATTCATTTGTGCACCGGCAGACAATGTTCCTGCCAATAAAAGTGCACCCAATATAGCTGGTATCTTCATTTTCTGTATTTTCATTAAAAGTTCATCTTTACCTTTACATCTTTCAGTTTCCAAACTTCGGCAGCAACTTCCGTTGTTTTTCCATCAGAGAATAGCTCCAATAGCGTACTATTTTCTTTCAAAGGGAAGATTCTTGTAGTGAACGCATCTTCGTTATTAATAAATCCTTCCACTACAGAACCGTCAATAAACAAACGAATCTCCACCGGTTTAGCAGTATCCAACCGATAATGATCCTTACGAATCTTCAAAGGAATGTGTGCACGCAAGGAAGAATGCGTCTGGTCCACAATAAGTTCCTCCTTCTCCACATCATAATAAATCAGGCTATATTCGCTATTATCCGGATTCTTACACAATGTAAATCCAAACCGTTTTGCGTCACCGGGATAAAAAGTCGCCTTGACTTCAAGCTGATGTTCCCTTCTGCTCACAATGCACGGTTTCGCAGCAGTCAATGCCTGTCTGGAATAAACCGTCGGTTGTTCACGCAATTGTTTCATCACGGGATGGGGTGTTTGGCATAGTTTCCCATCTTTCAGCTGCCATCTTCTGGGCATACTGTAGAGATGTGCCCATCCTTGTTCATAAGTGGCCTCCCCTCCTATTTCATCGGGTATAATGGCAATGGCAGCAACATCCCCTTCCGGAGTCTCAACAACAGAGGGGGACAGCAAGCGGTTGATGACCTCCAGATTTTGAGGGACTGGGTTGTCCGGTATAAACTTTTCATTCTTGAAATCTCCTATCCAATACTGGCAACGCGCAGGTATGCCTTTATGAGGAACCCTATTCACCAAAAGAACATATTTGCCGCCCATCTTCTTAAAGACCGGCATTTCCCAGAAAATACCGGAGTCATCCACTTCCGGATTGCCCTCAAACAGCAAATGTACAAAATCCCATCTCTTCAAGTCCGCCGATTTATAAAGCAGCAAAGCCCCGTGGGGTGTATCGGTCTGCTCAATGCCGAAACCGATAATCATATACCAGACATCACCCTCTTTCCAAACATACTGGTCACGCATGTCCGTACGGGTATATCCGGCAGGCTTCTCGGCAATAACCGGATTACCCGCATATTTCTCCCATTCTATCAACGCAGTATCTTTTGGAAAAGCAATACCCACTCCCATCTTGTCTCCACCGGCTGTGTATATCAGCTGGGGGATACCGTCATCATTGATAACAGCATGCCCGGACCATATTCCATTCTTGTCATAAGCAGCATCAGGAGTCAAAGCCGGCTTTTCCTCCGTCCAATGAAGCATATCGGGACTGCTGAAATGTCCCCAATTTATCTGTCCCAGGAAGATTGCAGAAGCATTCTTCTGATTGAATATATGATATTTACCTTTATAAAGAAGTAAACCATGCGTCTCATTCGTCCAGTTGGCAGCCGGCAACAGATGATAGCGAGGACGGTTGAAGTCCTTCGCAAAACGGGTTTCCGGAATAGCCAAAACCGGAGTCTTCTTCAATCCTAAGGCAATCTCGTCTCTCCATGCAGACGAATCATCGGAAAAGGGAGTGAGGCTTATCCCGTCAATCAACCCGTTTATAGCCGTAACATCGTACATCCAAACCTTCTTTTCCCTGAAATCCTTACCTACCCGAAACATCATTTCACCATCCTGCAAGTTCCGGGGCCATACCTCTGCACTCATCCTCTGTCCATTCAAGCAAACCGATTCATTACTCAAATCAAGGACCACATGCAGCCACTTGAAACGGTCGACTTTTGTCTTTAATGAACAGTAAGAGTATGAGCCATTCTGCCCCATTCCCAACAGCAGCTCACCATAACGGTCTACACATACCGCTACAGATGTTCCTGCCATGTCTCTGATTCCCATAAAGGCAGCAGTATCCGTCGGATAAGATTCCAGAGCAAACCATCCGGACAACGACGAAACATCTCCTTCCGTGGTTGTATCCATCCAAGTGGAATACCCGTCTGTACGAAGGGCTTTACCTTCGACTCCGGTAACAAATTCTGGTATTTCCTTTATAGTGTACAAATTCAACAATGACTTACCGTCACAGGAAAGTAAGGGGTCCTGCCCGTCAAACGACCATGTTTTTTGAGCAAAAGCTGCATTCAAAGAAAGCAATAGACAGCCTAATATAGAATAGGCAAAGTTTTTCATAATAAAAGATTGTTTAAAGGAAAAGAGGGAAACAAACGTTTCCCCTCCCTTACGTTTTTATTTCAAAATATAATTAGTTGAACGGAGCATAACCGGGATTCTGTACATACTTGCCTCCAGAAAATCCGTATTGATTGTTCGGAACCGGATAATACTCATCCTTTCCACCCGTAAAGTGCGCATTGGCATAATAAATGCGATTGTCCGACTCCGCGGTAATGTACTTGTTCATGGTTGTTTCCACTATGCCCCAACGGACTAGGTCGAAGAAACGTTCACCTTCCAAAGCCTTCTCCAGACGTGTTTCCCAACGGAGGGCCTGACGGGCATAATCCTGATTCCAGACATCAGCAGGATAAGGATTGACAAGGTAGTTGGCCGCATATTTGGAATGGTCGTTGAAATCCTTTACATAGGCGCTGTTCCGGGCACGATTGCGTATCTGATTAATCAAATCACGGGCAGTTTCGAGTCCATTGCCTTCATTGAGTTCAATAAGAGCCTCAGCTTTCCAAAGAAGAATATCCGCGTAACGTATAATCTGCCAGTTCAACTGTGAAGCCCCCCAAGGCCAGCCATTAAACATATCACTACTTTCCGGAGAAACCCAGAAGCGCTTCGCGCAATTATAGCCATAAGTATCCTTATCACGCACCCATCCCTCACACGGCTTGTCCGGATAAGTTTTCCAAGTTATAGTAGGACGGCCCACAACAAAATCGAGACGCGGGTCTACATTGGGAGTCGTGTTTTGTAAAGTATAAACCCCATTGTTCAATACCGCCCAACTATAATCAGACTTTGACTGATAATTAAAATCGGGCAGACCGTTTGCATCTGTCTGGTAAGCATTTATCAGATCTTGACTGGGCAGGAAGAAACCGTCACCTCCGTAAGGGCTGCCTCCACCCGGAGAATTCAACAGATTGCTCCAGTTGATGCGGCCGGCACTTTCGGTACCGTCATTCATGGAATATTGAATGGCAAAAACAGATTCTTTACCGTTTTCATTAGTTACTAAATCCAATCCCTGGAAATCGTCAAGCAAACCGTAACGGTTGCTGGCAGTCACTTGGTCGCAAAGCGAAACGACTTCCCTCAGCAGCTCTTTATTGATGGAAGTTACGGCATGCGTAATCTCATCTTGCTGATACGCCTGGTACAGCTTGATTTTAGCCGCATAGGCCAGTGCTATGTATTTATGAATACGCCCTACCTCCGGCTGTGATGCAGGAAGCTGTTCGGCGGCATCAAGCATCTCCTTGGCCAGCATACTCAGAATCTCGTCACGGGTAAACTCATTGTTCGGAATATCCGGATATTGGGAAATCTCAACGTTCTCATCAAAATAAGGTATCTTGTTGAAAAGGCGGCT
>QWCH01003200.1_pt1 | contig 17809 bp, 13 predicted proteins | sample 1972671 | NCBI WGS metagenome assembly QWCH01 (sample SAMN09866713, study PRJNA288562) | Human gut metagenome isolate term3_stool, whole genome shotgun sequencing... | isolation source: gut | host: Homo sapiens | place: USA: California | reverse complement strand
AAAATGCCAAGGAAGTTAATGAGGAAACTGACAACAAATTGTATCCTCATTCAAGCGACGAGGTTAATAATTTGTATTCCTATCCTATTGACAACACATGTTGTAGCAGGAGAGTTAAAGACAAAATCAAGTAAAAATCTTTTCAGGAAATTAAATGAGCATTCTAAAGAGTTACAAGCTAAACAAGAGGTGATAATCAAGAAACATAATTCATTAGCAGCACAGTATGATGAATTGGAGCATTTGAAAGTTAATATGAATGATTATCTCGGTAGGGATAAAACTGAAAAGAAAAAGGAATCAGTTATTGATACAATTAAGAATCATAGAAGAAAAATAGATAAAACAATTGATCATAGTCATAATATAAATAACGATATGGAGTTATAGAGATACATGGAGAGTATTATAGAAGATGCTCTCCATTTTTGATGCAATTAGCATCTAATTTTTTGCTGAAAATCTGGAAAATTTGCGTAAAATATGCTATAATGTCTACTGAATAGATTAAAATGTGGCAAGGAGGAATAAAGATGGCAAGTCTTAATGTTACTGATGTAATAAAAGAGTTAGACATTTCTAAGTCATATTTATATAAATTAATAGATAAAGAAAATATTTTAATTCCGAGAAGTGATACAGGAAGGTACTTTTGGGATGAAAACACAGTTAAAACTATAAAAAGATTTTTGCACATAGATGTTTTACAAGATAAGAATGATACAGAATATTTAATATCTAAATTAGGATTAAAACAATCCTATATAAATAATAGAAGATATTTAGGAAATAAATATTCTCTTTCTGATTTTATAAGAAAAACAGTTGATGAAAATTGCAAAGGTGTAAATATTGTTATTGACATATTTAGTGGGACCGGTGCAGTTGCGAATACTTTTAAGGATAAAATGCTTATCACAAATGATTTACTTTATAGTAGTTATATTTCCAATTATGCATGGTTTGGATATGAAAAATATTCAAGCAAAAAGATAATTGAGCTTATATACGACTATAATCAAGTTAAAACAAAAGAAAATAATTATATGCGAGAAAATTTCGCAGATACTTTTTTTTCTGCTGATGATTGTAGCAAGATAGGATATATAAGAGAAGATATAGAAGCAAAGTATAAAAATAAAGAAATAAATTTTAAGGAATATGCAATAATGATTACATCGCTTCTATATGCGATGGATAAGATTGCAAATACAGTTGGACATTACGATGCGTATAGAAAGAATGTCGATTTTGAAAAAACTTTAGTATTGAATGTTTTGTTGCCTGAAAAATCCATTAATTCCAATAATGTTTGTTATAACCTAGACGCAAACAAACTAATTAAAAATATTAAGGGAGATTTGTTATACTTAGATCCTCCATATAATTCAAGGCAATATTGTGATGCATATCATTTACTTGAAAATGTGGCACGATGGGAAAAACCTAAAGTTTATGGTGTTGCAAGAAAGATGGATAGAACTTCTCTTAAAAGTGATTATTGCATGATTTCAGCTACAAAATCATTTGAGGAGCTTATTGAAAATGCTGATGCAAAATATATTCTGCTTTCATATAACAATATGTCAAACAAGGGAAATGATAGATCCAATGCGAAAATATCGGATGAAGATATTATGAGAATTCTTAATAAAAAGGGGAAAGTTACTATATTTGAATCAGACTATAAGAGTTTTTCGACTGGAAAATCAGATATAAAAGATAATAAAGAAAGACTATTTTTATGTGAAGTATTTAGGGAAGAAAAAAAGAAAATTAATATACCTTGCCCGTTTAATTATACAGGTGGAAAATTTAAGTTGCTAGAACAGTTGAAACCTTTATTTCATGAAAAGGAAGTATTTTTAGATTTGTTTGCCGGAGGAGGAAATGTTGGAATAAATTCATCTTCTTCAAAAGTTTTTTTTAATGATACGAATGAAAAATTGATAGATTTAATTGAATGTATAAAAGACACTGATACTGATGCTTTATTAAAACAAATAGACAATATTATTGAGGCGTATAATTTATCCAATACATCATTATATGGGTATTCTTATTATGATTGTGATAGTAGTAGAGGCTTAGCCGAATACAATAAAGGAAGATTTCTCAAGTTAAGAGATGATTTTAATGCTAAAGTTCTTGCTGGAGAAATAGATTATCCAATGCTGTATGTACTTATGGTGTTCTCTTTTAATAATCAGATTAGGTTTAATCGAAAGGGACTTTTTAATCTTCCGGTAGGTAAGAGAGATTTTAATTCCAAAATGAGAAGTAAACTTGTGTTATTTTCCGAGGAATTGAAAAGCAAGGACATTCAGTTTTTGAAAAAGGATTTTAGAGAAATTTCGTTAGATGATTTTTCTCAGGAGACTTTTATTTATTGTGATCCACCTTATTTGATTACAAATGCAACATATAATGAAAATGGCATGTGGACTGAAATAGAAGAAAAAGCTTTACTTAAATTTTTGGATGAAGCCAATGAAAAAGGTTTTAGTTTTGCCTTATCTAATGTTTTGGAAAGTAAAAATAAAAGAAATGATATTTTATGTAATTGGATTGAAAGTAGGGGGTACTACTGCAATCGTCTAAATAAAAGTTATTCAAATAGCAATTATCACAGAAAAAACAAAAATAGTATATCCGAAGAAGTTTTAATTACTAATTATCCGGTGGACTGGAGGAATGAGTAAATGGTTAATAAAAGTATTCCTTATCAAAGTTTTTGTTGGGTTATAGGAACTACAAGTTTTAGAACTGCAAAATTAAATTTAAAAATAGAGGCACAATTATTGCTTCTTGATGAGTTTTATAATGAAGTCATAAAAAAATCTAAATGGAATTGGAATAATGAATTACAAGAAAAATATTATGATTTCATGAAAAATAAATCCTTCTTAACAGGTGAGGCGAAAAGGAAAGACAAAGATGCCAGAGAAAAAACATCAGGATTGGTTGATATTGGTTTAATTACAGAAGATAGATTGATTACGGATGCAGGAAGAGAACTCCTTAAAATAACAAGTAGTGGGGATTTTGAAACCAATAATGTGTTTAATATTAATAGAGATAGCTTTATCTATCTAAAACAGCTTCTTAAAACAAGTATAGATGTAAGTGGTAGTATCGTTAGACCGTTTATTGCGGTTGTAAAGTGCCTGACGGAACTTGAGTTTTTAAGTTATGACGAGTTTACTTATTTTGTTCCGCTAATTAGAGATGAAGAAAGTGCAAAACAAATCATATCGGATATTAAATTATATCGAGAAGGTAAAATTTTGCCGGAAGAAATAATTTATAAGAGGCTTATGCAAATGGAAAACTACAAACTTGCACAAGAAGAATTTATTACTTCGGATGTTGATGAAAATCTAATATGTTTAGTGGGAATGAATCGTAAAAGCAGAAGTTATGACAAGCCTTACTATAAATTATATGAGAATTTAAAGAAAGTATTTCTTGATGGGAAAAGCGATTATGAATCCCTATTAAATTCTGCAAAGAATATAAATCAAAAACCTGGAACGTTGTGGAGAAGTTTACTATTTAAAACAACCAATATTGGTGTTGTAAGAAAAAATGGGAAGTCTTCAATTCACAAACAATGCCCATTTATGAACTGTAAAAATGAAACAGAACTAAAAGAAGTGTTTTTTAAACATTTACATGTTTTTAAAGCAATGGCGACTTTATCTGATTATTTTGATTTAAATAGAAGATATTTTAATATTACAGATGTTCTAATTTTTGAAGATCGTATGATTAAGTTGGATATGATTCCAAAGTATTATTTTAAAGAAATTATGGATGTTCTGTATACAGAAACTTTTAGTAGAGATAATAATCTTAGATCTGATGTCCAACTTGAAACTATATCAGAAGCATTCAAGTTAGATATTAGCAAAGTATATGCAGCTTTAAGTAAAGATTTAGGAATTACAATTAAGAATCCTGAACAAGCTACAACTTATGTAAATGATGAACGATACAGAAGATTTAATACTTTGATTGATAAGAAATTTAATGATTCTGTGCTTATAGAGTTATTAAATTGTTTTGAGCAACGTGATGATAAAAGGATTGAAGAACTTGTTACAGATGAAGCTGCAGTACCGACTATATTTGAATATATTTTGGGAATTATATGGTACAAAGTGAGTGAAAGACAAGGAAATATTTTGGATTTCATGAAGCTATCATTAGAAGCAAATTTATTACCTAAGACACATGCAGCTGGAGGTTATGCAGACATTATATATGAATATGAAGCGTGTACCTCTTATCCGAAACATTCATTATTGCTTGAAGCAACCCTTGCAGATGGAAACAATCAAAGAAGAATGGAAATGGAGCCTGTTTCAAGACATTTAGGAGATTATAGGATTAGATTTAATAATCCATTCGATTACAGCTTATTCGTTAGCACTTATCTGGATGATAATGTAGTTAATGACTTTAGGTATAGAAAAATTATTCCTTATAAAAGAGATAATGAAACAATTACAGGGATGAAGATTATTTCAATGGATACAGATTCTCTTAAGAAAATAATTGAGAATAAAGTTAAGTATAAGTATTTGTATGAAGTCTTTGACAAATACCATGAAATGCCATTAGAGACGTTAGATTGGCATGATGGGATGATAAAAGAGGCTACTGGGGAGTATAAAGCATAGTGGATATGGAGATAAAGAAATTATGATTACAAAGATTGAAAAAATAGAAAATTTGTGAATATATAAAAATTTCAATCCTTCTGAATTTAAACGATATAATTTAATATATGTATGGAATGGTTCAGGTAAAAGCACATTGTTGAGATTATATAGTGCATTATATTAGTGGAAAAGATATATCTTAATCATATTGCGATTTTAAAAATTCAGTTAGTGCTTATGATAAAATATACACTGAAAAAACGGTTACCTATATCTGGTAAATACAAAGTATTTGTTAAAGATTTTATAAAAGAGAATATAGATTGGAATGAGATAATATGTTTTTAAAGGAAGTAATAGTTAAAAATTTTCGTAGTCTTAAGGATGTAGATGTTATTTTGGATGATTCTACCATCTTGATAGGAGAAAATAATTCAGGTAAATCCACTTTGTTAGATGCAATTCGGAAAGGTCTTTCTAGAGCAGGGACAAGATTTGTATTTGATGATTATGATTTTTTTATGGATTCAGAAATATCATCCCCTAAAGATTCAGAAGGAATAAAGATAGTATTAATATTTGAGGAAAGAATAGTAGACGAATGGGAAGGATTTATTGCTGATACCTTTATAGAGGCTTTCCAATACCGCGATGGTGAGAAAGCGGCAATAATATTGCAAACAACAGCTTCTTATAATGAAGTCACATCGGATATAGAAGTAAAGACAGCATTTCTTAATAATGATTTTGAGCCAATAGCTGGTAAGGTGCAGAATCTAGTCAATAAGTTTATTATGTTGACCCCAGTTTTTTATTTGAAAGCCTTAAGGGAAATAAAAGATACATTCAGTGCAAAATCAGCACTTTGGGGTCGCTTTATGAAGAAGGCAACTATCCCTCAAGATGAGTTGAAATCCATACAAAATCAGATTAAGCAATTAAATACAGATATCATCTCAAATGATGAAAACTTGACAAATCTTGTTAACGAACTTCAAAAAATACAGAAAGTAATGGATTTTGAAGGAGATGGTCAAGATCTTGTTTCAATAAATGCTGTTCCGCTTAAGATATGGGATTTATTATCCAAATCTCAAGTTGTTCTGAATAATGGAACGTCAAGCATGGATTTCCCTCTAGAAAAACATGGACAAGGCACACAAAGTGTGACGTCAATTCTTCTTTTCAAGGCATATATAAATATCTTACTCAAGGAGATTAACTCAAATTCTGCAGAAGCTATATTGACTTTGGAAGAGCCAGAAGCTCATTTACATCCACAAGCGATAAGAGCACTTCAAAAATCAATAGAAGAGATGCCTTGCCAAAAAATAATAACAACACATTCTCCTTACTTTATTCAGAACGCAGATATACGTAATATTCGTTATTTTAAAAAAGAAAATGGGTTAACAAACATCTCATCTATTTATGATCATGTATCTTTTAAGGTAGATGCCATTAGTGGGGGATTAAGGCATGTGGTAGATGCATTTAGTGAGGTCATAAAGATTGATGAATCGGATAATACAGTCATAATTAATGAATCACTAAATCCTAAAATTGCGAGAGCAATTAAGGGGTGTTGTAAAGATTATGTAGCGAATATTGATGACATAATAGCAGATACTTACCAAATCTTTACAGATACTGAGTTGTGTGAATTGAATATGTATATTCAAAGAAACAGAGGCGATATTCTTTTCGCAAGGAAGTGGTTCTTGTATGAAGGCCAAAGTGAAGATGTAATATTACCGTATTTTGCTCAATTACTTGGAAAAGATTTTGATGAACACGGCATAAATGGAATTATGTATAGAAGTAATGGTTCTGCAGGGGCGTTTCTAAAGCTTGCAAAAGTGTTAAATATTCAGTGGGTTTTACTTGGAGATAATGATGATCAGGGAAAATCAACCACAAAAGAAGTACTAAATTGTGGCTATGAACAAAAGGATATAGCTGACATATTGCAATTAACAAAAGCAAAGGATTTTGAACATGAACTTGCTGATATACCATCAATATTTGCAGATTATGAAGGCATACTTGGAGACAAGATCAGATGTGATATAAGAAAATTAAAGGAAGACGGAAATACCGAGGAATACAAGGAAAACGTTGTTAAACTCATTCAAGGAGGAAAGGTCGAAAATGCATATAACCTGTTAAGAATATGGGAAGAAAGGCATTTTTCAACAGATGAAATTCCAGAGGTTATGAGAAAATTGATTGAGAAGGTGTAATTATTATGGAGAAGCGATATACGGATTCGCAGAATAAGGCAATTCAATGGAACGATGGACCAGTTGTTGTTTTAGCTGGTCCTGGGTCCGGAAAAACAGCTGTATTGACTGACCGTATCCGAAGAATACTTAAGGAGACGGCTGATGAGACGTTTAGAATACTTGCGTTGACTTTTACAAATAAAGCTGCGCAGGAAATGAGCGAACGAATACTTGATGGTATTGATGACATTGATCATAGACTTTATGTCGGTACATTTCATTCATTTTGTTCAGAAGTACTTAGAAATCATGGAAGCTATGTAGGTGTAAAATCGGACTTTGACATTTATAGTTCTAATGATGATTTAAACGATGTCATTGCAGATATTTGTGATGATTACAAACAGATAGATTCCAGTTTTCCTTCAGAAGACCTAAAACTACTTAACATGATTAGCTATTTCGAAAAAAAACTGTGCTTTTCTGAAGAAGATGTTGAAAAAAATATGCCACGTACAGAATATAGTTCTGCATATAAGTGGATATATATAGAATATTTGCGTCGAATGTTTGCAAATTCCACATTGGATTTTGATATGTTAATAATGTTGACATATAAGCTTTTCAAAACCAAACCTGCTATTGCCAGAATTTACGCTAAAACATATAGATACGTTAATGTTGATGAATTTCAAGATACAAATTATGGTCAGTACATGGTTTTAACTAGCATGTGTGGGGTTGTTAATAAAAATATTTTTATTGTTGCAGATGATGATCAGGTTATATATGGATGGAATGGCGCAGATCATCGTCGCATTTCACAGTTTAAAGAGGCCTATAGTTCAGAGTTGATTCAGTTAAATCAGAATTTCAGATGCCCTAAAGAAGTGATTAATGCAGCGAACAATTTAATTTCTCATAATTCCGGAAGAGAAAAAAATAAGAAACATTTAGAGGCAATGAAAGTTATTGTGGATAATAATCCACATATATACTGTAATGACTTTGAAGATGAAAATTCTGAAGCACAGGCTATAACCAATATTATCAACAATATTATTATTAACAATCCAAATGATACAATTTGTGTTCTAGCAAGAACAAACAGATTGTTGGAATTGGCATTTCAAGTAACAAAAAAGGCAGGGATAAAGTGTGAAAAATCCAAAAGAAAAGCAGATTTTGAAACTCCCTATGTTTTATGGATATTTTTGGCATTAAAACTTGCTAATCATAGAACTGATAAAAGACTATTACGAGAAATAGTTGGAGTGTTATCTGGTGGATTGGGATTTGAACTTGATGAAGAAGAGGTTATTCTTGAGTCAGACCTTGCTGATGGAGACTTGCTGAAAGCATTATGCGCTAAATGCGAAGGTTTGTTTAATGATGAAAAATTCGAAAAGTCTTTTTTGCTAAACCTCGTTGAGGGAAAAAACTTTATCAAATTTATTGAAGATGCATTTAAATGGGGCGAATCACAGATTAATAAAATTGATGAAGTAGTTAACAAAGATCAAGTGTTTCAAAATCATGAAATAGAAAAGAAAGTCTGGATAGATTTCCAAAGACATTTAAGTTACAACTATAATCTTGATGAGATTCTTCTTTCCACTTATATGCAAGAATTTTCTATGGTATCAAAAGAAGAAGCGTTGCGAGAAGATTCTGTACAATTTTTAACAATCCATGCTTCAAAAGGCAAAGAATTTGACCATGTAATACTAATGGGGATGGCAAATGATGAATTGCCATCATTCCAAAGTTTAAAAAAAGGCTTGCAAAGTACAGAAATAGAAGAAGAAAGAAGAAATTGCTTTGTTGCTATAACAAGAGCTAAAAGAGTACTATATCTTACATATGCCCAAAAATATTTTGGTTGGAAAAAAGAGAAATCAATTTTCTTAAATGAGATGTTTTTATAATTAGAATGATTAGGGCATAGATTGTTCTACATTGGATTTTTTAGTGCAATCAGAAGCTTTACCATTATTATTATAAAATTTCAAGAATTTGAAAGTGATTTGAGAAAAAACTGAAGCTATGTGGACTTAAGCTAAAATAAATACTACTTACAGTTACTGAAAAGAAAGTGTATTGTAAGAAAATATTTTCGTGCTTGCAATATGCTTGCAAAAAATCAGATAAACAGAAATAAAATGGATAATAGGACTAAATTCAATAATAATAACACTGATTTTACGCCAGTTATATAAAACAAAATCAATGGACACATCGAATGGGAGTAAAAATTTCGCGTTAAATTTGCGACCTTTGAAGCGGCTTGAATTTATTTGCCTCCTAGATGTGCACTAAGCACACCTGCGTCGTCAAAAAATTCGCCACTTCAAATCTCATCAAATTTTCCAGCGAAATTTGATAGAACGGAAGCAAATATGTTACTGTTATAAAACCGTTGAAAACACAAGGTTTTAGCGATTTTGATATAGCGAATTTTTCTAAATGATATTGTTTTGATACAAAAAGCGAGAAAAAATAGATTCAAAAGGGAGTTGTTGAATTTAAGCTTTCATTTTAAATGCTTAGTATAATGTGATAAATATAATATGTGAGGTAAGGAATGAGTAAGACTTTTGTATCTGTTGAAGAAGTAAAGAATGCATTAAAAATTGACAGCTTTAGAAACTTATCTAAGGATAAGATAATGGAGTTTGTTACTTTGATTCCCAATATGGACAAAGAAGTTGCGATTAAGATTATAGAACAATATCCTGCATTTGCTAAGTTATCTGAGTCAATGGTTGCTCAGTTAAATAAAATGTGTGACACTGCTTTAGAAAAAAATGAAGAAAGTCAAAGATTGACAATTCAGGCTTATAAACAAATTTTAGATGAACTAAGCAATCAACTTCATATGGAAGATATTTCTAAAGAAGAGAGAGAAAAAATAACAAAACAAATGATAGAAATAGCTGATAAAATTTCGGTTAAAGATACTGAAAATAAAACATTTATTGATAAGATGGTAAAGTATAGTACAGGATTTGCAATTGGTGCACTTGTCTTGGGTGCAGCTATCTTAGGTGTTAACATAAAAGGGAAAGATATTCCTAAATTGTTGTAAGTAAATACTATTATGACTGATTAAACAAAAGCACATGACTTTAAGATCATAGAATCTTTCAGTTATGTGCTTTTTCTGTGCTTATTTTAAATCTGGTGGAACTTTGGCATTTATTCCGTTTTTATAGAATTTTACATTGCTTTCTTCAAAAGGAACATAATCTTTTTTAAGACTGTCGGGGAAATTTGCCTTCCAATCTTCCAATGCTTCTTTTGTAATCTCATTATTCTCATATTTTTCCTTCATTTTTTGCCATTGTTCAAGCATGCCTCTAATTCTCAGAATGGCTTCACTACCGAAATATATACCTTTTGAAACGAATTTAAATTTAAGGAATGAATCCGGAGAGTATAATTTATTAGCAGAACTATTATCCGATAAAAATAATATTCCATTTATTTTTGTGAAATTTCAAGGAGAAAATAAAGCTTCCATATCTGAAAGAAGCGATTATGGTTATGGATGCATATTAACGACTTATGGTAAGATAAAAAACAGATTGCAAGCTGAAAATATATGTATTTCTGATACTACAGTAAGACCAAGAAAAGACACCTATTTATTTGATTTTGACTGTGTAAATGAAGCAATTTTAAATGCTATAGAAAATTTTGGCTCCATGACGATTATGTGTTCTGATAAAACTGGAACGATAACAAAAGGAAAGGTCAAGCTAGATAAGGCATTAGATTTTAATGGAGAAGAATCTGATTCTTTAGAAAAATTTGCAGCTATTAATTCATATTTTCAAGAAGGCTATAAAAATCCAATTGATGAAGCGATTTTAAGTTCAAATAAGGTCGATTTTTCATCTTATAAAAAGCTTTTTGAAATTCCCTACTCCTTTGAAAATAAACTTTTAAGTATAATGGTAAAGGCAGGAACTGATTTTTCAAATAAAAATTTGATGGTAACAAAAGGGGCCTTCGAAAACATTGTAGAAATAAGTAATTCTTATCAAAAATCCGATGGCTCTATTGGAAACATTAATGAAATTAAAAGTCGTATATTTGATTTATTTGATGATTTTTCAAGCAAGGGCTACAGAGTCTTGGGCCTTTCTTATAAAGAATTAAGTGATGATTGTAACTTCCAAAAACAAAAGGCGGAAGGCATGATTTTTAAGGGATTCTTGCTATTTATCGATCCATTAAAAGAAGATATAAAAGATGTAATTGAGCAAATGAATACCCTAGGGGTATCTTTAAAAATGATAACGGGGGACAATAAAGAAATTGCCAAAAATATTGGAGGACAAATTGGCCTTAATCCAGATAAAATTCTCCTTGGCGAAGATTTAAGCTCATATTCTATAAGTCAACTAAACAAAAAAGTTCTAGACATTGATATTTTTGCTGAAATAAGTCCAAATCAAAAGGAAAAAATAATCAGAGCCTACAAAGAAGCAGGCGAGATAGTGGGCTATATGGGTGATGGTATAAATGATGCGCCAGCCATAAAACAAGCTGATGTTGGAATATCAGTCGACACAGCGGCTGATACAGCGAAAGATGCAGCATCCATTGTTCTTTTACAAAATAGTTTAGAAGTTTTATTATCTGGAATAAAAGAAGGCAGAAGGACCTTTATTAACACTTTGAAATATATATTCGTTGCAACGAGTGCCAACTTTGGAAATATGTTTTCAATGGCTGGGGCAAGTCTATTCCTAAAATTTTTGCCACTTTTGCCAAAACAAATTCTACTAACAAATTTATTTACAGACTTTCCATCCTTGCAAATTGCATCAGACTCAGTAGACTATGATTGGTTAAAAAGTCCTGTAAAATGGGATATGAAATTCATCAAAAAATTTATGATTGTATTTGGAATAACATCTTCCATTTTTGACTATCTAACATTTTTTATAATGATGATTTTCTTTAAGGCCGATGAAAAACTCTTTCAAACCACCTGGATGTTAGAATCCGTAATCTCTGCAATGGTTGTAATGCTAATAGTAAGAACTGCAAGGCCAGTATTTAAAAGCAAGGCGAGTAAGAAGCTTATAGTATCCATAATAGCCGTAAGTATATGCTTAATTGAGCCCTATCAACAGCTACTTAGGCCTAATTGCATTACCTATCAAGGTACTAATCGCTATGCTTTCTATATCCCTAATCTACGCTTCAGTTGCAGAAATAATGAAGAAAATATTCTATAAACATAACTCCTTCTCCAGAAAGACTACTAACTAGGCTAATAAAAGTAAATACAAGAGAAAGATAAAATCAGACCGTAAGCTAAGACTTGCGGTTTTTTTGGCTTGAGGAAATAATTATTTACAATAGCGACTAAGGCAAAATCAATACTTAATAACTATTAGTTAGAAAATTCAACTGTAAACTTAAAATTGACAGTTCAAAAGGAATGTGGAAGAAAATTATAAAGAAGGATTAAGGACATAGTTTAATCCGCAGAATCTTCTTTAACTACAATTCTAAAAAATCTAAATTATGACAAGCAAAATGAGGGTAAAAATGACGGTAAAAAGTTAAAGACAACAGATAGACGACATAAGAACTATTGAATTACCTCATATATTATTGGTATCTGTAAGTACGATTGAAAGAGATTTAAAAGTTCTTAAAATTGAAAAAACAATCGACTATAATGGCAGCGTTAAAGATAGATATTGGAAAGTAAACAAATAAAGTTAATAAGAAATCAAATTCTCCAGGAAATAATACAATATTCGGGAGGATTACTTTGATGGTGTTGGCGAATAGGTAAGTCTATTCTGCACATCACTTTTTTATTGCTTTAATAAATTAATCCCATTAAAATGTAGATTGATCTTCTTATCCATGTGCAAATAATAATTATTATCAAAAAATAATTGACAAAAATAAATTGAAGAGCTACAATATAAATAATTAGGCACGCCTAACTTTTGTGAAAATATTAATTCATTGGAGGAAATATGAAATTTAAAAAGATACTTATTATGCTAGCGGTACTTATTTTTGTTAGTTCCTGTTCAAAAAACGATAATAAAGATGCTTTAGATATTAGAAATCAATCAAAGGAGAAGAAAGTTGTTACCGTTACAACTTCATTTTTATATGATATGGTATATAACCTAGTTGGGGATAAGGTTGATAGGGAACTTATAATTCCTGCTGGCGAGGACCCACACCTTTATACTGCAAAGCCACAAGATTTGGAAAAGATTAAGAAGGCTGACCTTCTTTTATATCATGGTTTACATTTTGAGGGAAAGATGGTTGATGTTTTAGAAAAGAGAGGCTCTGCAGTAGCTAGAAGCTTTAAAAAGGAAGATGTTGGGGAGATGGAGCAAGATGGAGAAGTTGTAGTTGATCCACATTTTTGGTTTAATATAAATCTTTATAAGGAAGCAACAAGAAATGCTGCAGAAGATTTAGAAAAACTTCTTCCTGAGGAAAAAGAGAACATTGAAAAAAACTTAAAAGACTATCTAGCTAAGCTTGATGACCTGGATAAAGAAAATAAAGAAAAAATAAATTCAATTCCAGAATCTAGTAGGTACCTAATTACCCCACATGATGCTTTTAATTATTTTTCTAGGGCCTATAACATACCAGTTAAGGCACCCCAAGGAGTTTCAACTGATAGTGAAGTTGCGAACAAAGATATAGAAGATACTGTAAACTTTATTGTAAAAAATAAAATTAAAGCTATTTTTGCAGAATCAACTACTGATCCAATGAGGATGGAAAAGTTAAAGGAAGCTGTTAACGCTAAAGGATTTGATGTTGAAGTTGTATCAGGCCAAGGCAAGGAATTATTTTCAGATTCTCTAGCACCAGAAGGTCAAGCAGGCGACTCTTATATAGATATGTACAAACACAACGTCGATTTAATTGTGGAAAACTTGAAATAGGTGGCTTATGAAAGATGTAATTATTAAAGTAGAGGACATGACAATTGCATATGCAGATAAGCCTGTTCTTTGGGATAATGATATTGAAATAATTAATAATTCAATTACAGCAATAATTGGCCCTAATGGAGCAGGAAAGTCAACCTTAATAAAGGGAATTTTAAATTTACAAAAAAAGTTATCAGGTTCAGTTGCTATTATGGGCAAATCTTTTGAAGAAGTTAAGAAAAAAATTGCTTATATACCTCAAACAGCATCTGTAAATTGGGATTTTCCAACAACAGTTCTAGACGTTGTTCTTATGGGTAGGTATGTCCACCTTGGTTGGCTCAAAAGAGCGAGTAAGTACGACTATGATCTTGCAAGATCCGCCCTTAAAAAAATTGGTATGCACGATTTTGAAGACAGACAAATTTCAGAATTATCAGGCGGCCAAAGGCAAAGAGTTTTTATAGCAAGAGCTATTGCCCAAGATGCTGATATATATTTCATGGATGAGCCACTGGCTGGTGTTGATAAGGTGACAGAAAAAGTTATATTTGACTTTATGAAGGATTCTCAAATGAAGGGAAAGACATCCATAGTTGTTCATCACGATTTAAACACTATAGAAAAATACTTCGATCATATCATAATTTTAAATAAAAAAGTAATAGCTCAAGGTAAAGTCTCTGAAGTTTTTACAAAAGAAAATGTTGACAAGGCCTTTGTGAGGTAAGGATATGGATATGGATATTTTAAGAAATTATTCATTTATAATAGTAGCTTTAGGCACAATAATTCTAGCCATGGCTACTGGTATAATTGGTTCAATAAGCGTTTTAAAGGGGAAGTCTTTAATAGGTGATGCTATAGGTCATAGTACCTATCCTGGAATTGTCATTGCCTTTATGATATCAATGGAAAAGTCTCCAATCAAACTTTTGTTTGGGGCTGCCTTTGCAGGTGCTATATCATTTTTCTTAATTGATATTATTTCAAACAACTCAAAAATAGACCTTGATGCTACTTTAGCCATCGTATTATCAAGCTTTTTTGGACTAGGCATGGTTTTAAAAAGTTTTATCCAAGGCAATCCTGACTATGCTGGAGTTTCCCAATCTGGTCTTAAAAACTATATTTTTGGCCAGGCTTCTTACATTATGAAAAACGATGTAAAGATAATATTTATAGTATCAATTTTTTCAATCTTAATGCTCATAGCCTTTTATAAGGAAATAAAAGTCTATGTATTTGATGAAGTTTATGCAAAAACAATTGGAATAAATCCAGGGTTGATGAATACTGTGATTTTAATTGCGACTATGCTTTTGATTACAACAGGACTTAAACTTGTTGGAGCAATATTGATTTCATCCATGCTTATAGTTCCTGCAATTACGGCCCTACAGTGGACAGATAGGTTTCATATTATGTTAATAATTGCAGGAGTATCTGGTGGAATTTCTGCATGTATAGGTACCTATATTTCCACAGCCTATGACGGTATGAGTACTGGATCTACAATTATTCTGATAATGAGCTTTATATCTTTATTATCAATGATAGTTGGTCCAAGGGGGATGAGAAAAATGATTGTGAGGAAAAAATATGATTGATTTTCTAAGATACTCATTTATATCGAATTACCAAACCTTATTAGTGCTCTTAGTCACAGCTATAGCTTGCAGTCTTATTGGAGTTTTCTTGGTACTAAGGAGGCTATCAATGTTAGCTGATGCTATAAGCCACTCAATACTTCTTGGTATTGTAATTGCTTATTTTATCGTAAAGGATATTAGCTCAGTTTACCTAGTTTTTGGGGCGGCACTTTTTGGAATAATAACAGTATTTTCTATAGAATCTTTATCGAAGACAAAACTTGTAAAAAATGATGATGCTGTGGGTATTGTTTTTCCAATGTTTTTCGCCTTGGCAGTTATACTTATAACAAAGTATGCTAGAAATGTCCACCTTGATGTGGACGTCGTCCTCATGGGAGAGGTCATAATGGCACCTCTAAATACTATGAATTTCTTTGGTTATGAAATTCCAAAATCCCTTTTTGAAATGTCTGTGATAGGGATATTAAACTTAGCCTTTATTATAGTTTTCTTTAAAGAGCTAAAACTAACAACCTTTGATACAGAATTTGCAAGAATTGCAGGATTTTCAGAAGTACTTTTATTCTACGCCCTAATGACCCTTACTTCATTTACAACGGTGGTCGCCTTTGAGGCTGTGGGAGCTATTTTAGTAATATCATTTCTAATAGCACCTGCCGCAAGTGCATACTTGATAAGCAAAAATCTAAGGGTCATGATCCTAATATCAGTCCTTTACTCAATAATAAATTCTGTTTTAGGATTTTTATTAGCCATGTATTTCAACCTATCCATGTCTGGAATGTCAGCAACCATGGCAGGGATTACTTTTCTTCTTACATTTTTATTTAACAAAAATGGATTTTTGATGAAAATATTTAGGCGTAAGAAAAATCATGTGGAATTTAAAAAGGATACATTTGTGATTCACGTTGGCAACCACCAAGAAAGAGCAAATGCAAGTGATGAGTTAGGACTTACAACAATCGCTAAGCATCTATCATGGCGAAAAGAAGATATAGAAAAATATAGTAAAATTTTGATATCAGAAAAAAAGATAAAAGTTGATGGAGACATTTATAAACTAACTGAAAAGGGTAGAATCTTATATATAAATTTGTTAAAAGATTACGCACTATGAGGTAAACTATGAATTCTATCAGGCAAGATTACATCCAAGCCATATACAGGCTTTCAAAAGATAAGGGATATACAAATAATAAAAGCATATCTGATTATTTTTCAATAAGCAGGCCATCTGTTAGTGAAATGATTAAAAAACTAGTAGAAGATGGCTTAGTAATCCAAGATAAAAACAAGATATATCTAAGTGACCTAGGAGATAGGGCTGCTAAGGAAGTTTTATCAAAACACAGAATATGGGAATTTTTCCTTGTTAATGTCTTAGGTCTTGATGGGGAAGTTGTCCATGACCAATCAGATTTATTAGAGCATGTCACAAGTGATGAAATGTTTCTTGCTTTAAATAAGTTTCTAGACTACCCTAAAAAATCTCCCAAGGGAAAAAGAATCTACACAAACGAGAATAAATAAAAATGTTAGAGGCAATTTAAAATTTATGTATATAAACCTCCTGATTAGGTAAAGAGAGACTAATCAGGAGGAATTTTTATGCCAAGTAAAAAAACAGAAACAAGAAGAAGCAAAAAGACCACAAGCTATGACTTGCGGTCTTTTTGCCTTGATGAAATAATCAAGTAAAAGCTACTTAGAAAAGTCGATAGATTTTACTATATGATATAAAATAAACATGATAATCCCGTATTAAATTGTTTGGGATAAATATGATAAGTTGATTAGTTTAGAACAAACATAAAAAGCTATTCTTTAAGGTATATATGTTGATTCATGAGGAATAACAAAGTAATCTAATATGGAATCCTATAATTCAATTTTAATTGAAAAAGGATTAGAGCAAAGAGATAGAATTATTAAACTTAGAAATCTTGCAAAACACAACTTATATCTTTAGAGAAATTAAACCAATTAGACATTAAAAAACTATCTAAGTAATCTTATGCTTGGAAAAGAATAAATAATGAGAGTAAAAATATCTGTAAAGGGTAAGCTTTGGTTTATTCTTTTTTGATTAGTTATAATTTAAAGCTTTCTGCTTACTGGTATTATATTTTTTTAATAAAAAACTGACCCTAGTAGTTAGTTTTATTGCTAACTTTTGGAGTCAGTTTCTAAAAGATTATAAGATGTCTAGAACTTTTTCTAGTATTAGGGTTATGGATGTGATTGATATAAAGCACACTCCTCCTAAGGCTAGTGGCTTAGCTCCTGATTTTAATAGTTTTACTATATCACTATTAAAACCAATAGCTGACATTGCCATTACAATAAAAAATTTGGAT
>QWCH01003197.1_pt1 | contig 17833 bp, 20 predicted proteins | sample 1972671 | NCBI WGS metagenome assembly QWCH01 (sample SAMN09866713, study PRJNA288562) | Human gut metagenome isolate term3_stool, whole genome shotgun sequencing... | isolation source: gut | host: Homo sapiens | place: USA: California | reverse complement strand
CAAGATGATTGCGGCCCTGCGGGAACGGCCAATGTCCACGGCTTTGCAGGCCTAGCCGCCGGCGCGGAATTCGTCATGGGGAAAGATTACTTCGAAAAGAAAGACCACATTTTCCAAGCACTCATCGACGGCTTGAGGAATTTGGAAGGCTATCGCATTTTCTATCCCGAGGAAAAAGGTACGAGCTGCGTGGGCATTTTAAAAGAGGGCATGAGCTCTCAGGAACTCGCCCTTTTATTGGAAGAAGAGGACATCGCCACTCGTCCGGGATACCATTGCGCGCCCCTTTTACACGAATACCTACACACGAAAGAAACGGGCATCTGTCGATTGTCCACCTCTTATTTCAACACGGAAGAGGAAATAAAAACCGTGTTGGACGTATTAAAAACAATTGAATAAATAAACAGACTATGTTATACTACTTGTGTTAGAACTATTTATACGGTGGTTACCGTTTTTCGGTAGTTTTTATCTGATGCAGAATATGCGATGAGTGTTCGAGGAGTGCCTGATGTGGGACATTTCGAGCCGTTAAGCATATTTGTTGGCTCAGAGTTTTTATAAGAAAAAATAATCTAAACAAAAAGCATCGACACCATCCGAAGATTGCGAAGTTAGGAGAACCTAAGACGGCAGTCTTTTTTTGGTTCCCTAATCGCCGATTAGGAGTGAAATCATGCTCAGTCATATGCTGAGACGTTTAGAGCTGACAAAAGAAGAATTTTTCAAGATTGTATTAGGCTGTGCCATTATGGCCTTCGGCGTAATCAATATCCACGAGCCTTCTCGTATTACGGAAGGCGGCGTGCTGGGTCTCGGCCTTTTACTTAAAAAAGTATTCGGCGTAAATCTTGCCTATGCATCGCCTGTGCTCGACGGCTTATGTTACGCCCTCGGATTTTCAATGCTCGGGAAACGGTTCCTGAAAAAATCCGGCGTCGCCACGATTGCCTTTGCCATACTGTATGCGATTTTTGAACGCATCGGTCCGGTCTTGCCGAATTTCTACGACGCACCCTTTATAGCGGCCATTGCAGGCGGTATTTTTATCGGTTGCGGCTGCGGCATCGCCGTAACGGCAGGGGGATGCGCCGGGGGAGACGACGCCCTCGCCATGGTCATTTCCAAAAAAATGAAGTGGCCCATATCCCGTGCCTATTTGTTTACGGATTTCGTCGTCCTCGGGCTTTCCTTAAGTTATATTGCGCCGAGTCGTTTGATCTTTTCCTTTTTGACGACCATCGTATCGTCTTATTTGGTCGGACAATTCGAGCTCAAGATGAACAAGCCCGCATGGCAAGTAAGCCAAGGCTCAGTTGAAAAAAACGCATAATAATGAAACTAAGAATAGCGACATGAAAGCACAAACTTTTATGTCGCTATTCTTAGTTTTCGGCAAAAGAAAAGATCCCCGTGAGCGGATCTTTTTTAATAGGCGAAGGCTTCTTCTTTCGTCATCCAGAAATGAATGCCGCCGGTGGAATCTCGCCAGCGATCGGGATTAAAATTGCCCGCATACATCATGGTGCGAGGTTTATAAATAAAATCCTCATCAATAAGGCTTACGGCGTCGCTGAAATGTTCTTTGCCCTCAAAATCCGTAATGGAGACTACATAGGCCTTATCGCAGCGGCAGGAATTCATGGTTGCGGAAGTGCGTGCCGCATCTTTAGGAATGTAGAGCGTGACGAGGCGATGATTATAACATCGCTTGTAGCCGATAAAGGCGCCCTTTTCCGGGCAGTGGAGTCTGAAAAATTGCGTGTCCTCGTCAGTGATCACGTCGTCTAAAATCGACTCTTCCATGACGGCGCCGAAGAGATAGGCGCCGGAAAGATCGGCTCCCGTTAAATCGGCGTTTCTGAAATTAGCTTCTTTTAACACAGCACCTTTAAAATTAGCGCCGCGCAGGATGGCGTGATCGAACCATGCGTGGGAAAGATCGCTTCCGGAAAAGTCGGCGCCGGAAAGATCTCGATTGCAAAAATCGGTTCCCGTTAAGATTTGATTCGCGTAATTTTTTTCGTGAACGACCATAGTGATTCCCCCTTATGCTAAGTATACCACGGGCCATTCATTGCGTCAGGTGGGCGGTGATAGTATAATATACAGAAGTAATTACATTGGTCATCCTATATGACCGGGCATATCATCTATATGCGAGGAGGCATACATGTCAAAAAATTTTTACATTACAACACCGATTTATTATCCCAGCGGTAATCTTCATATCGGCCACACCTATTGCACCGTCGCCGTAGACGCCGTCAAACGCTACAAAACCCTACAAGGTTATAATGTTTTATTTACTACCGGCACCGACGAACACGGCCAAAAAATTCAAGATAAGGCCGCCGAAGAAGGAAAACAACCGCTTGAATACATCGACAAAATCGTAGACGATACGAAAGCCCTCTGGAAAACCATGGATATTCGCTACGATTCTTTTGTGCGCTCCACAGACAAAGTTCACGAAAAAAATGTGCAGGAGCTTTTTCAAAAGCTTTACGATAAAGGCGAAATCTACAAAGGGGAATACGAAGGCTATTACTGCAAACCCTGTGAATCTTTCTGGGCGGAATCCCAATTAGATGAAGATCACCATTGCCCCGATTGCGGCAGGGAAACCCATTTGCAACACGAAGAAAGCTACTTCTTCCGCCTTTCTAAATATAGAGATAGACTTCTCCAATATTACGAAGATCATCCGGAATTTATTCAACCGGCTTATCGCAAGAGCGAAATGATCAACTCCTTCCTGAAAGACGGATTGGACGATCTTTCCGTTACCCGCTCCTCCTTCGATTGGGGCGTTCCCGTGCCCTTCGATCCGAAACACATTGTCTATGTTTGGATCGACGCCCTTTCCTGCTACTTAACCGGCGCAGGTTACGGTACGGATATGGAAAAATTCAACGAATTCTGGCCTGCCGACGTCCATTTCGTAGGCAAGGAAATTATGCGTTTCCACACCATTATCTGGCCCGCTATGCTTATGGCATTGGATATGCCGTTGCCGAAACAAATCTTCGGCCACGGTTGGATTTTATTCGACAACGATAAAATGAGTAAATCCAAAGGCAATGTCATCTATCCCGAGCCCATTATCGACCTTTACGGCGTGGACGCATTGAAATACTTCTTACTGAGAGAATTTTCATTCGGCCACGACGGCAGCTTCAATGTTACGAGCTTTATGAAGCGTTTAAATTCCGATTTAGCCAACGACCTTGGGAATCTCGTATCCCGCACCGTGTCCATGATCGAAAAATACAACGACGGCATCGTTCCCGAAGCCAAGACGGAAACCGCCATCGACAAAGAGTTTAAGGCGCTGGCGACGAGTATTTGGGACGACGTGGAAAAGGAAATGGAAGGCTACCAATTCTCCACGGCCCTTCAAGCTATTTGGACGCTTATTCGCCGCTCCAATAAATACGTGGACGAAAACGAACCTTGGGTTCTCGCTAAAGGGGGAGACGAGGATAAAGAACGCCTCAACACCGTGCTTTATAATCTCGCCGAATCCCTTCGTATCGTCTCCATTTTGCTTTCCTTCTTTATGGAAAACACCGCCCTTTCCATTGCCGAACAAATCGGCGCATCGAAGGACTTCAAAGCGGAAGATGCTAAGAAATGGGGACTTTTGGGATCGGGACACCACGTTGGGGAAAAACAAATTATTTTCCCCCGTCTCGACATCGAAAAAGAAACGGAACGCCTTTGGGAAGCTACCGAAGCCTTGATCGCAAGCCGCAGCTCGGAAGCTCACGAAGAGGAAAAACTCGAGTTGAAACCGGAAATTACCATCGACGACTTCGGCAAGCTGGACATTCGCGTCGCCACGATCGAATCGGTGGAAGATCACCCGAATGCCGATCGCCTTTATGTGCTGCACATTAAAATGGGCACGGAAAAGCGGATCATTTGCTCGGGCATTAAAGAAAATTACACGAAAGAAGATTTGGAAGGAAAGCAAATCCTCGTCATCGCCAACTTGAAGCCCACGAAACTTCGCGGCGTCCTTTCCGAAGGAATGCTCCTCGCGGCGGAAGACGAAAACGGAAAACTTTCCCTTGCGACCACTATGGAAGAATTAGCTTCCGGCGCAACCATTAGCTAGGAGGATATATGATAGACGCTCACTCCCATTTGGAAAACGAAGCATTCGATGAGGATCGTGAAGCGATTATAGCCCGCATGGAAGACGACGGTCTCGATATCGTCGTCAATGTGGGCAGCGATATGGAAACGAGCCGCAAGGTCGTGGATCTTGCCGAAAACAACGAGCATCTTTACGCCGTCGTCGGCGTGCATCCCCAGGAAGCTGACGGCTACAGCGATGAAGCGGAAGAAGAGCTTATTGCCCTTTCGAAAAAGGAAAAGGTCGTGGCCATCGGCGAAATCGGTCTGGATTATTATTACGAAAATTCCCCGAGAGAGGTACAGCGGGCGGTTTTTTTAAAACAAATGGATCTCGCCGTAAAAGTAGATCTTCCAATCGTCATTCACTCGCGGGATGCGGCGGAAGAAACCTACGACATCGTTGCGAACTTTTTGGAAGCGCACCCGAATTATCCTATTTTAATTCACTGTTTTTCCTATTCCTACGAAATGATGGAGCGTTTTATCGCCTTGGGATGTGTGATTTCATTAGGCGGCGTGACCACCTTTAAAAACGCCAAGACGCCGAAGCGCGTGGCGGCAGGCGTACCTATAGATCACTTGCTTCTGGAGACGGACTGCCCTTATATGACGCCGACGCCTCACAGAGGAAAGCGCAACGAGCCGAAATATGTAAGGCTGGTGGCGGAAAATATCGCCGAGCTTAGGGGAATGGATGTGGAGGAATTAATTCGCCACACCGACGAAAACACGAAACGGTTTTACCGATGGATATGATTAAAGAAGTCATCGTCGTCGAGGGGAAAGACGATATTGCAAGGGTAAAGGCCGCCGTCAACTGCGATGTTATCGCCACGGGGGGCTTCGCCTTCGGCAAAAAGCTTTTAAACGAACTGAAGGCCATCGAAGAGCGACGAGGTATTATTATCTTCACCGATCCCGATTATATGGGCAAGCAAATACGCCGTCGGTTGACCGAGGCGTTGGAAAGCCCGAAGCAGGCCTATCTTTCCCAGGAGAAGGCGACTCTTAAGGACAATATCGGCATCGAAAACGCCCTCCCCGAGGATATTCAACAAGCACTGGCCAAGGCGAAGCCTATGCGCCAAAGCATGAGTACCACCTTTACTAAAGCGGATATGATTCGCTATGGCTTAATGGGTACGGCGGAGGCGGGGGAGAAGCGCGCCAAAATGGGCGAAGCCCTGGGCATCGGCCACGGCAACGGCAAGCAATTTTTGCGTCGCCTCAACAGTTTCAATATATCGGAAGAAGAATTTGAGCAAGCTTACCGGGAGGTCTTTGGTGAATAAACGATTGTATAGCCCCGCCGTCATACGGGATATTCAGAAAAAATGGGGATTTCAATTTCAAAAATCACTGGGACAAAATTTTTTAATCGACGGCAACATCGTGCGGGGAATCGGCGACAGTGCCGATGTAAAAGAAGGGGACGTGGTACTTGAAATCGGCGCCGGCATCGGCACCCTTACAGAAGAATTGGCCCTTCGAGGCGCCCACGTCTTCTGTGTGGAAATCGACGAAAACCTGCGGCCTATTTTGGAAGAAACGTTAGCGCCTTACGACAAAGTGGAAATTTTTTATAGAGATGTGTTAAAAACCGATTTAAAAAAGGAACTGAGCGCCCGATTTCCGGGGAAATCCGTAAAGGTTGTGGCGAATTTGCCCTATTATGTGACTACGCCTATTTTAGTTCACCTTTTAGACGGCGAACTCCCCATCGAATCCATGCACATTATGGTACAAAAAGAAATGGCGACCCGCATGGCGGCGCCTCCGGGCAATAAGATGTACGGCTCCATTTCCGTGTTTTTACAAATGCGCGGCGATGTGAAGACCGCTCTTCACGTGCCACGCACCTGCTTTATGCCTCAGCCTAAAGTCGACAGCGCCGTCCTCGCCGTTACAAACTTTACGGGAGAACATCCCGAAACTCTGCGTCAGGCGGAAGCTGTCGTGCGTGCCGCCTTTTCCAAACGGCGCAAGACCGTGCTAAATGCCCTTTCCACTTACGGTTTTGAGCTGGAAAAAGAGGACGTTCAAAAAGCACTGGTAGATTCAGGTATCGAGCCGACGCGCCGAGCGGAAACCATAACGGTGGAAGAATTTAGAGTGCTCGCCAAAAACTTTCCGAAAGTCACAAAGGAGCTGAAAGAGAATGACGGAAAACTTTAAAGACTTTGTCGAAAATGAAGCCTTAATCGACAATTTAAGTGGCATCTTCAAAGTCATGGCCGATCCTACTCGGCTAAAAATTCTCTACGCCCTTATGTTGGATACCTGCAATGTTTCAAAACTTGTGGAACTCCTGGGAATGAGCCAATCGTCCATATCTCATCAGCTCATTCTTTTAAAAGATGAGGGATTGATTCGCTCTAAAAAAGAAGGACGTAAAGTGTATTATTCTCTGGACGATGAACACGTACGCACTCTCTTTTACATGGGCTACACTCACGCGGAACATAAAATTAATGAACATGATTAATCCGAAATCCGTCGGGTATCATTAGAACAAGAAAATTCACAAACTATTTGGGAGGAATCACAATGTCGAAAGTACAAGTTTATACCAGCAACACCTGCCCTTACTGCACCATGGCAAAAGATTATCTGAAAGATAAGGGCGTAGAATTTGAAGAAAAAAACGTACAAGAAGATCCCCAAGCCAGAGATGAATTGATCTCTAAAGGCTATACCGGCGTACCGGTCATCGTCATCGGCGAAGAAGAAATCGTCGGCTTCGATCCCGGAAAAATCGATGCGGCATTAAACTAAAAATGAGAGGCGCAAGCCTCTTTTTTTGTGTCCTTTTTACAAATGGTGAGGTATAGGAATAGAAAGTTTTACAGAAAAGTAAAATTTATTTTCCGTTTTATGTGAAAATGCCATGAAAAGTATTGAATCTTTTTCGGAAAGATGTGATAATAATTATCATAGATGGAATGAACAGATTAGTTTTCTTGTCCATTGCAATGCGTTATCAATTACATGGTAATTCGGAGATAAATTATCATTTAGAGCCTGCGAAAGAAGAGGGATTTCCGAAGGGTTCAAGAGAGCCGCGAAGTGGAAAAATATGTAAATAACAAGGATTACAACGTGGTGATCTAAATATAACATCGTTTGGGAAATAAAACCGTGTTATATTTCAAAAACGTATTGATAATGATAAGAAAAAGGCGTATGCTAGATACAGTTAAAGTTTACATTGTTTTTACACGATTTTAAGGAGAGGTGTATAATTATGAACAAAAAATTATTAGGTATTGCAGGCGGAATGTTACTTGGCGTTATCGGAGAAAAGGTTTTAAAATCCGAAACCACGAAAAAAGCAGTTGTCGGTACGGTTTCCGGCGGCTTAAAAGTAAAAGAATGTGTCGACAAGACCATTGAAAAGGCAAAAGAAAACGCTGAAGACATTGTAGTCGAAGCAAAAATCAAAAATGCCGAAGAACAAAAAGCTAAAGAAGAAGCTGAAGCCGAAGTTGAAACAGTAGAAGACTTAGCTGAAGAAGCATCTAAATAAGCATGAAGTTTCAAATTGCCCACAGAGTACTCGGACGGACGCGGTTTTCGTCCGAGTATCGTTTTAATTACGAACGCGCCAACAATCTAAAGTATCTCATTGAATCCATCGACGGCGTTTATTACGCAAAAGTATCCACTTGCTCCGGCAGTGTGATCGTAGAGTACGAAGAGTATGCGCTCCCCTCGGTGTGTAAGTTGTTATTAAATACTACGCTCGTCGCCCTCGACGACGTAGTAATTGAAGATTCTTCCTACATTCCCTTGGAAGAAAGGGAACTTTTCCATATTATTCGCGACGCTTTCCAAGTGCGCTTTATTATGAAAAATTTCCTTCCCTGGCCTTTGGGACCGGCGGTTACCTTGATACGCGCAAGCCGCTTCTTCAAGGCGGGTCTCGTTGCGCTTTATAACCGCAAGCTGAACGTGGAAGTTCTCGATGCGACGGCGATCGGTATTTCCCTCGCCACCAATGACTTTGCAGCGGCATCGTCTATTATGTTCTTATTGAACTTAGGCGAAAAGCTGGAAGACTGGACGCTGAAAAAATCCCAAAGCGATTTGGCACGTACCTTAGAACTTAATATCGACAAAGTATTTGTCGTCGAAGGAAAAGAAAAGGTCCTGAAAGATTTAAGCGACGTCGCCATTGGCGATGTAGTAGAAGTCATGATGGGTACGACGATTCCCGTCGACGGAAAAGTTGTCAAAGGCATGGGCATGGTCAACCAATCCTCCTTTACCGGCGAAAGCGTTCCGGTGAAAAAGGAAGAAGGAAAAACCGTCTTTGCCGGTACAGTGCTTGAAGAGGGCATGATTCTTGTCAAAACCGAAAAGTTATACAATGAATCTCGCCTGAGCCATATTATTGAACTTATCGGCGAAAGCGAAAAGAACAAATCTTTGGCTCAAAAGAAAGCGGAAAACATGGCGGATTCGCTGGTTAAGTATTCTTTCTTAGGCGCCATTGTAAGCTATGCGTTGACACGCTCTATCGACAAGGCGAAGGCTTTCTTAATGGTCGATTTCTCCTGTGCACTCAAGCTGACGATCCCCATTGCGGTTATGAAGGCGATGAGTCAAGCGGGCGAAGAGGACGTCCTCGTTAAAGGCGGCAAGTATTTAGAAAACTTGGCACAAGCCGATACAATCGTCTTCGATAAGACGGGTACGTTGACGAAATCCACGCCGACGGTTGAAAAAGTTATCGCCTTCGACGGCCACACGGAAGACGGATGCTTGCGCATTGCCGCTTGCTTGGAAGAACACTTCCCCCATTCCATCGCCAACGCCGTCGTCGATGCGGCCATTCAAAAAGGTCTGCGTCACGACGAAATGCACTCGGAAACGGAATATATCGTAGCTCACGGTATTAAATCCAAGATTGAAGGCAAAGAAGCCCTCATCGGTTCCGCTCACTTTATTTTTGAAGACGAAGGCGTTCGCATTTCGGAAGAAAAAGAACAGCTCATTGAGGAATTAAAGGAAAATCACTCCTTGCTCTATTTGGCTTATGACAACGAGTTGATTGCCGTTCTCTGCATTAGCGATCCTCTACGGGAAGATGCGAAAGAAACCATCGATGCTCTCCGTGAACTTGGCTTTACCAATATCGCCATGCTCACCGGCGACGCTGAAAATTCCGCGCACTATGTAGCTCAACAATTGGATTTGGATTATTATCAATCCCAAGTCTTGCCGGAAGACAAGGCGAACTACGTGAAGGCGCAAAAAGAATTGGGTCGCAAGGTCGTCATGATCGGCGACGGCATTAACGATTCCGTAGCACTTTCCGGTGCCGATGTGGGAATCGCCATGCATAAAGGCGCCGACGTAGCCCGCGAAATTGCAGATATCGCCATTGGCAGCGACGATTTGCATTCCATCGTAAAAGTGGTACGCATTGCGAAAGAATTAGACGAAAGAGTGAAGACGGATTACCGAAAGATTATTTCTTTCAACTCCCTCTTAATCGCCCTCGGCTATTTCCAAGTCATTACCAATACCACGTCCAGCTTCCTGCACAACGGCTCCACTGTAGCCATTGCCCTGGACAATATGAAAGAATACGCGGTATAGAAAGGGAACTCCTTCGGGAGTTCTTTTTTTTGTGCAATGAAACTTGCCGATTCGTGGAAAAATCGATAGAATAAAGTATCTTCGGCGAAAGGAGAAGGTATGGACGAGAAAAACAAAGAGATCGGGAATCAAATGGCCACCGTGTGCTTTGTCATTGGAATCGGTTGCGGTTATATTGCACTCAAAATCATCGCTGTTTTAAAGGGGATAGAAAGCGCGCAGTTGGATCTATTATTTTTATGCGGTCTTTTGGGATCGAAAAGTTATCGTTTCAAGGTTAATTTTAATCGACGCAGTGTTTTTAAAAACGTGGGCTACGGCATCGTTATCGTCGCTCTTTTTATTTTATTGATCGCCAATCTTCAGGGTTTTGTGATCTCTTAAAGTTTCAATTACCAAAACTTTCCTAAACCTCTCTAAAGTATGGTCTTCGATGATGGGCGATTGTCAGGGCTATGTTATAATGGGTTTGTAAAAAATGTAAATTAATTGGGAGGATATTATGAATAAAATGAAACGTTGGGCGACAACCGCCCTTGCTGTGGCCATGGTAGCCATTGCCGCCGTGCCGGTTTTTGCCGATGCGGTGGAAGGGGATGTTATTTTATCTCTCGGACAAAACTTAACGGATTCCCAAAGGGAAGAAATGAAAAAGCGTTTCGGCGCCAAGGAAGGGGATCAAATTATCGAGGTCACCAATGCGGAAGAGCATAAATACCTCGGCGAATTTGTGCCGGAAGCGAAGATCGGTTCCAAGGCTATTTCCAGTGCCAAAATCGAGTATACGAAACCGGGGAGCGGCATTCACGTAGAAACCTCGGAACGTATTAAGTTCATTACCGACGATATGTATCGCCAAGCTTTGGAAACCGCAGGGGTTAAGGATGCGGATATTACAGTGGATTCTCCTGTGAATGTATCCGGTACGGCTGCTCTTACGGGCATTATGAAAGCCTACGAAGTTACCAGCGGCAAAAAAATAAGCGACTCCGTGAAAAAAGTCGCCAATCAGGAAATGGTCGTTACTTCGGATCTCGCCAACGATGTAGGGGCTGAAAAGGCCGCCGGCTTTGTCAAAGAAGTGAAAGAACAAGTCGCCGCCAATGCGCCGAAATCCCGTGAAGAAGTGCAATCCATTATCGTGAACATTTCCAACGAATACAATTTAAACCTCAGCGAAAAACAAAAAGAGGATTTAACGGATTTCTTCGATCGCCTGCGTAAAACCGATATCGACTGGAACGGCATCGCCGACAAGGCGAAGGATGCCGCCAATCAGGCAAAGGATTATTTGGGAAGCGAAGAAGGCCAAAGTATGCTGATGTCCATTAAAAACGCCATTGGACGTTTAATCGATTGGATCGCCTCTTTGTTTAGATAAGCGCAACAAAAAACTCGCCTTGCGGCGAGCTTTTTTTGTGCTTATTTTGCTTCGATGGTTTTGTGTAAAGAGTCCATCAATTCGTCGATGTCAAAGCCGTGAACGTAAGCAGCTTCTTCTAAAGATTCCATTTGGCTGGACGGGCAACCGACACAGCCCATACCGAATTGCATTAAGGTACGAATGGCTTCGGGGTATTGTCTTACTAAATCGCCAATGAGCATATCTTTTGTAATCATCTATTGCCTCCTAATGGTTTAATGTCGCATAGTGCGAGTTCATTTTATCTTATTCTAACAGGGCTTGCAAGTTAGAGCAGGTTTTCTTTCAGGTAGTCGATAATGTCGTCGGATTCGTAAAGCCAAGTGTCGCCGTAGTGTAAACAGGGAACTTGTTTTTGGCCGCCGCCTTCGACGAGTTCTTGTTTGTAATCTTTATTTTCGTCGAGGAAACGGTATTCGATTTTGTCTTCCAAATCGTTCTTTTTGATGAAGCCGATTACTTTTTGGCAAAACGGGCAAGTAGTTAATGCATATAATTTATAATCCATGCTAGCCTCCTTAAGATTCATTCGTTAATTTTATTATACCCGTGAAAAGGAATTTAACACATTTCATGGGAATGATTCAAAAAAATCTAATCCTTTTCTAATGTGGATTTTTCAATGAATCCTTATGATATGATGAATGGGAGGTGAGGTTATGGATATTTTTAACACGATCGGGAAAAGCTTTGAAGATCTATCCAACCAAGTGCGTGATATTGGAAAACGCAGCATATACGAAGCGAAAGAAGCCTCCAAGGCGACGAAGATCAAGCTGCGAATTCATGAGCTGGAGCTTAAAATTCAAAGCGAATTCACCCATTTAGGGGAAGTGTACTATATGGAAATGCGGGAGCAATCCCATTTAACGGATACGACCAGTTCCGAACTGCTCCTCGCCATTGACGAATTGCAAAAAGAAAAACAGGCGCTGGAAAACCGGGTGATCTCCAAAGGCATCGAGGGGGAAGGCTTCGTCTTTACCTGTCCGGATTGCCATACGGAAATTGCCGAAGGCACTAATTTTTGCCCTCACTGCGGGCGAAAAATCGAGACGGTGTCCTATATTCACGAAGATCCGGATTTTGTGGAATGTAATAATTGTCATTTCCAAGCGGACAAAGGCTCTACCTATTGCCCGCGTTGCGGATCGCCCCTGGAATAAAGGGAGGACGTATTATGAAAAAAGATTTTACAGAAGAGGAATTAAGGGAAAAACTCGGCGACGCCGCCTATCATGTAGTGCGGGAAGAGGGAACGGATCCACCCTTTGCCCATCCATACGATAAGCTCTTCGACGAGGGGATTTATGTCGACGTGGTCACGGGGGAGGTGTTGTTTTTATCGAAAGATAAATTCGACGCCGGCTGCGGCTGGCCCAGTTTTTCCCGTGTGGCGCCGGATGCTTCCGTTCAAGAAAAAACCGACAGCCGCTTCGGCATGATTCGCACGGAAGTGCGCACCGACACCACCCATTTAGGCCATGTATTTAACGACGGGCCGGCTTCTCTCGGCGGCTTGCGCTATTGCATTAACGGCAGCAGCATCGACTTTATACCGAAAGAGGAAATGGAATCCAGAGGCTACGGAAAGTGGCTTAAGGAATTGTAACGTTCTTGTCGTTTTAAATTGACCGTCTACAGAGTATAATGGAATGAGAAAATGTTATCTAAGAAATAGGAGGAATTATGAAGAAAAAATTGATGGCACTTGCCCTCGCTTTTACGATGGTCCTCGGTACGGTTTCCGGGCCGATTCAAGTATTTGCAGAAGGTGCAAGCCAAGACACAAAAACCATCACCATCCTTCACACCAATGACGTACACGGTCATATTGTGCCGCAAGTGGGTAAAGACGGAAAACTGAAGGAAATCGGTTTTGCAAAAGTAAAAACCTACGCCGACAGCATTAAAAATGCGGTGTTACTCGACGCAGGGGATGTAAGCCACGGCACGGCACTTGCCGGCGTCAACAAGGGCAAAGATGTCATTAATCTTATGAAGGCTATGGGCTATAAGGCAATGGCTCCCGGTAACCACGACTTCAATTACGGTTACGATGCCCTCGTCGGCTTTAAAAATCAAGCCCTTCCCAAGGAAGGATCCAAAGAAGGCTTCGATATTTTAGCTGCCAATGTCATTCGTGCAACGGGCGGAAATGATTTTAAAGGCCAAACCATTATCGACGTGGACGGCGTAAAAGTCGGCGTATTCGGTTTAGCTACGGAAGAAACCAAGGTTAAATCCAATCCGAAAAACACGGAAAATGTTATGTTCTTAAACCCCATCGACGTAGCGCGCGCACAAGTGCAATCGTTGAAAGAGCAAAAAGTCGACGTTATCGTCATGCTTTGCCACATCGGCATCGATGATTCCACCCTTAAGTCCAGCGACATTGCAAAAGCAGTGGACGGCATCGATGTTATTATCGACGGCCACTCCCACACGAGACTGGACAAAGGCCAAGTGGTCAACAATACCCTTATTGCTCAAACGGGCAAATACATGGAAAACTTAGGCGAAGTTAACATTACGCTTCGCGGCCACGATATTATTTCTAAAAATGCCGTATTGAAAAATGCCGCATTCTTTGAAAATGTTAAAGAAGATCCCGCCATTAAAGGTATGATCGACAAGGTATTGGCAGACAACAAAGACGCCCTTGAAAAAGTAGTGGGCAAGACTGCCGTAACTTTAGACGGGGAAAGAGAACACGTACGCGCATCCGAAACCAATTTCGGTAATTTAATGGCCGATGCTATGCGCGAAATTTCCGGCGCCGATGTAGCCTTTACAAACGGCGGCGGCATTCGTACGAGCATTCCCGCAGGGGACATTAACATGACCCAATTATGGACGGCATTCCCCTTCGGCAACACCATTATGAAGATCGAACTCACAGGCGCCGACATTTTAGAGGCCCTTGAATTCGGCGTCGGCGATGCGCCGGCTCCCAACGGCAAATTCCCGCAAATTTCGGGCATGACCTTTAAATACGACGCAAAACAAAAAGTCGGCGAACGAGTCTTCGACGTTAAAATCGCCGGCAAGGCATTAGATCCCAAGGCAAAATACACCTTAGCCACCAATGACTTTATGGCAAACGGCGGCGACGGCTACAAGAGCTTTGCCAAAGGCAAGAAAATCGCAGATTACGGTCTTTACACTGAAGTCCTCGAAAAATACCTTGCGACAAAAGGCACGGTAGATCCCAAGAAAGAAGATCGTATCGTTCCGGCGGCAAAACACGCCACTAAACCCAAAGAAAAACAACCGACAGAAGGCTTTACCGATATTAAAGGTCACTGGGCTGAAAAAGTAATTAAATCCGTTACGGAAAAGAAACTTTTCGCCGGCATGACCGCCACCACTTTCGAACCGAACACCAAGATTTCCAGAGGTATGCTCGTCAGCGTTTTGGCGCGCCTGGAAGGACAAGACAAAAAACAAAAAGCTGTCCACCACTTTAAAGATGTTAAAGCAGGGGATTGGTACGAAAACAGCGTCATCTGGGCGCAAAAGAATAAGATCGTGGCAGGTTACGAAGACGGAACATTCAAACCGAATCAAGCCGTTAGCCGCGAAGAAATGGGCGCTATTTTAGGTCGCTATATCGAATCCAAGGGCATTCCCTTTACCCTCGATTTGAAAGCTCCCTTTGCCGATCAAAAACACATTAGCAAATGGGCTGAAAACGGCATCGACGTTACACGTCACGCCGGCGTCATGACCGGCCGCGACGGCAATATGTTTGCGCCGAAAGCTCACGCTACCCGTGCCGAACTTGCACAAGTTATGTTCAACTTGGAACGCCTCGTTTCCGCCAATAAAGATTTAAAACCGGTGGATCATAAAGAAGCCGCCAAACCCGGCGAAAAGGCTAAAGTTGAAAAGCACGAAAAAGCAAAAACTGAAAAACATGAAAAAGCCAAAGAAGGCAAACATGAAACATCCGCTAAAAAAGCGGCATAATGAAAGAGGAGTGAAATCACTCCTCTTTTTTGATTAGACCCTTGACCGTCTTAGAATTTTGCGGTATTATATAGCGTTACTTTCCTTGACAATTTAAATCGATCATTGTATACTTGTTATATAAGTGGATGAATGGGTAGAAGGGCGGTTCACATGACACAAGTAGATATGATCAAAAACGAATTGTCGGAACATATCGGCAAGCACGTGATCGTAAAAGCCAACAGAGGCAGAAAGCGAATTGTTACGCGAAAGGGAATTTTGAAGGCAGTTTACCCGTCGCTTTTTGTCGTGACGATTTCTTCGGAAGGACTGACGGATAGAAACATCTCCTTTACCTACTCCGATGTCTTAACCTCTACGGTAAAAATTGCCATTTTAGAAGAAGACGTAGATTCGTCTGATTTAAAAATTTCGTAATAGAGCTCCTTCAATGGAGCTTTTTTATTGGGAGGAATTATGCGCGCCTTTGCAAAAATCAATGTGGGCCTTTGGATTCGCTTGAAGCGAGAAGACGGATACCACACCATCGAAACTGTTTTTTTACCCGTCGATCTTTATGATGACCTTTCCGTTGAAAAATCCGATCATTTTTCCATCAGGGGCCCTCATTTCGGGAAAGACGACCTTATGGTAAAAGGCCATAGGTTTTTAGAAAAACGCTTTGGAAAACTTCCCGTTACCATTTCCATAGAAAAAAACATTCCCGTAGGCGCAGGCTTGGCCGGGGGAACGGCGGACGGCACTGGTGTTATGCGCGCTGTGCGCGATCTTTACCAACTGCCGGTAAGCGACGACGAATTCATGGAGGCGAGTGTTTCCCTAGGCGCGGATTTCCCCTATTGCTTTTACAATAAACCCGCCATGGGCAGGGGAATCGGCGACGAACTGGAAGGGGTGGAGATCCCTTCTTATCCCGTTATTCTGTTAAACCCCGGTTTTTCCGTGTCCACGCCCGAAGCGTACAGCTTTTGGAAGAAAAGGGGCGAGGGCAGTGCGGAGGAGACGGTGCACATGCTTCAAGAGGGAAATCTTTCGGCGCTGAAAGAGGTGGTGGCCAACGATTTAATGGACGGGGTCGCCGCAAAACATCATGAGATTGCGGAGATGATCGACGCCCTTTACACAGCAGGCGCCCAATTTGCCCACATGACGGGATCGGGGCCAACGGTTTATGGATTTTTTGACAGCATCCCGTCACGAGACGCGGCTTATGCTATACTGAAAGAGAAATATGAGACAGTCATCAAGACGAGAACGAGAACGTCAGGAGAAGGGAATGGATAGACTGGGCATCGCCTTTCAAGATATTACCGGCGCATACGTGGCCTGCGCCATTCATAAAATGCGGCCTGCATTGAATATGACCCTTTTATTCGATCCGAAGGGTTCGGTGGAGGATTTTTTAGAGAAAACCGAGAATCGCATGGGTCATATGAAAATAAAACATTACCTCACCGTCCACCCTACAAAAACGGAAGGACGGCGGGATTATTTTCGCGTGGTGAACGGCGAGGGCTATGAGGGCCTTATGTTGGATACCGGCGCCCAGGGAATGGACACGTCTTTATTAAATTTTGCCATTTCCGACGGCCTGTTTCAGCGCAGCTTCGTCTTGGATATTTTGGATAATTACATGGAGCGGATACCGAAAAATACCGAAAAAGTCGTTCTGGCGCTGCCCGGCTACAGTTACAGGGCCGATGATTTTCGCCGCGCCTTCGGGGAGAAACATATTACCGTCGTCGATCCCTTATCCCTTTGGGTGGAAAGGAATATAAAAGACGAGGGGGATGGGGATTTACGATTTTATTGGACCGATCGTGATTTTGAATTTGAGCGGCGTGTGGAAGAAATTTTCCAAGAGCCCGTACGCTTCAGAACCTATTACAATCATCCCTGGCTTCGAGGAGAAGTAAAAAAGAAAGAACGCTATTTACGCCGTAGGTGAAAAGCCTGCGGTTTTTTATTACGCGAAAAGTGGAGAAGCGTGTGAAAAAATAAAATTCGCCATTATTTAATTGAACAATTAAACGAAAAAGTTCAGTGAATTTATAAAAGAACACCACTTACGAAAAAGAATGACGAAAATGCGATGCGTAAGAATTATTTATTTTCATGAAAATAAAAGAAAAATATAGTGTTATATCCCGTAATAAGTAGTACGACAGAATAAAATATAGTATGACGGCACGATTTTTAGAGAAAAATATTACTTTTTTCGCCATGCTATAATCATTGAAACCAGCGAATTTCAGCATTGAAATATTAAAATGTTTAGAGGGTAAAATAAATAAATTGAAAATTTCCCCTTTACATCCGGGAATTATTTTAATATAATTCTGGACAATACATCGCAAAGAGAAAGACGGGAATTAAGAAAAGCCCTCAGAGAGATCCGGTTTGGTGTGAAGGATTGGGTACTATTAATTTCGAATCACTTTCTCGCTTCGCATTCGAATTTAGTAAAATGCGACGTCCACGTCACGTTACAGACGAAAGAGTGATCGGGCTTGCCCGATAATTAGGGTGGTACCGCGTCATCATCGTCCCTTGGGATGATGGTGGTGCGGTTTTTTTATTTAGAAACAAAGTATAAATTTCTAATTATCTTTTTATATTTTCTTAAATGCTCGTAAAGCCTTATTCTATGTGCTTTCGAGTATTTTTACTGTAGGAAGATAC
>QWCH01003348.1_pt1 | contig 17873 bp, 16 predicted proteins | sample 1972671 | NCBI WGS metagenome assembly QWCH01 (sample SAMN09866713, study PRJNA288562) | Human gut metagenome isolate term3_stool, whole genome shotgun sequencing... | isolation source: gut | host: Homo sapiens | place: USA: California | reverse complement strand
TTCCCGCTGTTTTTCTATCGTGACCGGAAGATACAGGAACGGTTGGCTCTGTCAATCGGTATGTTTACCCGCGGTGAAGTGGGAGCGGGGATTATCGTGGGAGAATAATTTGCTGATCAGCCGGTTTGCCGCCCCGACGTCGGCAGGAATATTGTTCACGATGCTGGCTGCCGCCGGACTGAAACGGGAGTGGATTTACAAGAAGACACAGGTACTTGCCATATTTGACGATTTGGATACGATTCTTTTGATGATTCCCTTGCAGATATTAATGATTGGTTTCAAGTGGCAGTTGTTCGTGATTATACTGGTCGTTTGCGTGCTTCTGATCTTCGGGTGGAAGCGTTTGAGTTCGCTAAATCTGCCACAGTCGTGGAGGGCTATTTTGCTTTATTCCGTGTGTATCGTGGCAGCGTTCGAGAGCGTGTACCTGATCACGAAATCGCTCATGGGACAGGACGGGGCAATTCATATCGAGGTGTTGTTGCCCGCTTTCGTGCTGGGGATGGTGATGAAGACGGTTCACAAGCATTCGCGCGAGGAAGAGAGGGCGTCCAGCTTTATTTCCTACTTGTTTATGTTCCTCGTGGGATTGAGTACGCCGATCTTTATCGGTCTGGAAACCGGAGGCGACAGTATGCCCGGGTGGGGGGTGCTTATCTTTCACGTGATTGTAGTGACGGTGCTTTCTAATCTGGGAAAGATGTTCCCGCTGTTTTTCTATCGTGACCGGAAGATACAGGAACGGTTGGCTCTGTCAATCGGTATGTTTACCCGCGTTCCCGCTGTTTTTCTATCGTGACCGGAAGATACAGGAACGGTTGGCTCTGTCAATCGGTATGTTTACCCGCGGTGAAGTGGGAGCGGGGATTATCGTGATTGCCATGGGTTACCAGTTGGGCGGTCCGGCATTGATTATCTCTATCCTTAGTCTGGTGCTGAATCTCGTGTTGACCGGATTCTTCGTGGTTGCCGTGAAACGTATCTCGCAGAGCGTGTATGGGGTTAAAGAATAGTTTTTGGATTTATGATTTTAGATTTCTTGATTTTAGATTTAGGAATTTAATGATTTGAACGGAAATTAATTAATAACTTGTTGGTTATCAATTAGGTTAGAGTGTCAATCGTAAATCGAGAAATCATAAATCAATCAGTTGTTCTTTATTTTCTTGATTAAGGCGTACATTCTCCACCACAAGTAGGCGATAAGTAACACGGATATTGTGTAGATGATTCGGTTGTCGATGTCTATAAACCGTTTGAACATCAACGGAACCGCTCTTACCGTGTTCCACGGGTTTATTCCTTGCCACGAGAAGCGTACTTCGGTTGGGGACGCGATGATGGAAATGATACTGAATGCCGCAACAAGAGCGACGAGCGATATGATTAGAGAGGTTTTGTCTATATTTTTCATTTGCGTTTATTTTTTATCTTTTTTCTTGAACAGGTCGCCGATTTTCTTGAAGAAACCTTTCTTTTTCGGTTGCTCCGTTTCGGGGGCGACTTCTTCGTGGTGTTTCACTTTTTCAAGCTTCCGGTTAGTCAATCTATCCAGTATATTTATATTTTCTTTAAAGGTGGGGACTTCCAGTTCTTTTTGAGTACTCATAGGCGGTACGGGGAACGAGAGATTCTCCCAATAGCTGTACGTGCTGCTCTTCAAACAATCCTGCATGAACAAACCGAAGATGGGGAGTGCCATGTTCGCACCTTGTCCCAAAGAGGTAGATTTAAAATGGATGCGGGAGTTGTTCGCCCCGACGCGTATCCCCACGACGATGCGGGGGGTGTAACCGATAAACCAGCCGTCGGCTTGATTCTGGGTGGTTCCGGTCTTTCCGGCGATAGCCATATTCAATCCGTAATTATTGATAAGGCGCTTGCCGGTTCCTTCTTGAATGACAGCCGTGAGCATGGATGACATCAAGTGAGCTTCTCCGGAGGGTAAAACCCGTTCTTTGCGGGGAGGTTCCGCCTCGTATATAATCCGTCCTTCCCGGTCTTTGATCGAAACCAAATAGTAAGGTTCCGTGAGAACCCCGTTGTTTGCATAACATAAATAGGGGAGAACCATTTCTTTTAACGGAATGTTCGCCGCACCCAAGGCTATGGAAGGAACAGCGGGCAGGTCGCTTTGTATTCCCAGACGGCGGGCATGTGCTATCGTGGTATCTATTCCCGTCTGGAGAAGTACTTCCACGGCTATCGTGTTGATAGATTGACTTAATGCCCCTTTCAGCGTGTAGAATCCCCCGTATCGGTTGTTCGAGTTCCGGGGAGTCCAGTTGTCATATTCCGGGTAGCTTTTTTGTTCATCCTTGTAATAGGCATCCACTCGGGCTCCATGCTCAACGGCGGCACTGTAAACGACAGGTTTAAAGACTGAACCCACTTGACGTGGCGCCAGTACTTGATCGTACTGGAAATACTTGAAGTCCAATCCGCCAATCCATACTTTTACTTTTCCGGTATGCGGCTCTATGGCGATCATGCCGGGGTGAAGTATTTTCAAGTAGTGCTTAATGGAGTCGATCGGGGACATCTGCATTTCCACCTCTCCTTGATAGGCGCTGTAAATAGTCATGCATTTCTTCTCGTTTAGAGCGGCAAGAATGGCTTTTTCGCCCAATCCCTGTTGTTTCAGTGATTTGTAAGCCGTGCTTTCCCGGATGGCTTTATCGAGGATATCGGGTTCTTTATACCACGGGTCTTGTTTGTCCCAATGCGTGTAGAAAGAGTTTTGCAAAGATTTCATGTGGGTGTGCATGGCGTCTTCCGCGTAACGTTGCATCTCGGCATCAATCGTCGTGGTGAGAATCAGACCGTCCTTGTATAAATTGTAATTCGTGCTGTTTGCCTCGTTGTATTTGGCAATCAGCTTCATGGCATCCTGCCTGATTTGTTCACGCAGGTAGGGGGCTAATCCCGAATAATGATTCAAGGGTTTGTAACGGAGTTCCAGCTTCTCCTTTTTCAGTTGCTCGGCCTCGGCTTCCGTGAGGTAATCGTATTTCTCCATTTGGGCAATCACCGTGTTGCGTCGCTGTAACATACGGTCGGGATGTATGCGGGGATTGTAGTAGGAGGGGCCTTTTAATAAACCTATCAACGTGGCGGCTTCCGGAATTGTGAGTTGTGTTGCCGTCGTGGAGAAGTATTTTTGTGCGGCACTCTCGATGCCGAATGTTCCTTCCCCGAAGGATACGGTGTTCAAATATAAAGTGAGTATCTCGTCTTTCGAGTACAGTTTTTCCAACCGGTGGGCGGTGATGATTTCTTTGATTTTGATGACCGGAAGCATCAGACTGCTCCGGTATTCGCGGGGGAAAAGGTTCTTTGCCAACTGTTGGCTGATCGTGCTGCCGCCACCGGAACTCCTGTCACCGAGTAACAGTGTCTTGAAGAGAACGCGGAGCATGCTGATTTTGTCAAATCCCTTGTGTTCATAGAAGCGGACATCTTCGGTTGCAATCAGGGCATTAACTGCATTGCGGGAAATTTCGCCGAACGGGACATTCGTGCGGTTCTCCACGTAATATTTTCCAAGCAATTCGCCGTCCGAACTGTACAGGGAGGAAGCCTCGAAGTTCCGTATCTCCCTTAAATCCTGATAATCCGGGATTTTACCCCACATGCCGTAATAAACACAACACACGAACAGACCGACCAGAAAAACACATAGTAAAGCGGTTAAAAGCAAGGTTTTGACGACTCGCTTTAAGAAGCTCTTTTTCTGTTTCTTGGGTTTCCTTTTTTGTACTTTTTTTCTTTTCTCCATCACGTGTTTATTTGCGGTGTAAAAGTAGAAATATATTTTTATTTTACGGATGAAAAATTATTTCGATATTTCCTTTTTTCATAGGGATTTAAATATACCTTTGTGGCACAGTTTACAAAAACGAAATAAATAACAAATTAACTACGTAAAAAGAAACAAAAGTATATTGTCATGCTGAATATCGCGTTGTTTGGCCCTCCGGGAGCCGGAAAAGGAACTCAGGCAAAGAAGATTGTCGAGAAGTACAATTTGGCTCATCTGTCCACGGGGGACATGATTCGTAAAGAAATTGCCGAAGGTTCGGATTTCGGTAAAATGGCCGCCGGAATAATTAATAAAGGCGAGTTATTATCCGACGAGTTCGTGGTAGCGTTAATCGTGAATAGTATAGAACATCATAAGGATGTAAACGGATTCTTGTTCGACGGTTTCCCAAGAACTGTCAGACAAGCCGAGATTCTTGACGAAATGCTTGCAAAAACGGGACATCCGTTGAGTGCTTTAATTAGTATTGATGTTCCTCACGATGAGTTAATGCGCCGTATGTTAGAGCGCGCAAAGATAGAGGGACGTTCCGATGATAATGAAGAGGTTATCGAGAATCGTTTTCGGGAATACAAGGCGAAGACTTTGCCGGTTGCCGACCACTACAAGAACCAGAAAAAGCATCATACAGTAAATGGCTTTGCCACGGTAGAAGAGGTTTTCCAATCCATCGCGGGTATTCTGGAAGGGGTAAAGTAAAGCAAGTAAGGTATAATAAAAAAGCGATTGAAACATAGAGTTTCAATCGCTTTTTTATTGTATCCCGGGTTCTTGCGGCTTATAATGCCACTGTAAGATAAGGAATAATAGTCCGGGAATAAAAATAATGACAGCCGTGGCTTGCAATGCCACGGAAAGGGAATATAGATCATGTAGCCATCCCACGAGCGGAGCCATGGCTGCAAACATTAAACGGATAACGAAATTCCGGATAGAGAGAACCGTTGCCCGCATTTCGGAGAACGTGATCTGGTTGATATATCCTTTTAGAATGGGGGTGGCAAATCCTCTCACGATATAGAAAAAGAAGAGGAATACCAATCCCGTGTAAGATATGTTGAACGATACCGCCACGTATCCCCCTATGATAAAGAACAGGATAAATGCGTACATCCTGTTGCTTCCCAGTTTTTGGTCCAGTCGGTCGGAGTAGAGTGCCGATATACCCACGGTCAGGTTCAATATCGTCCAGATGATGCCGAACCAAGAGGTCGGAGTATCCAGTTCTATCAGTAGGGGTTGGACAAACCACGCCATGGTCAGCGTGGCAGCCCCGATGACACCGGAAAACATGATATTATAACATAGTTCTTTGTTGGTGAAGAGGGAATATTTGATGATTTTCACGATATTGGCAAACGAGTTTTCTATTCTTGTCTTTGCCGCGTGTTCCGTGAGCATAAAGGCTGCCGGAATACCGATAAAGGCAATCCCGCTTTGCACGTAGAAAGGAAGACGTAGGGAATAGGTCGCCAACAACCCGCTGAAAATACCGGCAAAGGCTTCCGAGAAATTACCGATCATGGTTACACGTCCCTCGTATTTCAAGTAACTTTCTTCTTTACGGTAATGAATCATCGTGTCGTAAAGCAGTGCCGAATCGGCGCCCGATACCAGACTCTGACCGAAACCGAGCAGGATTTCCGATATGAAGAACGCGACAAACGTGTCCGCGAGGGAGTAGTTGGTAAACCCGAAGAAGCAAAGGATACATCCGGCAATCAAGCAATTCCTTCTTCCCCAGACATCGGCAAGGTATCCCGTGGGGATCTCCAAGGATACCATGGCAATGGAATAGACGCTTTTCAAAATGAAAATATCAGCCAAATCAAGCCCGCATTCCTTGTAAAACAAGACAATGATAGGCATCACCAAGGTAAACCATTTGGAAACCTTGATCAGGTAAAGGGCGATGATATTTTTTCTAAACGACACGCTATTCATTTTTTATTTCAAGAGGCAAAAGTAACGAATTGAAACTTGAAAATGGAGAATTAAAATGAAATTTAATGATATTGACCGGAAACGTTAGCATCAAGCGACTGGTAAATTTAGAAATTAATATCAAAAAGCTGGTTTTTGTTTCTGTTTTATTCAAAAAGCGTTATTTTTGCTTCCAAATTAAAAACATAAATCACTAATTAGTAAAAATAAGTTTGTCATGGCAATACAAAAAATCGATGACATTTACGAGGCATTAAAAGCTAACTCAAAAAAGAAACGTCTGGTTGTGGCGTACGCGAATGACAGCCATTCTATCGAGGCTGTAAATAAGGCGGTTGAATTAGGTATCGTGGAAGCTACATTGTGCGGCGACGAGAATGAAATCAAGAAGGTATGCGCGGAACACGGTTTCGATATTTCTCGTTTCAAGATTGTGCATGAGCCTGTTGATACGAAAGCTGCTGCTAAAGCAGTACAAATGGTACGTGAGAAAGAGGCTGATTTTATCATGAAAGGATTGGTCAGCACGGACAAATATATGCGTGCGATTTTGAATAAAGATTGTGGTTTATTACCCCCGAAAGCAACGTTGTCACACGTGGTAGTAATGGAATGTCCGAATTATCACAAATTGTTGGTATTCGGTGATGCTGCAATTATTCCCGCTCCCGATTTTTCACAGAAGATGGCTATCGTGAAATACGTTTCTCAAATTGCTAATGCTCTTGGTGTGCAACGTCCGAAAGTAGCTATGATCTCCGCTACGGAACAAGTATTACCTAAAGTGGAATCTACTACTGATGCTGCAATTCTGGCTAAAATGGGAGAAAGAGGTCAATTGGGCAATATTGATATCGACGGTCCGTTGGCATTGGATGTGGCTATCGACAAAGAGGCTGCCGAGATCAAGAAGATTAATTCTCCGGTTGCCGGTGATGCCGACTGTCTGGTATTCCCGAATATCGAGGCCGGTAATGTATTCTACAAGACCAATACCAAGCTGGCAAACGCTCGTCAAGGCGCTATTCTTGTTGGAGCTACCGCTCCGAGTGTATTGTCTTCCAGAGGTGACAGCGTGGATGCCAAGTTAAATTCAATAGCGTTGGCTGCTCTTTTCGCTAAATAATTTAAAACTAAAGAGTTCATAAGGTTTGTAAAGTTCATAAAGTTTATAAAGTATATTGACCCCGCAGGCACTTTGCTCACGGCAGCAATACTGCCGATAAACATTGTCCAAAGGACTCCCGTAACTTTATAAACCTTATGAACTTTATAAACTTATATCATGGAAGAACAAAAACACGTGATTTTTATCAAGAATATGGTTTGTAACCGTTGTATTTTGGTTATAAAACAGATTCTTAAAGATTTGCAGTTTACCCCTCTACAAGTGGATTTGGGCACGGCTGTCGTGAAAGAGGAATTGACATCGGATGATCGGGAAGTGATTAGGAAGGCGCTTGAAGAGTATGGATTTGAATTGATAGACGATAAACGGCAACGTATCATCGAGCAGATACGGACTTCTATTATTCAGTTGGTACATTATGAAGGTAATCTCTCCAAGTTGAAGTTGTCGGAGTATTTGAAGGAGAAATGCCATTATGACTACAGTTTTCTAAGTAAGCTGTTCACCGAAATGAATGGAATCAGCATAGAGAAATATTATATCGCTCAAAAGGTGGAACGGATTAAAGAATTACTGTTTTATGATGAACTCTCGATTAGTGAGATTGCCGATAAACTTCAATATTCGAGCGTGGCACACTTGAGCACTCAATTCCGCAACGTGACCGGAATGTCACCGAGCGAATTTAAACGTTTGAAGGAACACGGACGGGAACCTTTGGATAAAGTGTAAATTATATCCATAATTTTGTAACAATCCGGGGGATGATATGGTTTACCTTTGTATAAAGAAAAAAGGTAAAGCGTATGAAAACTAAAAAAATATTTCCGGTAGTAGGGATGAGTTGTGCATCTTGCGCGGCTCGGGTGGATAAAGTCTTGAACGCACAGCCCGGAGTGTATGAAGCGAATATAAACTACGCGACGGCTAGCGCGCAAGTGGTTTACAATCCCGATGAATGTTCCGTTTCATCTTTGAAAAACGCGGTACAAAACGCGGGATACGATTTGTTGGTATCTGAAAATCAATCTACCGACGAAGAGGTCGGGCAAGCACGCGAGAAAAAGTATCGGCAGTTGAAAATCCAAACGTGGAGTGCCGTGGTCTTGTCCGTTCCTATCATGTTAATCAGTATGTTCTTTATTGATTATCCTTACATGAAATATGTCTTGTGGATACTTTCCACGGTTGCCGTTTTAGGTTTGGGACGTAGGTTCTATATCAACGCGTGGAAGCAATTGCGTCATGGAACTTCAAATATGGATACTCTGGTTGCCATCAGCACGGGGATTGCCTATTTGTTTAGTGTCTTTAATCTGTTGTTTCCCGATTTCTGGCTGTCGAGAGGGGTAACACCTCACCTTTATTTCGAGGCGGCGAGTGTTATCATTGCTTTTATATTATTGGGGCGTTTACTGGAAGAGCGAGCGAAACAGAATACGTCGACGGCCATTAAGAAGTTGATGGGTTTACAACCGAAGACAATAACCATTGTCACGGAATCGGGAGAAAAAACAGTACCGATTGAGGAAGCACGCGTGGGTGATACCATCGCGGTAAAACCCGGTGAACGTATAGCCGTGGACGGGACTGTCCTTAGCGGAGAGTCATTCGTAGATGAAAGTATGCTTAGCGGTGAGCCTGTTCCTGTACGCAAGCGGTCGGGAGAGAAGGTGTATGCCGGAACGATTAACCAGAAAGGTGCTTTTCATTTCACCACGGACAAGACGGGTTCCGATACTATGTTGGCACAAATTATCCGTATGGTGCAGGATGCACAGGGGAGTAAAGCACCCGTGCAGAAAATGGTTGATAAGATAGCGGGTATTTTTGTACCCGTCATTATCGGTATAGCTGTACTGTCATTCGCCGTGTGGTGGATATTTGCCCCGGCGGGCGGTTTTACTCACGGCTTACTGGCTATGGTTACCGTACTGATTATTGCTTGTCCGTGCGCCTTGGGATTAGCTACCCCGACGGCACTTATCGTAGGAATAGGCAAGGGGGCGGAGCATGGTATTTTGATAAAGGATGCCACGAGTTTGGAGGTCGCCCGGAAAGTAGACACGATTGTGCTGGATAAAACGGGAACGATCACGGAAGGGCATCCTGTCGTTGTGAACGCTCAATGGAAGGAGGGAGCGGAAGACTCTTGCGAAGTATTGTATAGTCTGGAACGATTGTCGGAACACCCGCTGGCGGAAGCGATAGTCAATGAATTGGGGGATGAAATATCTGTTCCGGTCACGGGATTTGAAAGTATTCCGGGTAGAGGAATAAAAGGGCAATGGAATGATGAAACTTATTATGTCGGGACTCCCGAATTACTCCGGGATAACGGTGTGTCTGTCGATAAAGAGTTGGAACAAAAAGCGGAAAGCTGGCTTAAAGATGCCCAAACGGTCATTTGGTTTGGCAATTCAACCGAAGCTCTTGCCGTGATGGGGATAACAGACAAGATAAAAGATACATCATTACAAGCTATTTCCCAATTACATAAGATGGGGTTGACGGTCTATATGTTGACGGGAGATAATGCCGCAACAGCCAAAGAAATAGCACGGAAGACCGGTATCAAGCATTATAAGTCGGGTATATTGCCACAAGAGAAAGCTATTTTCGTTAAACAGTTGCAACAAGAAGGTCGGAAAGTCGCTATGGTCGGGGACGGTATCAATGATAGCGCGGCATTGGCACAAGCGGATTTAAGTATTGCCATGGGAAAAGGCAGTGATATTGCCATGGAAACAGCCATGGTCACGATCCTTTCCTCCGATTTGATGAAGATCCCGGAAACCATCCGTTTGTCGCGATTGACCGTGAAGACCATCCGCGAGAACTTGTTTTGGGCGTTTATCTATAACTTGATAGGTGTCCCCATTGCGGCAGGTATTCTCTATCCGATAAACGGTTTCCTGCTTAACCCGATGATCGGGGGGGCGGCAATGGCATTCAGCAGCGTGAGCGTCGTGAGTAACAGTCTGCGTTTGAAACGGAAAAAAATAGGTATAACTGCGAATCGAAATAATAACAATGAATATATAAATGAAGTAGAACACGTAAAAGAAAAAGGTATGGAAAAGAAATTTAAGATGGAGGGGATGATGTGCAATCATTGTCGTACTCATGTAGAAAATGCCCTTAATAGCATTGACGGAGTGAAAGCCGTTGTAACTCTGGAGCCGCCGGTAGCTACCGTTGAATTTACGAAAGGTGAACTATCGTTGGATGAATTGCAACAAGTTGTTACAAGCAAGGCTGGGGAGTACAAAATGTCTGAAATCTGAAAGGGAGCGTTTCACAACGCTCCCCTTCTCTGAATTATTTAAAAACAACTAAGAACACAGGCTACTCTTCAGTAATCACAATTTTTATGATTTTGTCCCCTTGGCGGATAGCATCAATCACTTCCAAACCTTCGTATACTTGACCGAAGCAAGTATGTCTTCTATCCAGATGGGCGGTATTTCTACGGTTGTGGCAGATAAAGAATTGCGAACCTCCGGTATCCCGCCCCGCATGAGCCATGGATAAAACTCCGCGGTCGTGATATTGGTTTTCCCCGGTTAATTCACACTTGATCGTGTATCCCGGACCACCGGTTCCGTCCCCTTTGGGGCAACCTCCCTGTATCACGAAATCCGGAATCACCCGATGAAAGGTCAAGCCGTCGTAAAAACCTTCTTTGGCTAGTTTTACAAAATTGGCAACCGTGTTAGGCGCATCTTTTTCATAAAAAAGGACTTTCATGACACCTTTTTCAGTTTCTATTTCTGCTCTATACATTATGAATTTGCTTTAGAATTTTCATAAGCAAATGTAGGTCATAAAATGAATGGAAGCAAGGCGTCTAATGTTATTTAACGCATTTTATATAGTCGCCTTCGGCGAGTTGCAAGTTACAGGTTGCATTTGCCTTCGGCAAGTTGCAGGTTTACTGGCGTTAAGGATGGAGGAGTTCGTTGATTAGGTGATTGCAGATTTCGTGATTCTCTTGTGCGATGGTAAGCGGGTAGAAATCTAAAATTTAAAATCATTAAATCTAAAATTGTTGAATCCGAAAAACGGATTCAACACAGTTCTTGTTTTAATACATCGGGTAATTCAAGGCCTCGTTTTTCGAGGCTGATAAACCAGTCTGACAGTTCTTCCGGCTGAATGGAATACAATACTTCACGGAATTGGTCTATTTGTTCATCGCTGTATCGGTCAGAGGGGATACCCCGGTATTGATCCAGTTCCTCATCATCAAAGTATTCTATTTTTTCATCCACTCTCTTTAGTCCTTTCTCGCAGATAGCGTGAGCGCCGCAACAGTCGGCGGGAGGGACAACAACCGGAGTGTCATCCGGCTTTTGTTTTGATTTGAAAAGGTATGTAAAAAGGGCAACTATTACTAGAAGCCCTACTATGCTGATGATAATATAAATCATTTCAATTACTTGGAAAGTTCTTTCTTCAACAGATTTACCTGATTCGTCAGTTTCTCCACTTCCTGAGTTTTCTTGGCTAATGTACTTTTAGCATCTGCCAATTGTTTTTTCACCCCGGCAATCTCTTTTTCCAATCGGGCAATTTCGCTGTCCTTGAACTTGATATTTGCCTTGAGTGTTTCTACTTCATTTTTTAGTTTCCGGTTATCCCAATCCGCGTTGGTTTTGTACTCTGCCAATTGTTTTTGAAGTAAGTCTCGTTCTTCAGTCGCCCTTTTCAACTGGAGTTGTAAACCGCTCAATTGTCCTTCATTATCCTTTACTTTTGACTTTACCTGTTCGGAAACGTCTTTCAATTCGGACTTTAAAGCGGACTCTTTACTTTGCAATGTCCGTAATTGGGTGTACAGATCGTCAATCTGTTTATCTTTGGCCGCGTTGTTCGCTGTCAGTTGGTAGCGGACGGCATTAAAATCATCCTTGAGTTTTTGCATTTCGGTTTCCAGAGTCTTCTTGTCGTTAGCAAGTGTTGCCACTTCCCGGTCTACGCTTCTCTTTGCTCTGGCTAATTCCTCGTATTTCTTTTTTGAAACGCAAGAGGAGAAAAGTAACGTGAATATTAAAATACCTGATATATAAAATAATCCTTTTCTCATATTGAAATGTTTAAATTGAACTTTATTCTTGTTGTGTGACAAAAGTAGTAAAATATTTGGGTATAACAAAGAACAATAGGGGCGGCAGAATCTTAATTTAATGTTAATGCTTCAAGACGTGATACGGAATTCGTGTGTCAAATACATATTTATTTATATATTTGCGTTGGAAAATTAATACAGAATATACTATGAATAAGAAAATCCTCTCGTTACTCGTTTTGTTTTTTGGAGTATTATTTGTCGCTCAAGCTCAGAATGACGGAAAGATACGAGTGAAGGGCGTTGTGTTGGATGAAGTTACGCGTCAACCGATTGAATTTGCCAATATCGGGATTCTAGGTACGGTCGCGGGTGTTGCCACGGATATGGACGGTCGGTTCGAATTGGTAGTTTCCGAAAGATTGGCTACTTATATGATGAGAGTTTCCGCGGTGGGGTATGCTTCAGACGAGATGAAGTTGTACGAGGCAAGGGATAAAGGAGAGGTGCAGATATTTTTGAAACCGATGACCTACGGGATTCACGAGGTGGATGTAACGGCAGAATCGTTGGTCTTGAAAAGATTGTTACAGAACGTGGTGAATAATATCGGTCGGAATTATATTCCGCGTCCTTATAACTACGAGGGATATTTTGAATATGGCGTCCGGATTAATGACGGGGAGAAAAAGTCGAAAGAGGCGATCGTGGATATCTATGACAGCGAAGGTTACAGGCGTTCGAATGTCGAGGATGCATTCAAGGCTTTGAATTATAACTTCTCGCAGGTGCGCCGCAACGAGGAAATGACTTCCGCCACGGACGGGTTGATCTTCTTTGATGACATTATCACGGCGGATATTGTTCGTAATACCCGTAATATTCTGGATCTGGAGAATTACAGGGACTTTAAATTGAAAAGTAAAGGTAAATTCTTGTACGAGGGTGATTCCGTGCAAATTGTCACTTACGAGTGTCTGAAACCTTCCTTGTCGAATTCCGGTACGACCTTCGTTACAAAATACAGCGGAGAGATATACGTGGAATTGAAGAATTACGCCGTTATTAAAAACGTTATGCGCATCACTTCTTCCGCGTTCAATCTTTTGGGAAGAAATTTGATTCTGGCAGGTAACAGTCCTCGTCACGAAGTAATGGCTACGATTACGACCAATTACAAGAAAGTGAGTTCTTATTACTTTTTGAGTGGAGTGAGTATGGTGTATACTTATCTGGACGGTTCCGATCGTGTGAAAGGAGAGATGCAATACCAAACGACAAAAGTTAGCGTGAACAATACCACTCCTATTGCCGGACGGGTATATTTTGAAGAGGTTCCGACAGACAGGAATTTCTGGGATCGTTACACGATATATTTGGAAGAAGAAGAATAAAAGTCCCCCGAAAAGGGACTTTTTATTTTAGATTTAAGATTGAGTCCGTTCGGACTTAAATATTGTAATCTCTTGTAATTTACTTGTTTCGTTATATCGTCATGAAGGTACTTTATAAACAGATCTTATGAAAGAACAAATTTGGAATAATATCGAACGAATGAGAGCGGAGGCTCCATTGGTACATAATATCACGAATGCCGTGGTAATGAATAATACGGCTAATGCGCTGTTGGCGGCAGGTGCTTCACCTATTATGGCACACGCGTCGGAAGAAATTGATGAAATGGTTGCGCTATGTGGGGCTACCGTGATTAATATCGGGACATTGGATCGTTTTACCGTGGAATCCATGAAAGCAGCTATCCGGAAAGCGAATGAAATCGGGCATCCGGTAGTACTCGATCCCGTGGGTGCGGGAGCCACGAGTTTTAGGAAGAAGGTTCTCCAAGATATATTAAACGCCGGTACTCCCCGGTATATACGCGGGAATGCCTCGGAAATCATGACAATGGCAGGGTTATCCACGAAATCTAAAGGCGTGGATAGTACCGAGTCTTCTCTGAATAGTCTGGAAGCTGCCCGCGAATTGAGTTCCCGTGTGGGGTGTATTGTCTGCGTGAGCGGGGAAACGGATCTCGTTGTGCAAGGCGAGAGAGTGATTTATTTGCATAATGGCTCCCCGATGATGGAGAGGGTGACCGGACTGGGGTGTACGGCTTCCGCTATCTTGGGTGCATTTGCTGCTGTCGCGGAAGATGAGTTTATGGCTGCCGTGAGTGCTACTTCTTTTATGGGTATATGCGGGGAGATTGCGGTCGGAATGGCACAAGGTCCCGGAACCCTGCAATTGTATTTGTATGACGTGATGTATAATCTGACACGCGAGCAGTTCATGCAACGCGTGCAAATTTCCGAATGATATGAATGCCCCGCTTTATTTAGTGACCGACGAAGGTTTGCTGCATGGTAAAGATCTTTACAGCACGGTTGAAGCTGCCGTGAAAGGAGGCGTGACCATGGTACAATTACGGGAAAAAGAATCCTCTACCCGGGATTTTATTGAACGGGCGATTCGGCTGAAAGCATTGTTGACACCTTATCATGTACCTTTGATTATTAACGATCGGGTAGACGTGGCACTGGCTGCCGATGCCGATGGGGTGCATATCGGACAGAGTGATATGCCCTATTCGCAGGTGAAACGGCTACTGCCGAAAGGAAAAATAATCGGGTTATCCGTGGAAACGCGGGAACAGGTAATTGAAGCCAACGAGTGGGATGTAACTTATATCGCGGCAAGTCCTGTCTTTTCCACGGTAACGAAAACAAATACGATTGTCGAGTGGGGATTGGACGGGTTGCAATGGATTCGTTCCGTGTCCCGTCATCCGTTAGTGGCTATCGGTGGCATTCATCCCGACAATGTAGCCTCAATCTTTCGGGCGGGAGCGGATAGCGTGGCTGTGATTTCCGCGATTATCGGAGCCGATGATCCGGGAAAAGCCGCACGAGAATTGATTCGTCTTATACCCTAAAGAAAGATATAACCTTTTACTACTGAAATCCTATCGTAATCCTACCCAAGAACTAGGGAAGACATACCGCACTGGCGGTGTACGAACCGTTTTGCCCCAGTGTTTCTATATGCGAGATTATAGATTCTCCGCGAGATGGGCACAGCAAGAACGGAGATAGGGTAGGTTCACGGTAGAATTACCCTAGTTCTTGGGTAGGTTTTCTATAGGCTCAGAATACCCCCAAAGAATGCAAAAGTATAACCAAGATAAACAAGGGCGCCACGTATTTCAGCACGAAAACCAAAGGTTTTATCAACCATAACTTCAATTGCCCGTCATTCGTCAACTCGGCAATCAACAAACGGCGATCGAATCGCCACCCCACGTAGATGGATATGAGTATGCCGCCGACGGGGAGCAGGATATTGGAACTGATAAAATCAAATATCCCGAATATGGAGCGGCTCCCTATCTGTATGTCTTTTAAAGGACCGAACGATAGAGTACACAAGATGCCGAAAACAGTCACGATAACGGTTGAAATAATGGTTGCCTTACGCCTGCTGATGTGTTTCTCTTCCACGAAAAAAGCGACAATCACTTCGAGCAATGATATCGAGGACGTCAATGCAGCCATTGTCAGCAGCACGAAGAATAAAATAGCCCACAATTGCCCGAATGCCATACTCTGGAACACTTGGGGCAAGGTGAGGAACACGAGTCCCGGACCGGAATTGGGTGCGATATTAAAGGCGAATACAGCAGGAAATATGGCAACGCCTGCCAGCACGGCGATTAGGGTATCGGCACAGATAACCTGTAACGATATCGAGGTTAGATTTTCACTTTTCTTGATGTATGAAGCGTAAGTCAATAGGACACCCATGCCGATTGACAAGGAGAAAAACGCTTGTCCCAGTGCAGAGAGTACCCCTTGAGAGGTGAGTTCCGAGAACTTGGGTAAAAACAGGAATTTTATTCCTTCCATGGCACCGTCCAGCGTGCATGCCCGGATACCTAAAATCACGATTAGTATGAAGAGTAAGGGCATCATGAGTTTCGTGTATCTTTCGATACCCTTTTTTACCCCTGCCAACACGATAAATCCGGTAAGTACCATGAATATAATTTGCCAGAATACCGGCTTGTACGGGTTGGAAATAAAGCTGTTGAACAAGTTATTCAAATCAATATCGGCGCTTGAATGGAACGAGAAAGAGAGGGATTTAACCACGTATTCCAACGTCCACCCGGCAACCGTGCCATAAAAAGAAAGAATCATCGTGGCGGCCAATAACACGAGGATTCCAAAATAACGCCAAGGTGTTTTCGGTTCCAGCCGATCAAATGTTCCGAAAGCATTCCGACCGGAATATCTACCGAGTGCGAACTCCGAAAGCATGACCGGGAGTCCGATAGCAACGGTAAAAAATATGTACACGAGCAAAAAAGCCCCGCCACCGTTATTCCCGGCTTCATAGGGAAACTTCCATATATTACCTAATCCGACTGCCGAACCGGCCAGTGCGGCAATAGCCCCGAACTTGGAACCAAAACTATCTCTGGTGTTGTGCATGGTTAAATTATTTGGGGTTCATAAATATTATAACAAAGATAGAAGAAATAAATAAAATTGCGGATTCAACTTTTATTATTTCCATTTTCATATAAGAATATTTAAATCATGAGTTCATAAACATACATAATTTCTTTTTTATCTGCATTAACAGATATAAATTATTTTGAATATTCATTTTCTGGAAAAATATCGAAATAAAACACAGTGTGCATACTAACTTTCAAAGTAAGATGGTTCCGTTTCATATGTAATATTTATTTATGAGTTTCAGACTAGTACGATTTCTTGATTTTGGTGTTATACAAATAACAATAAATTATGTAGATTTTAGAGTATGTTTAACCTTCTTCCTAGAATAGAATCATGTTGCGTCATTCGGGAAGTATTCGTGTAAATAATTGAGAATACTTCCCAAATAAATACATGTACTGTTACAACGAAACAGTTAGTTAATAATTTGCAATATAAATCAAAAAACTATGAATCAAAAAGTATTTAGACTACTGCTCATGATCGTGTTGTGCTGTCCGGTGTTGCAATTGGATGCACAATCAAGAAGGGTTACTGTTGGAGAAACGCGTTTTTCCTTTAAAGGGAAAAAGATATTGGATAAAGATTCCGTTCAACAAGGGAGCACTCTTGACGTGGATGTAATTTGGAATAAAGAGCATATCAAGAAATATGTTTTTGATAGTGCTTGTGTTGTTTACAAGTTATCACCGAAGGAACAAAAATTGACAGGAAAAACGGAAAAGTTAGTGCGTGATACCACTTTCGTTCCGCGGGAACCCACTCCGGAAGAGCTCAAAAATTGCAAATTCTCGTTCAAGGTTAAGCCGAAGAGAACCACCTTGTATTTTTACACGATGTATATATCAAGTGGAAGTAAAATACCTACACATGAGAGAATCAAGGTCGTTGATAAAAAGGGCAACGAGATAAAGTGAATCATTAAAACAAAAGAACTATGTCAAGAAAAATTTTAATGATAACATACCTTTTTATCGTGGCATTATTTGTGACTAATTCAGCTATAGCACAGAATTTAACAGTTGATAGACCATCGGTTCAAATATCTCTTGGGGGTGAAGAACAGGTTAATGTGACCTTGTATTTGGAGGGAAATGAATTTATGTATTGGGATGCGCCCATTATAGAAACGGGGAAAGACAAAGTGCAGGTTTCATTTGACGATCTCATGGGGGGAATGTCTACCCTAAGCAACGACAGACGTAATAGGAGGTTGGGAATAAGGGCATTAATAGCAGGGGTTGCTACAATACTTGTTAAAGTCTGTATAAAGAGAAATGGTATCGTAGATTTTCTGGGTCAGAGGGCCAATTTCACCGTTGTTGATATAAGCGGACTGGTCCTTATAATCCAGCTGCTTGACGGGGGAAACCACAGCGG
>QWCH01003171.1_pt1 | contig 17994 bp, 16 predicted proteins | sample 1972671 | NCBI WGS metagenome assembly QWCH01 (sample SAMN09866713, study PRJNA288562) | Human gut metagenome isolate term3_stool, whole genome shotgun sequencing... | isolation source: gut | host: Homo sapiens | place: USA: California | reverse complement strand
CGCTCTGAAGGTTGACTTCGTGCTATATGAAGTCCGACTTCAGAGCAACAATGTTCCGGGTCAGAGCGATAAAGTCCCTCTTCATGGCGATAAGGTGCCAGATCATAGGAAAAAGCTCCTTTTTTGACGGCTGAAAAGTTGATTAACATTTGTTCGGTTTCGGATGTCTTTTTACCCTGAACAATCCGTTTTATACAATAAGCCCCCTGCCGTAGGCTCTCTTTTGCCGTTTCGTTTCAACGAACGGTTTTAGAGCTTAGGGATGTGTCAAAACTGCCCTGTCCCCGCGCTTGACGCGGGGCCGCAATAAAACGGTCCTTATCAATCAGTTGTTTATACGGTCGGTTTTAATGCGATCCCGCGTCAAGCGCGGGAACAGGATCGTTTACGATCTCTTATAACTTTCAACTCTTAACTTTCAACTTTCAACTATCTTAAGGGGGCTTATTGTATAAAACGGATTTTTTAGTTCCAAAAGACATCCGAAACCAAACAAATGTTAATCCGCTTTTTTTGCCTCAAAAAGGGACTTCTTCGCCTTTTTTGAATGTTTTCCGCAATTATGACCGTCCTCTTTGCCACCATGACCGTGCTAATGTGTAGTGCACTCGGCACCTCGCGAAGATTAGGACGGTCGTAATGGCGATTTGAACGGTCGTAATTAGAAAGAGGACCGTTTTCAGGGCAAAAAAGCACCTGAATTTCCTTGGGATATTTGGGGCGCCGTCCGTTTTATTTTCAAATATTCGATTCTCCGGGAGTTAAGCTTTATCACATTGTCGGCGTTTCCGGTTTTCGGTAATCAAATTGCACGCTTTCCGAAACGGACTGCGCACCTCGTTTTTCTTATTGTCAGAAAGGGAAGTTTAAACCGTGAAAAGAGTCAATCCAAAATCGATCAAGATTTCAGGCGAAATAGAAAAACGGACGAAAAGGGGGTTATTGTAATATTCATCAGATTTGCAGGAGGTTCAAAACTTGCCAAAAGTGAGCTATAAATTATTTATCTGTGAGTTTTAGACAGAAGAACAAATGCCAAATATTGAACCTTTGCTTCCTCGTGCAGCGTTTTGTTTTCCGGGAGCATCTTGTATATAAATAAGGATTATCGGACAATAGATATGTCCGGATGGTTAAAGTATATATAAATGCTTGGAACTTATTTGGAAACAGCTATATTTGTAAATAAAATGGATAGTCTTTATTTAAGGCAGAGTGGAGGATTAAACCTACCCTCACATTTTTAGTCTAAGTAGTAGAAATATTATAAAGTAGAGGAGAAACGAATATGAAACCCATGAAATTAACGTCTTTGATGGTGATGCTCCTGGTAGGCTTCAGCGCCGTAGCCCAGGAAGAGTTCTTTGATGATGTGTATTTCTCTTCCAGCAAAAAAGATAAAAAAGAAAAAACAGAAGAGAAGGTTATACAGCCTAAAGAAAAAGAGAATGCAGAACGCACGGTGATTTCGTCTACCTACAGCACGAGCAAAAGGAAAGCTGCTGTATCTGACGAAGATCGTGCTATCGATGAATATAACCGCCGGTACTCTTCCGTCGATGTGGAAGAACCGTACGATGAGGATGCCGACGAATATACGGACGGTGAAGTTCTTGCCGAGTACAACGACGATATCGATAATGCCAAGTCGGTTGCTTCCGATACCAAAAAGGAACGCCGTTCAGATACGGAGTATACCGAACGTATCATCCGCTATCATTCCCCCAGTAAGATTACAGTCGCAGGAGCAGACCAGGTGAACCTGTATCTGAGCGACGGTTATTATGCTTACGGATATGATACGGACTATTCCGACGGACAAACAAATGTGAATGTCAACGTCAATATGGGCTACGGTGGCTATGGCGGTTACTATGACCCCTGGTACAGCGGCTGGTATGGTGGCTGGTACGGCGGTTGGTATGATCCGTGGATTTACAGCCCTGCCCGCTATTGGGGTTACGGCCCGTCCTGGGGCTTCGGCTGGGGATGGGGCGGTTTCTATGCCGGCTTCTACGGCCCGTCTTGGGGCTGGGGTGGCTACTGGGGACCCGGTTATTGGGGCGGTGGTTACTGGGCTGGTTCCTGGGGACACCATCATCATTACTATACTCCCAACCATTATCGCAGTAACGGAGGACGTTCCGCTTATGCAAGCAGTTATAGAGGATCGAGCAACAGAGGAAACAGTTCCTCTTATAGAAGTTCTACCCGCAGTCGTTATAATGGATCTGCTTCTTCGTTAAGAGGAGATGGCAATTCGTCTTCTTCCGGATCAATCGACAGAAACCGGTATAGCAGTCGTTCCGGACGTCCTTCGACATCTCAGGGTACTTCCATCCGAAATGAAAACAGTAGCGGCATCACTACACGCCCGTCTTCTTCTGCTAACAGCACAACAAGAACACGTGTAAATCGTAGGAATGACGCAAATTCGATCAGTACATCTCCTTCTCGAACTTCTTCATCCAACCGTCAGTATACAGCTCCGGCAGAAAGCAGAAGTAGAAGTAATTATAGCACTCGTTCGAGCCAGTCTCAACAAAGAAGTCAGAGCACTTATACTCCTTCGAGAAGCAGTAGCAGTAGCCGTTCTTCTTTTAGCGGATCTTCCGGTGGTGGCAGCAGCCGTTCCAGTGGCGGTGGCGGCGGTAGCGGTTACAGCAGCAGAAGTGGTGGTGGCGGCCATCGTCGATAAACAATTGGTGTATGGAATTAAAATTATAAAGGGGCAAGCCGCCCCTTTATCTATATAAGATATAAAAGTTAAAGTGATGAACAGAATAGCATGCTTATTAGTTTCAGCATTCCTATTAAGTGGTGGTGCTGCGTTTGCGCAAGGTGAAATGGATGCCTATCGGTATTCTCAAACAGATTTGAATGGAACGGCTCGTTATCTTAGTATGGGCGGGGCTTTCGGAGCATTAGGCGGTGATATCTCTGCTATGTCGGCCAATCCGGCAGGATTGGGCATTTATCGGAGTTCGGAGGTTGTAACAACCTTGAGCCTGTCTTCGATTAAGACAAACTCTGATTGGAACGGGTCGAAGATTGATACTAAAAATACAAAGTTCAACTTTGATAATATTGCTTATGTCGGTTATTTCCCGACCGGGAACGATGAAGGTTTAGTCGGATGGAATGTCGGCTTTTCCTATAATCGTGTGAAAAACTTTAATCGCAATTATAGTTTGGCTGGTAATCAGGCATTTTCTTTAGGCGATTATGCAGCTGCTTACGCTTCCAATGCAATTCTTTCCAATTCAAGTTTATTAGGCATTCCGGAGGATGATTTGGTTCCGTTGTTATCGAATAATGAGAGTGAACGAAGACTGGCTTATAATAGTTTAGGAGGACTTTGGTTGCCGGCTTTGGCTTATCAGAGTGGTTTGATCGGTACTGATGTAGAAGGAGGAAGGCAGTATCATTCTACTTTTGCTGAGCCGAATGAACAGGGGGGATGGTATCCTGATAGCCGTCCGGACGATGTTCTTCTGGAAGTGAGAGAGAGAGGAGCGATTGATAAGTATGATTTTTCTTTTGCAACGAATATTTCCAATCGGGTGTTCTTAGGGGCTACGATTGCTATTACAGACCTGCGTTATAGAATGAGTTCTGAGTATACGGAGAAGTATTATTATACTGATAATACTACGGACCATTTATTTTGGGACAACCAAAAAGCAACTGATGGAACCGGTTATTCATTTAATCTTGGTGCGATAGTTCGTGCAAATGACAATCTTCGTTTTGGGGTTGCTTATAACTCGCCGACTTGGTATAACATGACGGACAGTTATTATGCTTCTGCTCAAACTCAGAATGGTGGAGATCCTAAAAATCCAATTATGGATGGTGAAACGCCCACAGATCCGAATCCTTATACTGATTATCGCTTACGTTCAGCCGATAAATGGATTTTCAGTGCAGCAGGTATTATTGGACAGACAGCTCTGATAAGTGTGGATTATGAATTGAGTAATTATAAACACATGAGTTTATCTGATAGAGATGGATATGAGTACCCTGATAATGATTTATTCAAAGAACATTTCGGGTTGGCGCATACGTTTAAAGCTGGTGCGGAAGTAAAAGTAACTCCGCAGTTTGCTATTCGTGCCGGTTTCAATTGGAAGAGCAGTCCGTTCCAGAAAGAGGTAAGAGATGGGAATCTTGAAATATTCCCTTCGGGAACCTCTGTAAACTATACATTGGATAAAGGAACAACCGCTTATACAGTGGGATTGGGCTACAGGTTTACACCTAATTTCTATATGGATTTAGCATGTGTCTATCGCCAGTATAAAGAAGATGCTTATACTTTCTCTAATATTATCATAGATGGTGAAAAGGTGGTCAGCTCAGATGCAATCGGCTTGAAGACAAACACCACCCAGGTTGCCCTGACATTAGGTTATAAGTTCTAACAATATCATAGTTTGTTTGCAAAAGTCCCCTGTTCGTACAAAAATCGTACGGTCAGGGGGCTTTTTTGTGTAAAAAAAAAGGAAATGTTTGCCTATTTAAAATACTTTTTGTTCTTTTGCCTTTGTAAATATAAATAATATTATTGTCTAACAATTTTAAACTGCATTGCCTATAGCATAAACATTACTCAAGAAAACTAAAAAATAGAGAAGTAATGAATACTTTAAGAATGAAGACCGACGAAGAGTTGGTGGTTCTTTATGCAGAAGGTAATAATGCTGCTTTCGATGTATTGTTGAATCGTTACAAGAGTAGCATACACTCCTACATTTACTTTATAGTTCGCAACAAAGATCTCACAGAAGATATCTTTCAGGAGACGTTTGTCAAGGTGATTATGACTATTAAACAAGGTCGTTATACGGAAAACGGCAAGTTTAAAGCCTGGATTACCCGCATCGCTCACAACCTGATTATCGATAACTTCCGTCAGGAACGCAGTGAAAACACGGTCTCTAACGATGAGGTGGAAGTGGATCTTTTCAATAATATCAAACTTTGTGACGGTACGATCGAGGATAATATCGTGCGTCGCCAGGTGCTGTCTGATGTAAAGAAGCTGGTGAAACATCTTCCCGACAGCCAACGCGAAGTGCTGGAAATGCGCTATTATCAGGATCTCAGCTTTAAAGAAATAGCCGATATCACAGGTGTGAGCATCAATACGGCTTTAGGACGTATGCGCTATGCTATCCTGAACATGCGTCGCATGGCGGAGGAGAATAGCATTGAGCTGTCGATGGCTTGATAATTGAAAATTGAGAATCGAAAATTATTCTTTCTTGTTCATACAATAAGGGGAGAAGTTGGCCGTTTTATAATCAAACAAGATTAAAAACACGAAGTGCCTATGAAGAGACTTTCTACTCAATGTATGAATGGAATAGAAAATAAAACAGACAGAAACCGGAAGGACAGGAAAAGTTCGCCGCGTCGGCAGACACTTGATTTCCTTACCCAATTCGCGAGGGTTTATCATTCAGAACCCGCTTTACGCACGGAACTCTGTGGTTTGGTAATGAACTAAGAAAAAAATGGAAAGAGGATACCTTTGCTGGTATTCTCTTTCTTTTTTCATACCTTTGCATAAAAGATGAAAGATATGAAACATAAGATAGCGCCTTCTCTGTTAGCTGCCGATTTTCTGAACTTGCAGCGGGATGTGGAGATGATAAACAAGAGTGATGCCGATTGGTTGCATCTGGATATTATGGACGGTGTATTTGTTCCTAATATATCTTTTGGTTTCCCGGTTTTGGAAGCGTTGAAACCGGTTTGCCGGAAACCGATGGATGTGCACCTGATGATCGTCGAGCCGCAAAAGTTTATACCGGAAGTGGCGGCTACGGGTGCTTATATGATGAATGTGCACTATGAGGCTTGTACACACCTGCACCGGACGGTGGGAGCTATTAAAGAGGCCGGGATGAAAGCGGCTGTTACGTTGAACCCGCATACGCCGATTTGCCTGTTGGAAGATATTTTGCAGGATTTGGATATGGTGTTGCTGATGTCGGTTAATCCGGGTTATGGCGGACAGAAGTTCATCGAACATTCGGTCGATAAGACGGCCCGCCTGAAAGATATGATACTGGCTAAAGGGCTGGACACCCTGATCGAAGTGGATGGCGGTGTGAATATGCAGACCGCGAAACGTCTGGTCGAGGTAGGCGCCGATGTACTGGTTGCAGGCAGCTTCGTCTTCCGTTCTCCTGATCCGTTGCAGACGATTCGGGAGTTGAAGGAATTATAATATAGGTAAATGATGATTTGCCGATATCCCGGCAAATCATCATTTACAATCAACAAATTCAAAGCCTTACATTATGATAAAAGAATTACAGATACGTCCTTTTTCCCGTCCGTTGCTTGTCTGGATTGCGGGAATCATCCTGCAAACAGCTTTCCCGCTTTATGCTTATTCCGTATTATTTCTGTTGTTCCCCCTTTTGGTCCTTGTTCTTTCCTGTTTTGGAACGAAGGAGCGAGGGGCGTTTTGCTATGAAACGCGCTGGCTTTGGGGTGCGGTCTTTGTATCCCTGCTGCTTTTTCTTTCCATACAGAAGACGGCCTGTTCGCAGGTCGATTTATCTTTCGAGCATTCGGAATCGGCTCTTTCCCGTTTGGCAAAAGAAGAACAACTGCGTCTGTTGGAACCTTTCGGCAGGTTGAACCTGACGGATGAGGAAAAGTCGGTGCTGGCGACTATTACCGTTGGCTACCGGGAGGCGATGGATCGGGATGTCCGGCAACGTTTTTCGGTTGCCGGTGTGGCTCATATCCTGGCGGTGAGTGGTTTCCATGTGGCTGTTGTTTGTGGCTTCCTGTCTTTTCTCCTGTCCTTCCTTCCTCGAAGCGAACCATGCCGGTGGGTCCGGTATCTGTTGACGGTTCTGTTGTTATGGCTTTTTGTCGCGGTGACAGGGTTGGCGGCATCGGCTGTCCGGGCGGCCTTGATGCTGACTTTGTTTCTGACCGGAGGGGTGTTGGGAAGGAGGGTGGAGCGTTATAATATATTGGCGGCATCAGCTTTTTGCATGCTGGTTTATGAACCTCTCTATCTGTTCGACATCGGTTTCCAGTTGAGCTATCTGGCTGTACTCTCCATCCTTTATTTTCAACCCCGGCTGCAGCGGTTGATGAAAGTCCGTAATCCTTTGCTCCGGGCGCCCTGGCAGTGGATTACTGTCACGCTGGCGGCGCAGGTCGGAACGGTGTTTCTTTGCCTTTATTATTTCGGGCAGTTCTCGACTGTCTTTTTGCTGACTAATCTGCCGATGACTTTTTGGGCAACTTTGCTGATCCCTATGGGGTTGGCCTGGATGCTGCTGCCGGCAGGATGCCCCGGTTATGAATGGTTGCAGGCCGGGGTGGAGGGGCTGACGCATGGATTGCTCCGCCTGGTCGATTCCTTCAGTCGTGTACCGGGGGCTGTCTTTTCTTTCCGGTTCGATCTCTTTACGATGTTGGCGGCGTATGGTATGCTCCTGTTTGTCTTGCTGTATGGCCGTTCCAAGCGTCCGGCATATCTGTTTGCGGCACTGGCTTTGTTGTTAATTATCTTGATTGTCCGGCTGATTGGAAATCTAAAGCTGTGTGGAATATAAAAAAAGTCGTACCTTTGTCACTGAATATAAGAGAATATATATGATTACGAAAATCATTCAAGAAGAGAAAATACAGAAAGCTAAGAAATACGTCGAGAAAGGCGAAAGTTTTGTTATCGTGACACATGTTACCCCGGACGGGGACGCTATAGGTTCCGCTTTGGGACTTTACCATTTTCTGACAGCTTATGGAAAAGATAATGTGGCGGTAGTGGTACCCAACGATTTCCCCCAGTTCTATAAATGGATGCCGGGCAATAAGGAAGTCGTCATTCATGAGAAATATCCTGATTTTGCGGAGCAGCTGATCCGGGATGCGGATGTTATCTTCTGCCTGGATTTTAACGAACCGAAGCGCATCGAGAAATTAGCTCCGGCAGTTGTGGCCGCTGACGGTCGCAAGGTGATGATCGACCATCACCTGAATCCTGCCGATTTTTGCCGCGTGACGATGTCATATCCGGAAATGTCGTCCACAAGCGAGATGGTTTTCCGCTTTATCTGCCGTATGGGGATGTTCGAGTTGATCAATAAAGACTGTGCCGCTTGTATCTATACCGGTATGATGACGGATACAGGTTCTTTTACCTATAACTCGAATAAGCCGGAGATCTATACAATCATAAGTGAATTGATTAAGAAAGGTATCGATAAGGATTTGATCTACCGGAAAGTAAACCAGGTGTATTCGGAAAGCCGCCTGCGTCTGATGGGCTATGTCCTGTACGAAAAGATGAAAGTTTATCCGGAGAGGCAAGCCGCTTTGATTACGCTTTCGCTGGACGAACTGAACCGTTTCCACTACGTAACGGGTGATACGGAGGGATTTGTCAATCTGCCGTTGAGTATCGAAGGGGTGACATTCAGTGTCTTTATCCGTGAAGACAAAGATTATGTAAAGGTTTCGCTACGCTCTGTCGGCGATTTTCCCTGTAACCGCTTTGCAAGCCAGTATTTTAATGGCGGGGGACATAAAAATGCTTCCGGAGGAGAATTTTACGGCTCATTGGCCGATGCCGTTGCCGTATTTGAGAAAGGATTAAAAGAATTTAATCCTAATAAAACAGAAGAATTAGACAAACATGCCTGAGATATGGCAGAGATTATATACATTTGCCAGTCATTTACAATTAATACGTAACAGATGAAGAGAGGTTTTTATATCCTGTTGATTATGTGCGCTGCCATCATGGTAGTGTCGTGTGACAAGACAAAGTCATACACTGATATGTTGAAGGCCCAACAAAAGGCTATTGATCGTCTGGAGAAGGATAGCGGATTGGTCTTTTTAGATGATTTTCCTAAAGATAGTATTTTTAAGGAAAATGAATTCGTAAAGCTGGAAGATGGTGTTTATCTGAATATTATTGAAAAGGGGAACAGTGAACGTGCAGTGATGGGAAAGACTGATGTCCAGACTCGTTTTATGGCTACATTGTTCATGGAAAGCAGCAGTTTCGGTACTGGTACCGTTGACTTGCTCGGCCCGCATTCCAACGGTACGCATCCGGTTGAGTTCAAGTATGGTTATTATAGTGAAGGGCTTTACAGCTATTATTATAATATATTCATCAGCCCCGGTTTGGCGGCTGGCTTGCCTTATGTGGGAGACAGTGCATATGTAAAACTGATCGTTCCTTTTAAGCAGATGGGGACTCTTGGGGATTTCCAAAGCACAGGAACGCCTGTCTATTTTGAGAAAGTAAGATATATCTTTAAAAAATAAATCTAACTAAATGACACTGATTAAATCTATTTCCGGTATCCGTGGTACAATAGGCGGGAACCCTGAAGATGGGCTCAATCCGTTGGCTATTGTCAAGTTTGTGGCTGCATATGCTACATTCATTAAGAAAAACACGAAGGTGACAACAAACAAGATCGTCGTAGGTCGTGATGCACGTATCTCCGGTCCGATGGTGAAACAAGTCGTTCTCGGTACATTGACCGGGATGGGCTTTGATGTGGTAGACATCGACTTGGCTACAACTCCGACTACCGAACTGGCTGTTGCCTGGGAAAATGCTTGCGGTGGTATTATCCTGACCGCCAGTCATAATCCGAAACAGTGGAACGCACTGAAGTTGCTGAACGAACGCGGCGAATTTCTGGATGCTGCTGAAGGAGCCGAAGTGCTCAAGATCGCAGCTGAAGAAAGTTTCGTGTTTGCGGATGTCGATCAATTGGGAAAAGTGATTGTCAACAACAGTTACAATCAAAAACATATAGAAAGCGTCCTCAAGCTGGATCTGGTAGATGTGGAAGCGATCAAGGCTGCTAATTTCCGTGTCGCTATCGACTGCGTGAATTCGGTAGGCGGTATCGTTATTCCGGAATTACTTTCAGCTTTAGGCGTGAAGGAAATCTTCAAGTTGCATTGTGCGCCTCACGGTAACTTTGCACATAATCCGGAACCGATCCCTGAAAACCTGACGGAGATCTCCGATCTGATGAAACATGCCAAAGCGGATGTCGGTTTTGTAGTAGACCCGGACGTGGACCGTTTGGCTATCATCTGCGAAGACGGCGAAATGTTTGGCGAAGAATATACACTGGTGGCTGTCAGCGACTATGTCCTGACGCATACTCCGGGTAACACGGTCAGCAACCTGAGTTCCAGCCGCGCATTGCGCGACGTAACCCGTGCTCACGGCGGCGAATATAATGCAGCGGCAGTAGGCGAGGTGAATGTTGTCACGAAAATGAAAGCGACCAACGCTATCATCGGTGGTGAAGGTAACGGCGGTGTGATCTATCCGGCAAGCCATTATGGTCGCGATGCTTTGGTGGGTATCGCACTGTTCCTGACGCATTTGGCAAAGAAACAGATGAAGACCAGCGAACTGCGCGCTTCTTATCCTCCGTATTTCATCTCTAAGAAGAAGGTGGAACTGACTCCGGATATCGATGTGGATGCTATCTTAGCTAAGGTGAAAGAGAAGTTTGCCCAGTATGATATCACCGATATCGACGGCGTGAAGATCGACTTCCCTGAAAAATGGGTTCACCTGCGCAAGAGCAACACGGAACCGATCATCCGTATCTATTCCGAAGCCCACACGATGCAGGAAGCGGAAGAAATCGGCGATGAGCTGATCCAGATTATCCGTGATATGTGTAAGTAATCTATTATCGAGATAAAAAAAGAAAAGAGGTTGTGCTTGATTGCATAACCTCTTTTTTTGCGTTTAATGATGGAACAGACGAACGCCGGTGAATGCCATTGCGATACCATATTTGTCGCAGGTGTCGATCACATGGTCGTCGCGAACGGAGCCGCCAGCCTGTGCGATGTAGTCCACACCACTTTTATGCGCCCGTTCGATGTTGTCGCCGAAGGGGAAGAAGGCGTCGGAGCCCAGCGAAACACCTTTCAGCGTATCGAGCCAGGCACGTTTTTCCTCGCGGGTCAGGACTTCGGGTTTTTCGGTGAAGAACTGTTGCCAGATGCCGTCGGCGAGTACATCCTCGTGGTCGTCGCTGATGTAGACGTCGATCGTATTGTCGCGGTCTGCACGGCGTATCTTTTCGATCCAGGGCAGGTTCATCACTTTCGGATGCTGGCGCAAGTACCAGATGTCGGCTTTGTTTCCGGCCAGACGGGTACAGTGGATGCGGCTCTGCTGTCCGGCGCCGATGCCGATTGCCTGTCCGTCTTTGACGTAGCAGACAGAGTTGCTTTGCGTATATTTCAGCGTGATCAAAGCGATGATGAGGTCGCGTTTGGCTTCGTCCGGGAAGTGCTGGTTCTTCGTCGGGATATTAGTCAGCAGGCTTTCGTCCAGCTTGATTTCGTTGCGTCCCTGCTCGAACGTGATGCCGAATACATCCTTGTGTTCGATGGGGGCGGGGCGGTAGGCTGGGGCGATCTTGATGACGTTGTACGTCCCTTTCCGTTTGTTTTTCAGTATTGCTAAGGCTTCCGGCGTATAGTCGGGAGCGATTACGCCGTCAGACACTTCGCGGTTGATGAGGCGGGCGGTCGCTTCGTCGCAGGTATCGCTCAGTGCGATGAAATCACCGTAAGAAGACATGCGGTCTGCCCCACGGGCACGGGCGTAAGCGGTAGCGAGCGGGGTGAGCTGAAGATCGTCTACGAAATAAATCTTTTTCAGCGTGTCGCTCATTTCAATCCCTACGGCAGCCCCGGCGGGACTAACGTGTTTGAAAGAGGCGGCGGCAGGCAGCCCGGTTGCTTCTTTCAGTTCTTTGACTAATTGCCAGCTGTTGAAGGCATCCAGGAAATTGATATATCCCGGGCGGCCGTTCAGTACTTCGATGGGCAATTCCCCTTGCTGCATGAAGATGCGCGACGGCTTCTGGTTGGGGTTGCAGCCGTACTTGAGTTCTAATTCTTTTGCCATGTTCAGAATGCTTTTATGCTTTGTAGTTACATGAATAGTCGTTTGTATTCTCCTTCGAAATTAGGCGTAAAGACGCCTTTGCCCATATTGGCGAGTATCTCGGCTTTCGGCCAGAAACGTCCTTCGTCAAGCTCGGAAGGATCGGGGGCGAACGGGCCGTCATAGGTGGTGCGGAAGGTGTTGACCAATTCCTTTTCGATGGCCGATTCAAAGACGTAGCGGGTGATAAACTGAGGCGCAAAATCGGTTATCCCCAGTTCCTCCCGTACTTCCCGGCGGAGCGCTTCTTCTACCGTCTCGCCATAGTCGATATGGCCACCCACGGCGGTGTCCCATTTGCCGGGTTGGATATCTTTTGTCATCGAACGTTTTTGCAGATAAAGGTCGCCTGCTTCATTGAAGATATGCAGGTGTACGACCGGATGCAGCATCTTCGAGCCGCTGTGGCATTCTTTACGGGTTGCCTTTCCTATTGTCTCTCCCTCTTCATTCACTAAGGGAAACCATTCTTCGTTCATTAATTTCTGATTTATTAAAAGCTATTATGTTTCAAGATACTTTGCAGTTCTTTATCTGTAATGCTTTCGCGTTCGGATTTGTCGTAAATAAAGTGTAATCCGATTTCTTTTTCTGTTTCGGACAGAGCAAGTATTACAGTTATAACCCTTGCTCCAGCGCTTTTCCCTTTTCCTTTGGCTGCAATTGACATCCGGACCTTATGGATTCCATGTCCCAAGTCAACTCCGGATTCTGGGTTTTCCAGCAGTTCTTTTACCAGTCCCTCTAAATCCTGTTTCAGAGATTTATATCGTTTTGCCAGCCTCTTCGCTTCTCTATCGAACAGACGATAAGTCTTTATTTTATAGTTCATTGAGCAAATCTTCGATAGGTCTTCCTTGCAGTTTCCCTTCCCGGGCTAATTTTATATCCTTACAAGCGTTATTGAATCCGGCAAGAATCTCTTTTTTAGTCATGTAGGGAACTTCCTCTTCTGCAACGCAATTAACGTGCTTTTCTTCGCTGGACAACAAGCTTCTTACTTTCTTTAATATAGAGATGTCCTCTATATCAAGAATTTGGCGAATCAGTTTGTTCTTTTCTATTTCCAATGTGATTGTGTCCATATATATTTCACTTATACTGTTTCTATGAGTTACAAATATAGCGTTATTTTGTGAGAAAAGCTTCATTTATAGCTTAATCCTTCCCAATCCCGCTAATCGCCTTTATCAGTTCTTCGTCAGTCAGTCCTTCGCCATAAGTGGCATAATCCATGCGGAATGTACAGCCGTTTTTGTATTCGGAGCAGCCATAGGCTGTTTTCCCACGCAGGATGCTACCCTTTTGGCAGACAGGGCATACCGGTTTTGCGGCGGAAGCGGCTTCCTCCGGTTGTTGAGCGGTGGCGGGTTCCTTTTTGGCGCGTGGTTTGCGCGGCTTCTTTTCCTTTGGCTCTTTTTCTGCTTGCGGCTTTTCCGGCGCAGCCTGCTCAATGGTGATTGTGCGGCCGGTCTGGTCGGAGAGGACGTTGAGCACGACTTGGTGGACAAGCTGTTTCAGCTCTTCCAGGAAAGTACGCGCTTCGTATGTGCCCCGTTCGATCTGGCGGAGTTTCTTTTCCCATAGACCGGTCAGTTCGGCACTTTTCAGCAGTTCCTCCTGGATCGTACCGATCAGTTCCACACCGGTGGCGGTGGGATAGAGGTTTTTGCGTTCCTTGCGGATATAATTACGTTTGAACAATGTCTCGATGATGGCGGCGCGGGTGGAAGGGCGGCCGATTCCGTTCTCCTTCAAGGCGTCGCGCAGTTCATCGTTGTCGACCAGTTTGCCAGCCGTTTCCATAGCGCGTAGCAAAGTCGCTTCCGTGTAAGGCTTGGGCGGCTGTGTCCATTTCTCGCCTAATGTCGGCTTGTGCGGTCCGCTTTCCCCTTTCACGAAGTCCGGCAGTACGCCTTCTTCTTCAGTCGGCTCGGCATCCGGGTCTTTTTGCTCGGCGCCAAAGACGACGCGCCACCCCGGTTTGAGAATCTGCTTACCTGTTACTTTGAAGTCCACCTTACCGACTTTGCCGAGCACCGTAGTTGTCGAGATTTCACAATCCGGATAGAAGGCAGCAATGAAACGGCGGGCGACCAGGTCGTAGACCTTCCGTTCGTTCTCCGTCAGGTTGCGGGCGTGCACGCCGGTCGGGATGATCGCATGGTGGTCCGTCACCTTCGAATTGTCGAACACGCGCTTGTCCTTCCTGATTTTCGCTTTCAGCAGCGGGGCGGTCAGTTCGGCGTAGTCGACCAGGCCGCTCAACGTGTTCGGTATCTTCGGATAAATGTCGTCACTCAGGTAAGTCGTGTCTACACGCGGGTAGGTCGTCACTTTCTTTTCATAGAGCGACTGGATCAGTTTCAGCGTGTCGTCTGCCGTAAAGGCGAACTTCTTGTTACATTCCACCTGCAACGAGGTCAGGTCGAAGAGGCGGGGCGCATATTCCTTCCCCTTCTTTTTGGATATGTCGGTAACGGTGAAATCTTCCTGCCGCGCGATCTCCAGGAAGGCTTCCCCTTCTTCCTTTTTGGTGAATTTGCCTTTGGTGGCGGAGAAAGTCGTATTGCGGTAAACCGTTTTCAGTTCCCAATAGGGCTCCGGCTTGAAGTTGTCTATCTCGGCCTGGCGGTTTACGATCAGCGCTAAGGTAGGGGTTTGCACCCTTCCGATGGAGAGCACCTGCCGGTTTTGTCCGTAGCGGAGCGTGTAGAGGCGGGTCGCATTCATCCCTAACAGCCAGTCGCCGATGGCGCGGGAAAGCCCGGCTTCGTATAACGAGGTAAATTCGGTCTGCTCTTTCAGGTGTTGGAAGCCCTCGCGGATTGCCTCTTCGGTCAGCGACGAGATCCACAGGCGGTAGACCGGGCATTTGCAGCCGGCTTTTTGCATCACCCAGCGTTGGATAAGCTCCCCTTCCTGCCCGGCATCCCCGCAGTTGATGACCATTTCGGCCTTTTGCATCAGCTCTTCGATGACCTTGAATTGCTGTTCGTATGTGGGATTGCTGATCAGCTTGATGCCGAAACGGGGCGGGATCATCGGCAGGGAGGCGAGGCTCCACCGCTTCCAGCTGTCTGAATAGTCGTTCGGTTCCTTGAGAGTGCACAGATGCCCGAAAGTCCAGGTAACCTGATAACCGTTTCCTTCGATATACCCGTTCATCCGATTGGTTGCCCCGAGTACTTCTGCTATTTCGCGTGCCACGCTGGGCTTTTCAGCTATACATACTTTCATCCGCAATACTCTCTTTTTTGAATCAACATACAAAAATACGCTTTCCTGGCGACTTTCCGAAATCATCCGTGTGATTTTGGCTAATCTTCGTTATCTTTGGGCTGTTGTCCGGGCTTCCGGATTAATGTAACCAGAAATGTAAATATCATGAATAAATTGATCTTATTGTCAGCTTTAGGCAGCTTGCCGTTGTGTTCGCAAGCAGCGGATTATACGAATTTTATCATCATAAACCTGGACGATGTCGGCTATGGCGACTTTTCCTTTAACGGGGCGTACGGCTATACGACGCCGAATATCGACAAGATGGCCGCCGAGGGTGTCCGTTTCACTCATTTCCTTGCCGGACAGCCGATCAGCGGTGCTTCGCGTGCCGGGTTGCTTACAGGGTGTTATCCGAACCGTATCGGTTTTGCCGGTGCCCCCGGTCCGGATTCCAATTATGGCATCCATCCGGAGGAGATGACAATGGGAGAATTGCTGAAACAAAAAGGATACAGCACGGCTGTTTTCGGGAAGTGGCATTTAGGCAGCCAGCGGCAGTTCCTTCCTTTGCAAAACGGTTTCGACGAATACTACGGCTTGCCCTATTCCAATGATATGTGGCCTTTCCATCCCCAGCAGGGAGAAGTCTTTAATTTTCCTGATCTGCCGACATACGACGGGAATGAAGTGGCGGGTTATAACACGGACCAGTCCCGGTTTACGACCGACTATACCACACGTTCGGTCGATTTTATCAAAAAGAATAAGAACAAGCCGTTCCTGCTCTATCTGGCCCATTCCATGCCGCACGTGCCGTTAGCCGTATCCGATAAGTTCAAGGGAAAGAGCGAGCAAGGCTTGTATGGAGATGTGATGATGGAGATTGACTGGAGCGTGGGCGAAGTCCTGAAAACGTTGCGCGAACTGGGGCTGGAAGAGAATACGCTGGTCGTGCTGACCTCCGACAACGGCCCGTGGGCAAACTACGGGAACCATGCCGGATCGGCCGGTGGCCTGCGTGAAGCGAAAGCCACTACGTTTGACGGCGGTAACCGTGTTCCCTGTGTGATGTACTGGAAAGGAAAGACACAGCCGGGGACGACCTGTAATAAGTTGGCCTCCAATATCGACCTCTTCCCGACGCTGGCCGAGATAAGCGGAGCTCCGCTACCGCAACGGAAGATCGACGGGGTGAGTATCCTGCCACTGATCAAGGGTGAGAAAGGGGCTAATCCGCGCGAGTCATTTGTCTATTATTATAATAAGAACGACCTGGAAGCCGTGACCGACGGACAGTTCAAGCTTGTTTTCCCTCATAAGTACGTGACATACGGCGCTTTCGTCCCCGGTAACGACGGGCAGCCCGGCCAATTGACAAACCTGCAACTCTATAAAGCGGAGATGTACGACCTGCGCCGCGATCCGGGAGAACGCTATGATGTCATTACCCAATATCCGGAGGAAGCTGCCCGTCTGATGAAGATTGCCGACCGGATGCGCGAAGAATTAGGCGACAATCTTACCCGGCAGAAAGGGAAGGAGCGTCGGGAACCGGCGTTTTTGCAATAGTGATTTGCTGGAAAACTATGTTTTGTAGCATGTTTTAGTTAAATAGATTTAAAGAAATGAGATTTCCAAGCAAAAGTATATGCTACATAACATAAAGTCCTTATATTTGCACTGTGTTTTTCATGGTATTAGATTTAAGGTTAACAATGAAGATTGGCTGTCCGTGATGGATAGCCTTTTTTTTGCCTGTATGTGAAAGATTCCCCCTATTCTTATGTAAGCAAGATGACTTGTATAATCATGATTTCCTATCTTTGTACCATCATGGCAAAAGGTGACGCCGATGAAAAGTTTTAGGTACTGATATGGAAATAAATAGGATACAGACACTCTTTGATAAGTATAGGGACAATTATAGATTATCCTGTAAACCGGCGACTGAGAGCCAATTGCAAGAGTTCCGAAGAAATTGTATGGATTATGGCGTTCCGGCTGAAATAATGGATGAGCTTGTGGCATACTTCAGGATTAATAATAACTTCTTTGGATATTTTGAATGTGACGATATACTAATCTTTGAGTGGTATGAGCAGGGATGTTTATGGCTTGGGCAAAGGGATTTGTGGACTTTTCGCTGCCTTTTGGAAAAGCATAAATATGCGATTGGCGATGCTTCGGAGGATTCATTCGGTGAGGACTATGAATTTGACACCATAGAAGAAATGCTGCAAGCCTTTCTGTCCGGAGAAAAGATATAAAAAAGATACCTAAGTCCCTTTTGTTGTGTTTAATTTTCGCCTCAATTCCCGTAATGTATCACTATAAGATCGCTTTACAATATTGCCGTTGGAAACCTCCAAAAAGGATAAATCATAAATCGCAAATATTACAATAACCCCCTTTTTAGCCGTTTTTCTATTTCGCCCAAAATTCTGATCGATTTTGGATTGACTCTTTTCACGGTTTAAGCTCCCCTTTCTGACAATAGGAAAAACGAGGTGCGCAGTCCGTTCTGAAAAGCGTGCAATTTGATTATCGAAAACAGGAAATGCCGACAAAGTGATAAAGCTTAACTCCCGGAGAATCGAATATTTGAAAATAAAACGGACGGCGTTCCAAATATCCCAAGGAAATTCAGGTGCTTTTTTGCCCTTAAGACGGTTCTCTTTTCAATTACGACCGTCCAAATCGCCATTACGACCGTGCTAATCTTCGCGAGGTGCCGAGTGCACTACACATTAGCACGGTCGTAATGGCAAAGA
>QWCH01003165.1_pt1 | contig 18029 bp, 16 predicted proteins | sample 1972671 | NCBI WGS metagenome assembly QWCH01 (sample SAMN09866713, study PRJNA288562) | Human gut metagenome isolate term3_stool, whole genome shotgun sequencing... | isolation source: gut | host: Homo sapiens | place: USA: California | reverse complement strand
CGAGTCAAGTGCAACATGCTTGCATGATTGCATTTGACGACTGCTAATCAGCGGATAAAACTCGCAAAGCGTGTTTTATTGCTGATATAAAGGCAGACCACGGAAGTTGATAGGCGAAATTGACTTGAAATAAAGGAGATGAAAAATAGGTCATGGAAATTTGGCTCACCGCGCGTTGAAGCGTATGTTGCCGGATGGTTATCCTTACTCCGTGCGTATCGTTTCGGATATTTTGGAATCTAACGGTTCGTCTTCCATGGCTACCGTGTGTGCCGGGACATTGGCATTGATGGATGCCGGTATTCCAATCAAGAAACCGGTAACGGGTATCGCGATGGGATTGATTACCGATAATGAAAAATATGCCGTGTTGTCGGATATCTTGGGTGACGAGGATCACTTGGGGGATATGGACTTCAAGGTAACCGGAACCGTGGATGGAATCACCGCTACCCAGATGGATATCAAGGTTGACGGACTTCCTTACGAGATTCTGGAGAAAGCTTTGGAGCAGGCAAAACAGGGACGTTTGCATATCATGAATATTATCAAAGAAACCTTACCTGAGCCTCGTCCGGAGTTGAAACCGCATGCTCCGCGTATGGTGACTCTCACGGTGGATAAAGACCAGATCGGTGCTATCATTGGTCCCGGTGGAAAGATTATTCAAGATATTCAAGAGAAATCCGGTGCCGTTATCGTTATCGAAGAAGTGGGTAATCAAGGTATCGTGGATATTTCTGCCAGCAACGCCGAGGCTATCGAGATCGCGGTTGCCCGTATCAAAGCTATCGCTAGTAAGCCGGAAATCGGGGAAGTTTATGAAGGTGTCGTGAAAACGATCACTGCATTCGGTGCTTTCGTTGAATTTATGCCCGGTAAAGACGGATTGCTGCACGTTTCTGAAATCGATCACAAACGTATTGAAAAAGTGGAAGATGCCTTGAAAGAAGGTGATAAAGTTCGCGTGAAATTGATCGATATAGATCCTAAAACCGGTAAGTTCAAACTTTCCCGGAAAGTGTTGCTTCCGAAACCCGAAGGGATGGAGCAACAAAACGATCGTCCCCGTGGTGATCGTCAGGATCGCGGAGATCGTCAAGACCGCGGCCCAAGACAGGATAGAGGTCCTCGCCATGACAGAGGTCCGAGACCGGAAAGAAGAGACAGAGAATAGATAGAAAGGGGCTTAACGCCCCTTTCGTTTTTAAAGTTTATAAGGTTTTTAAGGTTCATAAAGTAACGGGTATCCTTCGGGCAAAGTTTATCGGCAGTTCTGCTGCCGTAGGTAAAGCCTACGTTAGGGAGCTATACTTTATAAACTTTATGAACCTTATAAACTTTATGAACTATTTCATTATCTTTGTGCGAATGAAATATTGTATAATATGGAAAATAGATTAAATGTAGGTATCACGCATGGAGATGTAAACGGAATATCTTATGAATTGATCATAAAACTGTTGGCGGAGAACCGGATTTGTGAGTTGTGTGTCCCTATTCTATACGGGTCGCCCAAAGTGGCAGCCTACTACCGGAAGGTATTAAACGTGGAGAATTTTAATTTGAACACGATTCGGGAACCTAGAGAGGCGAATGGGAAAAGATCTAATATTATTAATTGTGTGGATGACAACGTGAAAGTGGATTTAGGTAAGGAGACTCCTGATTCGGATCAAGCCTCGATGATTGCTTTAAAATACGCTCTGGATCAGTTGGAGCGTAACGAGATTGACGTGTTGACGTTGGCTCCTCAAGGACCGGAAAGCTTTTTAAAGGAAGAGGCAAATTCTTTGGCAGAATATTTGTCAAAACGTTATAATACTTCCGAGACCATGTCACTTTTCGTGAGCGAGAAGATGAAAATGGGATTCGTGACGGAATATTCAAAATTACGTGATGTACCCCACCAGATTACACGGAAGAATATCTTGAAAAAATTGATGTTGTTGGATGATACATTGAGAATTGATTTCACGATATCAAAACCTAAAATTGCCGTGTTGGGTTTGAATCCTCAAGTGAATTGCGGACAGAATGGTGATGAAGAGGTAGATGTTATCGTGCCGGCTATCGAGCAGGCTCGGCAAGAGGGAATCATGGCAATAGGCCCATTCTCTGCCGAGCGGTTCTTCTCCGAGAAGATGTACGAGAAGTTTGATGCCGTTCTCGCGATGTATTACGATCAAGGAGTGGCAGCGTTTAAGGCAATAGATGAAGAAAGTGCCGCTTGTTATGTAGCCGGACTTCCCGTGATTTGTTCTACCTCCTTGACGGAGCCCGGTTATGATATCGTGGGGCAGAATATAGGTGATGAGCAAGGAATGCGTAACGCTCTTTATCTGGCAATGGATGTGTTTGTACACCGGGAACAGAATATCGAGTTACAGAAAAATCCTCTTCCGCATTATGATATCGCATCGAATAGTAACGAGAGCGATTTGAATGTTGAACAGATTGAAGGAGTGAGGGTTGAACTTGATGATTAGAGTATGAAAAAAGCCGCAATTGCGGCTTTTTTCATGCTTCCGCGACCAGTTCCGCTATATCTCGAACCGGAATCTCGGTTGAAGTTTTGCTTAATGTTTTCTTGCATAGCGGGCATGCCGTTACGATTACATCCGGATGATAAGCGGCGTAAGCTTTTACCGTGTCCCCGCTGATTTTTGTTTTTTGCTTGGAATCAATAGCCGTGTTTGCCAGACTACCACCACAACAAAGTGATTTTTTGCCGTCGTACACAGTTGTTATCTTGTAACTTACTTGATTCAACACGTTCTCCGGGGCACTCACGATCCGGCTTCCTCGTCCCAATTCGCAAGGATTGTGGAACACGGTTTTCAGATCCATGTTGTTGACCTTTAGTTGTCCGTCCCGAAGTAGCATTTCGATGTATTCCGTGTGATGCATTACTTTTGCCTTCAAAGTATAATCCTCTTTGAAGGTTTTGTAGCATATCGGGCAGGAGGTGACAAGTATATCGGCGTTTGACGCCTCAATCATTTCCTGATTTTTGTCCATAACAACTTGAGCTGCTTGCCAATTTCCCGAAAGAGCTAACGGGCGTCCGCAACAGACTCCGGCTTTTTCGTCAATAAACGAGTAATCGACGTTAGCTTTCGCGAATATCTGCTGCATGGATTTGATAATTCCGGGAGTGAGGTGACTCATACAACCGGCAAAGTAAGCTACTTTCGCCGGTTTTACTTGCGGTTGTGGCACGTAAGTGTACGTGTCTTTCGTCACACGAATGGTATCCGGGCGTTGACTTTGCCGGATAGCGTTCAAATAGATTCCCACGGGGCATGATTCTTCGCAACGACCGCACATCAAGCAATCTTCGGCTTGTTGAGAGAGCGGTTCGTGATTACGAATACGGCGTAAGAAATAGACCGGTTGCGTGTCATTAATACCACATGAGCTGTTCAATTGACACGTGTTGATACAGATTCCGCAACGGGAGCAGGAGTTGACCTGTATTTCACTGAACCCGTTGTATTCTCTACCTTGTTTTACTCCCCAGTTTTTCAAAAAAATATATACCATTTCCGTGGGAATGTGCATATAACGCGAAAAGGGTAATAACAAGAAAAATAACCCGAGAAGGGATGAATAAACCCACCATGCCGGATAGGATAGGTGTTCCAACGGGAGGAAACCGCTAAAGAAGTTTCCCGCGTTATACGTGAGAAAACTTCCCCCGCCATTCAAACCGCTCGTGAAACTTTCTGCCAGAAATCGTACCGGGAAAATCAACCAGAGTACGGTCAGTATCAATAAGTCGTACGCTCTCTGTTTGGTTGTTTTCTTCATCCCGAAAAGGCGGGAATAGAACCGCTTGGTAACAGCTAATCCTATGCCGATTAACAGGAATAACAGGATTAAATCCATCAAGAATGCAAAAGTTTCGCTGTAAGGGAAGGTTTCATTAGCCGGGTGGAAATACCGGAAAAAGATGGCAAAATAGGGGGGATTAAATGCACTGGTATGGTATATCATGGACTCGATTTTCCCGACAACTATCAGCAGAAACCAGCCGAAAGCGAAGGTCATGTGCATGTAACCCAACATCGGGTTGGTTTTGAATATATTGTGATGTAATAAACTCTCCCGGAATATTTCCCACCCGGAACGAATCGTTTGCAAGGAGAACAACCCTTTACGGATTTTCTTGCGTTCCTCCTTGGGGAAACTCTTAATCCACTTGTAGTATTTGATACACAAGTAGACCAGTAGCGTTATAAGCCCAATCGTGAAAGGTAGGACAAAATGGTCGTAGTACATAGCTTCAATCTTCTAGTTTATGGTTATTTCTTATGAAATTCAGCATTTCCAGTATCATTTTTCGGGTTTCCACGCCTCTTGGACATACCAGCATACACTTCCCGCACAGCATACATTTTTGCAGTTGCTCTTTGGCGTCTTTCGTTTCACCCCGTTTCATGAGCATCTGCACTTTACGGATGTTGAAGTCCGTGAGATTCCCGGCAGTGCAACCGGCAGTACATCCCCCGCAACCGATGCAGAGCTTGCTGCTTGGGACGGTCTTGGCAATGTATTCTGTCATCGCCTTGTCGTTTCTGTCGTAATTGATACTCCTCGTTTCCGATATGCTATATCCCCAGAAATTTATCATACCCTTTTAATTTTAGATTTTAGATTTTAGATTTAAGATTCCAACCGCACGGGCTGACGCTTTTTGCGTTTTTAATTCTAAATCATAAATTATTTAAGTATTGTGTTATTGAACTTGCGGCAGAGCGAGCATCAGCCAGCGTATCGGTCAGGTTCATCGGGGCACTTCCGCATCCTGCCACGAACACGCCTTCCATGTTGGTGAAGTTATTCCGGTAGTGAGGGTCTTGTGACTGGATAAATCCGTTGGGAGCCAGATTCAAACCTAATTTTTCCGCGGTCTGACGGGTGCCTTCCGAGGATTCCATGCCGACCAACAATATCATCATGTCCAACGCCATCCGTAACGGTTTCCCGACAAGTGTATCTTCGACCTTGATTTGCAGTTGTTTTTGCATATTCTCGGCGGCCTCGGACAATCGCCCGCGGATAAACTTGATGTTGTGTTTCTCTTGGGCATCGCGGTACATTTCCTCGTATCCCGGACCGAACATACGCATGTCCATGTAGAAACAGAGGATTTCTGCTTCAGGTAACAACTCCCGTATTTCGATAGCTTGTTTCACTCCCGTGATACAGCAGAGTTTGGAACAGTGGTAATTGCATACCTTTTCGTCACGGGAACCCACGCAATGGATGATTCCAACCCGTTTCGGGGTGTGTCCGTCAGCCATCGTGATGGCGTGATTGTAGAACATGTTTTCCAATTCCACGGAAGTGATGACGTTCTCGTATATCCCGTATCCATACTCTTCTTTCCGCCGGGCATCGAATATCTTGAATCCGGTAGCGACCAAAAGCGAGTCACCTTCCAAGAGGCTTCCGTCTGACAAGGGAACATTGAATTTCCCGTTTTTATCTTTCTCGATATTGGTCGGTTCCATCCCGAGATGAAGCCGGATATTCGGGTGTTCCAAGTGTCCTTTTAGTATCGTGTTTAAATCTTTAGCGTATTTGCGGTCAGGGAACAATTGATACCAATTATTCAAGTTGCCACCTGTTTCGTTGTTTTTCTCGACCAACTCTACTTCGACACCTTGATTTGCCAATTGGTGTGCTGCCTCGCAGCCTGCCGGACCTCCACCGATGATGATGACTTTTGCCATGTATTCAATTGAAAATTGAAAATTGAAAATTGAAAATGAATGACTTCATGGTTCTTTTTTCAATTTCGCGGTTTAACATTATAAATTTGCAACTCTCAAGTACGTGGGACATTTCGGGGTGCCTATGTTTTCACCTCGCACGTTTTTGTATTTCGCGTCCGGATCGTAAGGGATTCCCATCTTGTCTAACAAGGGTTCCACGGATACTTGGTGCATCTGCAAGCCAATTTCCCACGGATCGTAACCCAATACCAACGCGGCAAGTTCCTCGTAGGTCAGCACGGGAATGCCGTACCCGTCCTGCCCGTAGGTGGTTCCTTCCATTTCACTGATAGTGTATTGCCATTTATCCATAAACATGGCGCATCCCGGACAATTGTTCACGATAAAGTCGGGTTGATACGGTTGCATGGATTCGAATTTCTTTTTCGAGTTCGCCACCGAGTATCCCCGGTTTGCCATAACAAGGTATTGGCGGAAACCGAACCCGCAACAGTGTCTTCTTTCCGGGTAATCAATCACGTCGCCGCCCCACGCGTAGATTAACCCGGACAGTACGGCGGGAAATTCAGCTCCCCCGATCCCTTTCGTGGGGAACATTTTGGAGTAGTGGCACCCGATGTGGTCGACTCCTCTTAGCGGTCTTCCCGTGTGGACGTCCACCAGTTTATATTTAGACTGTGCGGCAATTTCGTTTCTGAATTTGTAGACGATATCCGAGGTGTGTGCCAGATTTTTCGGTTTCTTGAATTCCCGTTTCGTGGCTTTCCACAAGTATTCGCGGATCTTTTCTTCAATTTCCGGATGGTGTTCCCACGTTTCCAGAATCTCTGTATATATCCCGAAAGAGGTAATGCACGAGGGGGTCATGTTCTCGTATCCCGCCTCTGTCATCAGCGCGAAGTGGCGTGCCACAACGGTCATGATTGTTTCCGCCGGAACAATATCGGAATGATACCCGATCCCGGTACATGTCGTGTGGCGCGGGTCGTCGATGATATCTTTACCCAGTCTGTTCTTCATGATGTCCAAATACGCCCATTCCGAACCCGGGAAGAACGTCTGCCGGATACAACTCCTCGCGTAGAAATAATGATCATCCGCGATCTCTTTCTGATAATCATTCCATATCTGTTGTTTTCCCTCTAAATTCATCTTCCAATTTTAGATTTTAAATTTTAGATTTTAAATTGGGGATTCATTTTCAATTTTGCATTTTCAATTTTCAATTGCATTATTGATGTTCTCCCGTGTTCTCCATGTATGTTTTCAAGAAATAGGCTTCTTCCAAATCAACCTTTTCTTTGTTTGCCTCGCGTTGAGAACATTGGTCTATATTGTTCAGAAAGTCCGTACCGCCGGTAACGTCGAAAATCTTTCTTAACTCTTCCATGCTTTCATTATCTACTTCCCGAAGGGCGCCCGCTCCCGGTTTGCGATAATTCGAGTGCATGCGTTCGTACACGTCGTCCAGATGTTCGTAAATCCATTCCCACACCGGCCCCTGTTCCGGATGCATCTCCGGCTTCACGAGGTCGGGTGTCACGCAGTAGCCCCTAGCCAGAATGGATTCCCCGATCACGTGCTTTAAAGCGTATTGCTGGCGTCCTTTTTCAGAGTAAACAAAATAGCCCAGTTCCTGCGAAGCCTTACGCAACGCCATGATAATCAGTCCGGGAGTATTACAACGAGGACAACGTGTTTTGCATGACATACATTCCCCGCAATACCAGATAGTTTCTCCTTTCAGTAATTCCTCAATCTCTTCCTCGTTTCCTCTTTGTACGGTTTCCACGATCACCCGGGGATCGTAGTTATAGAATTCCGCAGCCGGACAAATGGCGGTGCATACCCCGCAATTCATACAGCTGTTCATCCCCTCGATGAAGTGAATATCTTCACGTAATTTGTTTAATATCTCAGACATATCTAATTGTTGTGTGAAAATTTATTCTCCATAAATTTCTATGGTTACAAAATTATATTTTAATGAACGAGAACTAAAGGATGAAAATGCGTAAATGTGAATGGTATTTATACCACCGGGAAATACCTTTCCGGTGATATGTTGCAAATTAGCGGGTTGCAGGTTATTTAGAAACAAACTATATTTGAACTTGCAACCTGTCAACCTGTAACTTGCAACTTTTTCTTTTCGTATAGAAAAGGAAAAAGCTATGGCAAAAAATGTTAAAGGTTCCATGACGGAAGCCAATTTATTGAAATCATTTGCCGGGGAGTCACAGGCAAAAAATCGTTACACGTTTTTCTCCGAAGTAGCCAAGAAAGAAGGTTACGAACAGATCGCCGGTATTTTCTACGAGACGGCATTGCAGGAAGAAACTCATGCTAAACGCTTCTTCAGTCGTTTGGAAGGTGGTATGTTAGAGATTACGGCGGCTTATCCTGCGGGTATTATTGCCGACACGGCTTCTAATTTGATTGAAGCTGCCGAGGGAGAATATGACGAATGGCATCACTTGTATCCCGAATTTGCCAAAGTTGCGGAAGAGGAAGGATTCAAGGATATCTCCGTGATGTACAGAATGATCATCGAGGCCGAAAAAAATCACGAGACAAGATACCGTAAATTGTTATCCAATCTGCAAGAAAATTTGGTATTCGAACGCCCGCAAACCGTGAGATGGTATTGTCGCAAATGCGGTTATATCCACGAGGGACCAACAGCCCCGAAAGTATGTCCCGCTTGTTTGCATCCGCAGGCATTCTTTGAATTATTCCAAGAATTATACTAGATTTCGATATCGTTAGAAAGGAGCAGTCCCAAAGATTACTTTTGGGACTGCTCCTTTTTTATAGTTGAAATATATTTTAGAGCGATTCTATAAAAAGAAAAATAATTGCTCTTGAATTTGCGTAATCCGAAAATTTGGTATATTTGCAACGCATTAATCGGATAGTTTTTCGGATTGATTGCAATTTTTGAAACAAATTGGCGTGTGTTCATTTGTGACAAATAATTGAAAGGATCGGTTTCCCCGAGAAAAGACAGTTCTCACAAGTTGTACCTGTTTAAGGATGATAAGTGGGGCATATGGTAAAAACGTAAGTTCCTAATGTAAAAAGGTCAATGCACGAAGTGTATCCAGACGTTTTTCCTATTTTCTTTTTGTAACCAATCACGAGAAATATCCGAAGACGATAAACTTTAAGCATGTCAAGTGTAGAAAGAAAGTTGTACTGGTTTGCGGCGTACACCAAAATCAACCAGGAGATGACAATCAAGAAACGATTAGACGGGATGGGAGTGGAGAACTACTTGGCCATGCGGGACGAAGTACGAGAAACTCCTTCTGGGAAAAAGCATGTGCGAGTGCTACTTATTCCTCATTTGATTTTTATCAAAACCGATAAAGTGACCGCTTATTCCTTAGTGAACGAGCAAGGTATAAATGTTGTATATTTAAAAGATTTGGCAACTCGTCATTTATTGGTTGTTCCCGATAAACAAATGCGGGATTTCATGTTTCTGCTCGATTTCTCGGATAGTACAGTTGAGGTAATCAATAAAGAATTGAAGCGTGGTGACCGAGTACGAGTAATCAAAGGCCCGTTGATCGGTCTTGAGGGCGAATTAATTCGGATTAAAGGACATAAACGAGTGATCGTGAAACTGGAAGGTGTGGTTTCTATTGCCACGTCATATATCCCAGGTTCTTTCTTAGAAAAAATAAGATAGTGATGGAGACAAAAAAGTTTAATGACTTGTACAAACAAGTATCGAGTATGCGGATAACAGATTTTCCCCCATCAGTCTTATCCGGTTTATTGCATGGTTATCTTTCCGTTTATTTCATGGTGCGAGTACACCCATGGTTGGAAGGAGCGTATGATAATCAGTGGAAAATTTATAATCGAATACGGGAAATTGCAGAAATATTGGCCATTCTTGTCAAAGATCACTCTCTTCCCGTGGAAGAACGAGTCGGATACGTGGCGGATCTAATGGATACTTACTTAATGTATTCAGACATAGAATCGTTAGAGCTGGCTTTGGAAGTAACTTATGAAATACTTATTCCACAGGGAGAGAATAAAATGGAAATACCTTGTTACACACCAGAAGCTTACCGATTGTTATGCGGTTGTTACTATTTTACGAACGAGGAGAAATGTGCGGAGTTGGCGAAAGAGATTGTTTGGAAATTGAAAGATCATATAAATGAATCGAATAGTGAGAGTAAATGGGTGTTGTTTTTGGCTATGAGACTTTATCAAAGTACAGTAGATGAATCAAATTGTTTTTGTACATCTAAAGAATGGGAAAAGTATCTTGATGAAGAGTTGATTCGGATGGAGAATGGTGAAAAAAATGATGATATTGTTTTTGAGGTACGATATTTTGATTTATTAGCAGTTCGAGAGTTTTCTTTATTAGAGGTTAATTAACAAGATGAGTAAAATATATTCCTCGTTGTTTATAAGTTGTATAAAAATATGGAGGAGAATTCAGAATTATGAGTGCCTAAAAAAATCAAAAATACAAAGGGCGCTTTGTCATTACATTTTATAAATTTGATACTTCATTTTTTCAAGGAAAATCTTTCTAGATTATTTAAGGATGAAGTATTAGGATTAAACGCAACAGGCTAAATTTATCGTTTTTTTGGAATTTGTCAGAATTAGGTATGGTGCAGTAATTTCATGTACATTTTACAAGCCGTTATTTTAGAAAAATGCACGAGAGATTAATGAGATTATGTCGATACAAAAATGGATGTATGAAGATCGCTTATGTGGTTAGAGAAATTTGCTTTTTACTTGTTATATTGTAAAAAAAACAGAATTTTACGCTTTAAAATTAGAAATATTTTTACGTTGTAGGCATTTCAAATAACAGTGTTTAAAAGCTTATATTATAAATTCAATACGAATAGAATCTATGCAAAAAGTATTGGTTACAGGAGCTGATGGTTTTGTCGGTTCTCATTTAACAGAAATGTTATTGAAAAAAGGGAATAAGGTGCGAGCTTTGTCTTATTATAATTCGTTCAATTATTGGGGATGGCTTGATGATATAAAACACCCGCATCTTGAAGTTGTTACTGGAGATATACGAGATCCGTATTTTTGCAAACATATAACTGAGGATATTGATATTATTTTTCATTTGGCAGCATTGATTGCTATCCCTTATTCTTATGTCGCTCCGGATAGTTATGTTGATACTAATATTAAAGGAACTCTGAATATCTGCCAAGCAGCTAAAGAGAACAGTGTAAAAAGAATTTTGGTGACTTCGACTTCAGAGGTCTACGGTACTGCAAAATATGTACCAATTGACGAAAAGCATCCCAAACAGCCGCAGTCGCCTTATTCAGCTACAAAAATCGGAGCAGATGCTATGGCTATGAGTTTTTATAATGCTTTTGAATTACCAGTTGTTATCATACGTCCTTTCAATACCTATGGTCCCCGTCAATCTGCCCGGGCTATCATACCCACTATCATTACCCAGATCGCTAGTGGAAAAAAAGAAATCCTGCTGGGAGATCTAACACCGACTCGGGATTTCAATTATGTAAAAGATACCTGTAAGGGCTTTATTGAATTATCGCAATGTGATGCCGCTGTAGGTCAAGAGGTAAATGTATGCAGTAACTACGAAATATCTATGCGCGATACACTGGAACTTATTGCAAAACTCATGCATTCCGATGTGAAATTTATAGAAGATCAACAGCGGGTACGGCCTAAAAACTCGGAGGTATTCCGTTTATGGGGAGACAATACCAAAATAAAAAATCTTACTGGTTTTGTGCCTTCGTATTCGATCGAACGAGGACTTAAGGAAACGATCGAATGGTTTTTAAATCAGGAAAATTTAAAAAAATACAAGGCAGATATTTATAATGTATAAACCTATATCAGTTTATAAGTGGTTATTCAAAATTAATTATACATTTCAATACTTTAAGTATCTGTATGTAAAAAGCCTACGAAAATATTAAATAAATCAACGGACTTTCTCTTTTAGAAAATGAAAATATTAGTTACCGGAGCCGCAGGTTTTATTGGATATTCCGTAGTTCAGGCTTTATCTCGGAAAGGGAATGAGGTGGTTGGATTAGATAATATCAATGACTATTATGATACAACACTGAAATATGCTCGTCTGGAAAATTGCGGTATAAAAAAAGATTCAATTACGTGGTACAAGTTTATTCAAAGTGAAAAATATCCTCACTATCGTTTTATCCGGATGCACATTGAGGATAAGCAGGCAATGCAAATGTTGTTTGCCAATGAAAGCTTTGATGTTGTCTGTCATTTAGCAGCCCAGGCGGGAGTCAGGTATTCTATAGAAAATCCGGAAGCTTATATTCATTCTAATATTGAGGGGTTTCTCCACATTATCGAAGGATGTCGCAATAATGCAATAAAACATTTAGTTTATGCGAGTTCCAGCAGTGTCTATGGATTAAATGGAAATGTTCCTTTTTCAGAAAAAGCGGGAATTGCTCATCCGACCAGTTTGTATGCAGCAACCAAAAAAGCAAATGAGCTTATGGCTCATGTCTACAGTCATCTTTATTCAATCCCGTCGACCGGTTTACGCTTTTTCACCGTATACGGTCCCTGGGGAAGACCCGATATGAGTCCCTTCTTATTTACAGATGCCATTTTAAGCGGGCGTCCGATTAAAGTATTCAATAATGGCAATATGTTACGTGATTTCACGTATATCGATGATATTACAGAGGGTGTGGTACGAATTATAGAGCATATTCCGGCACCCGATCCATCATGGGATGCCACTCGGCCTGATCCATCCTCTTCTAACTGTGCCTATCGGATTTACAACATAGGTCATTCGGCTCCCGTCCCTTTGATGGATTTTATTGAAACGATTGAAAAAAATTGTGGAAAAAAAGCAGAAAAAGAGTTTTTACCCATGCAAGCCGGAGATGTCTTTCAGACCCATGCCGATACCACAGCGTTACAACAGGAAATACATTTTAAACCTTCAACAAGTTTAAATGACGGCATCCGGAAATATTTGAATTGGTTTAAAAAATTTTATAATATCAACGAATAATATGAAAATTGCAATAATCGGTACTGGCTATGTCGGCTTAGTTACAGGAACCTGTTTTTCCGAAATGGGAATAGATGTCACTTGTGTAGATGTCAATGAAGAAAAAATCAAAAATCTGAAAGCGGGTATTATTCCGATCTATGAACCGGGACTGGAAGAAATGGTATTACGAAACTATCATGCCGAGCGGTTGAAATTTACAACTGACCTAACGTCTTGTCTGGACGAAGTCGAAGTCGTTTTCAGTGCAGTAGGAACTCCTCCGGATGAAGACGGCAGTGCTGATTTGAAATATGTGCTGGAAGTTGCAAGAACCATCGGTCAAAATATAAATCACTATGTATTGGTTGTCACCAAGAGCACCGTACCTGTCGGTACGGCTCAGAAAGTAAAAGCAACAATACAAGAAGAATTGAACAAACGAAATCTGAATATACCGTTTGATGTGGCTTCAAATCCTGAATTTTTAAAAGAAGGGAATGCTGTGGAAGATTTTATGAAGCCGGACAGGGTGGTGGTGGGTGTGGAATCAGATCAGGCAAAAGAAGTGATGGAACGGCTTTACAAACCGTTTATGATGAACAATTACCGTCTGATTTTCACAGATATACCTTCGGCTGAAATGATCAAATATGCTGCAAATTCGATGTTAGCTACCCGTATTAGTTTTATGAATGATATTGCCAATCTGTGTGAATTGGTAGGAGCTGACGTAAATATGGTACGCAAAGGTATAGGTTCAGACAGTCGTATCGGCAGTAAATTTTTGTATCCCGGCTGCGGTTACGGAGGAAGTTGTTTTCCTAAAGATGTAAAAGCTCTGATAAAAACGGCAGAAAAAAAAGGTTATGAGATGAAAGTGCTTAAAGCTGTGGAAGATGTCAATGAAAAGCAAAAAAGTATACTCTTCGAGAAGCTGAACAAAATTTTCCAGGGAGACTTAAAAAATAAAAAAATTGCTTTATGGGGTCTGGCCTTCAAACCGGAAACAGACGATATGCGGGAAGCTACAGCCCTGGTACTCATTAAACGTTTACTGGAAAGCGGGGCTGAAGTCGTCGCTTATGACCCGATCGCTATTCCGGAATGTAAACGCCGTATCGGCGATTGTATTTCCTATACCCAGGATATGTACGAAGCCGTACTGGATGCGGATGCCTTATTACTTGTTACAGAATGGAAAGAATTCCGGATTCCGAGCTGGGGAGTAATAAAAAAGGCCATGAAACAACATATCATTATTGACGGGCGCAATATTTACGATCGGAAAGAAATGGAAAAAAACGGCTTTCTGTATAAGTGCATCGGATAAACAGGGAAGGAAATTAATTCCATTACAGGAATGAAGAAAATAATGATCATAGGTAAATTACCTTGTCACTCTGATCTAGGGCAGGCAGAAATTATCCGTACAAGGTTTATTATTCGCGGGCTGGAAGAAAAAGGTCACCAGTTATCCGTATTCTCTTATTACATTGATAAAAATACCCCTGACAGAAAGAATGAAGACTGCAAAACTGTCAGTTATATGCTATCATACCGGAAGAAATTACGATTTCTGAACCCAATTATCTATACATTCTTGTTTTTCAAAACCGTCTTATTGCGGGCAGCTTATTACGATTGTATCTTGTGCGATAAATTACCCCATTACTATGTCCTGCCCTTTCTGTTGGCCGTTAAATTGAGAAGGAAAAAATATATTATACAATACAATGAATTTTTGAAAGGAACCTCTATACTGGATACTTTTAAAAAGAAAGTGTATTTCAATATTGGGAAATTTTTTGACTTACTGATATTGAAATCAGCCTCAGTGCTAATTGTGATTTCATCCGAACACCGGAAATATTACCAAAAATATACCTCCTCTAAGTGTAAACATGTCGTGATTTCCATGCTGATGGAAATTGCCTCCGGAGCAAAAGAGCCCGAAAAGAAACAAAAAGATGCAGAATTGGTTGTAGGGTATGCAGGGACATTGAATAAAAGTAACGGAGTCGAACTATTATTATCCGCTGTTTCTGAAGCTATAAAACAAAATCAGAAAGTCCGTTTAACAATGTTCGGGCCGACCCGTCAGGATTACCGGAACCATCTGAAGGACTGTATAAAAAAAGCGGGGCTGGAAAATAAAATTACGCTTCTGAATCCTTTAGGAAACAAAGAAGCTATTGCTTTTATACAAGATCACATTGACATTCTCGTGATCCCCAAATTGAATGACGATAGGGCAAGAGGATATATTCCTTCCAAACTGGGGGATTACCTTTATTCCGGAAAGCCCCTTATCGTCACTGACGTCGGGGAAATGAACCAATATATACAACATCAGAAAAATGGTTTTATTGTATCGTCTGAAAGCCCGGAACCATTAACCAAAATCATAAGCTTTATCTGCGAAAACTATGAAATGAGTCAAAAAATCGGTTTAGAGGGACGTTTGTCAGCCCGTCAATTTGATTACAAAAAACAGATTACTCCCTTGTCATGCCTAATCGATTCTCTGTAAGCATCCGAAGTAATCTGCTCAAATCGTTCCTGATTTACGGTCTGGCATCCGCATGCAGTAAATTTATATCTGTATTACTTTTACCGATATATACGACGATTTTCTCGGTAGAGGAATATGGAGGAATTGATCTGATCCAATCTGTCATACTGATTATCACCATATTTGGTATACTACAACTGGAAACGTCGTTACAAAGGTATTATTACGAATTTGAGGGCAAAGAACGGAAAAAAATGATTTCGACCATTCTGTGGAGTGTCACACTGCTTTCAGCTCTGCTAGTCGTTGTATTTTGTCTGTTTGCCGGTAGGATTTCTGTTTTATTATTCCGCACCGACCATTTCCGTGATCTGCTTATACTGTCGTCTTTTCTTATCCTTTTCACAAACATGACGACTATTTTTTTTATAATCATACGCTATATGAAAAAACCGGTTCTTTTTGCCGTGCTGACTTTAATACAGATTTTTATATCAATTGGGAGCACACTGATATTGGTTCTGGTATTCGATAAAGGTATTTCCGGTGTTTTCATGGGACAAATAACAGGCTTTGGCATTGTACTTCTGCTTCAGTTGTTTTTGTTAAAAAATGAATATAGCTGGCAGATAGACAAACCGATATTAAAATCAGCTTTTTCTTTTGCCATACCTCAGTTTCCTGCCCGTTTGGGAAGTGTCTGTAACAGCTATGTTAACCGTTTTTTCATGCTGGGATATCTTTCAACTTTTGCCATAGGGATCTATTCGGTTTCATTGAAATTCGCATCAATTATGACGCTGATTGACAGCGCCTTCGTTATGGCATGGTATCCTTTTATGTACGACAGTCTGAAATCACCTCAGCACAAGGAGCTTTTCAGGAAAATTTTTAAATATGCTTGTTTATCAGTTTTTTCTTTAGTCGTAATAATCAGTTTTTTTGCAGACGACGTACTCAAGCTATTTATAAAAAATCAGGACTATTATGAAGCTTCAAAATTTATAGGCTGGCTGACGCTTTACCAAAGTCTGTTTATATTGAAAGAAATTATTGATATAGGTCCCATTATTACCCAAAAAACGGTTTACGTCACATATAGTTATCTGATCGCTTCAGGATTTAATTTGGTCTTTCTTTATCTGTCAATGCAGGTAGGAGGACTGCCGGAAATGGTATCGGCCATGGTTCTGACCAATATTATTTTACTCGGTTCTGCCTGGTATTTTTCTCATCGTCTATATCCGGTAAACTACAATGTGCGGCTTTTTATCGTTTCTTTCCTCATATGCTGCGTCTTACTGACAGCATTTCATTATATAGAATTACTTCTTCTGCAGAAAATAATCATTCTATTGGTTCTCCTGACCTTCGGATGGTTTACCAGAAAGAGATGGTGGCAGGCTTTATCCTCTAATTAATTATTTCCATGGACCAGCGACCTTTGCTCAGTGTGTTAATGTGTGTATATAATGAACTTCCGCAGTATCTAGAAGAAGCGATAGACAGTATTCTGTCTCAAACTTATACTCATTTCGAATTTATCATTATCCACGATAATCCGGAAGAACAGCAACTGGATGGAATGATACATAAAAAAGCCGCAACCGACAGCCGGATCCGGTATTACCGAAATCCGGAAAATATCGGTCTGACTCGCTCATTAAACTTCGGGTTGTCGAAAGCTTCCGGAGAATTTATAGCCCGGATGGATGCCGACGATATTTCTCTTCCAGACCGTTTTGCAGAACAAATCGCATTCCTGCAAGAAAACCGCGATATAACCGTGGTAGGCAGCTGGGCTTATATCATAAACAGTGATGGAAAAAATATCGGTAAATTAACGAGAGCCCGGGATCCTGAAACTTTAAACAGTTTGTTATTTTTTGAAAGTCCGTTATTTCATCCATCGGTAATGATGAGAAAGCGCATCACCAACAAACCGATAGTTTATGATTCAAACTACAAATATTCACAAGATTACGAACTCTGGACCAGACTATCGGACTCCTGCCGTTTTTCCAATATTCCCCGCTTCTTGATTTGTTACAGATACTCAGATGATCAGATTTCTTCACATCATCTGGAAGAACAACAAAAAATAGCTTTCAGCATTCAGGTCAGGCAATTGGAAAAATACAAAATTTTCCTCACCGATACTGAAAAAAAAATGTTCCGTCTTTTAACCCGTAAAGCACAAAACTCGGAACTGTTTTCACCTGTTGATATTAATTTTTTTTTATGTCATCTTATTGCCGGCTTGAAGATGAATGATAAAATTAATACGGGTATTATAACCAGACATCTGATTCATTTGTACGCAACCTATCTGACTCGGCATTACTATCTGTGGCGAGCTTTTTACGAATTACTGAAATTTCAGTTGAGTGTCGGAAAAATACATCCGTATGCCACAGCCTCTTTAATAAAAAACAACAAACTATGGCATGTCTGTTCAAATGAATGAACGAACAGAGCACTTGAACAATAAAAAATTAAATATGTACAGGAAAATCACAAATTTTATAAAAGATCTCTATCCGCATCAGGAGTTCGTTCCACTGCATGAACCTTGTTTCAGCGGTAATGAAAAAAAATACTTGAATGATTGTATCGACTCTACCTATGTATCCAGTGTCGGCCGGTATGTGGATCGTTTTGAAGAACAGATTGCCGCCTATACAAAAGCCGTTAAGGCTGTTGTCTGTGTCAATGGAACCAATGCTCTTCACAT
>QWCH01003164.1_pt1 | contig 18042 bp, 17 predicted proteins | sample 1972671 | NCBI WGS metagenome assembly QWCH01 (sample SAMN09866713, study PRJNA288562) | Human gut metagenome isolate term3_stool, whole genome shotgun sequencing... | isolation source: gut | host: Homo sapiens | place: USA: California | reverse complement strand
TACGCTCACAGGGTTGGGGTCAGACGGCGCGGCCGATGCGAACAGTGGGGCGGTGGCTTCGGGGGCCGGGGGCGTTTCTGGCTGGGGCGCAGCGGTTGGCTGTTCTGCGATGGGTGCGGCGGGTTCGTCGAAGCCGAAGATGCGGGTGGCGCCCTCGTCCTCGTTGGCTTCTGGGGCTGGGGTCACAATGCGGGTCGCGTCGTCGTCCGGGTATTCTGGTTCAGACACGGTGGCAGCCTGCGGTTTTTCCGGAGCGGTTTCGGCAGGCTGCGGCGGGATAGGGGCATCCTGTCCTACGGTTGCCGGGGTCGGTTCAACTACCGGCGCGGCGGGCGTTCCCGGCTCTTCTGGGCGCGGGGGCACGGGCACCTTGGGCGGCTCGTTGGCCGCGTCGGGCTGGACGCGCACCGGCGCACCGCAGGCCGGGCAGAATTTCGCATTAGCATAGGCAATCGGCTTGCCACAATTTCCACAGAACATAACGGTCTCCCCTTTTATCAATACAATTTTCCGGGCGCACATATGTAGGGGTCGGCGTCCCCGACGCCCCGGGAACCGGGCGCACACAGGTGCGCCCCTACGGATTCTCAAAACAAAAAACGCCCGCTGCCCTGCCCCTCGGCAAGATCGTTGTCCTGCGTGGCAGGCGATCTTCCCAGCTGGATGCAGGTCAACGGACGCTTCCCCGGGCCGCCCAGAAATTTGAAACGGCCCGGATAATGGATGGATATGGATATAAAGCGAATGGCGCAAATAAAGGCGGCTTACAGGTACTTGACGACCAGCTTGTCCACGAAGGGAACCGCCACGGTGCCCTGGTTCAGCGCTTTCACGCCCAGAATCATCAGGAAGATCTTCTCGGCCAGGTAAATCAGATCTTTGACCAGGGTCACGATATCGTTCAGCACAGGCACGTTGACGTAGGCGTTGAACAGATTGCCAGCGTCGCTGATGATGCCCAGCACGTCCGGCACATAGCCCACGGCCTGAATGACAAAGGTAAAGAACAGGTAGACGGCCACCGCCTTGACAGCGGACAGGCGCAGCCACTGGTTATCCTCGACCAGTAGCACGTAACCGGCCAGCACCAGCAGGCCCAGCAGGCTGCTGGACAGGGCGGTCAGGTAGATGGCGGCGCCCAGCAGGCCCACCGAAATGCCCAATTTTGCTTTTTGCATCGTTATTTTCCTCTTTTCTCTAGCTTAGAAGCGGGTGCCGCACTCGGCGCAGAACTGCGCATCGGCGGGCATTTTTACGCCGCAGTTGGGGCAAAATTTGACAGCCGGGGCCGCAGGGGCGGACTGTACCGGAGTCGTCGGTGCTTCCACCGGGACAGCGGGTGCCGGGGCCACCGGGGCGGCCTGGACAGGCTGCTGCGGGACGGGCACAGCCACCGGCGCAGGGGCCGGAGCAGCGGGGATGGGTGTACCGCAGATGCCGCAGAACGCAGCGCCCTTGACTAGCTCGGCACCGCAGTTCGGGCAGTGGGGCACGGCGCGCAGTTCCGTAATTTTTGCACGGCAGGCCGCGATATTTTGCTCAGCCTCGGCCACAGAGGCAACCAGCCCCGCAAAGGCATCCTCGGCGTCTTTGCGGTGCAGCTCCATGTACTGCTTGCCGATCATGCCGTACAGCGTATTGATGCGGTTTTCCTCCGCCGAAATCTGCGAGTTGAGCCGCGCGACGTCCGTCAGGTCCTTGCCCTTCTGGATCGTTTTCGTGCTGGCATCGGTGATTTTCTTGCTCAGATCATCAAAAAAAGCCATGTCATTTTCCCGCCCTTTCTGGAAATTCTCTTTACCTATTATAATACAAATTGCGCCTTATTTTGTCAATGCTTATTGGGATTTTCTCGAGGGGAAATGCAGTTGATTTTATACGGCCCCAAGCTCCATTTTGACGCTGGGCATCTTCATCATGCCATCGCCTGCAACGCTCTACACAGTTAGCGTTATCTAGTTCAAGTATGCCTACCCACGACAAAATGTCAACTGCCTCTTGACAAATCGAAAACGCCGTTTATAATTATCTTTGGTAATTACCTTTGGTAATCATCAACCTACACAGAAGGAGCCACACTATGACCGTCAAGCTCATCAAGCAGATGATCGACGCGTGCCGTTTGGGCAAGCGGGCGTGCGACATGATGCCGCCGCTGCCAAAAGACGTTCTGCCGTCGTATATTCATGTTCTGGACACTATCCACACGCTGGAAGCGGCGGGCGGGCCTGTGCGCGTGTCCGACATCAGCGACGCGCTGGGCCTGCCACGGCCCGGCGTGACCCGTACCGTCAAAGAGATGGAGGCTAAAGGCTATCTGACCAAATCGGCCAGCCCCGACGACGGCCGCGTCACCTACATCACCGCCACCGAAGCGGGCCGCCAGCTGTGGGATAAGTACGATACACAGTACTTTTCCGAGCTTTTACCTGCCTTGCGGGACATCCCGGAGGAAGATGCCGCCTGCATGATTCGCACCATCGAGACGCTGTATCAGGTCTTAGCTGAAAGGAGAAATAACGTTGGTAAGCAATAAATCTGATTTTACCCAGGGGAACATCCTGCACAAGCTGACCCTGTTCATGCTGCCCATTCTGGGTGCGCTGGTCCTGCAGGCCGCCTACGGCGCGGTCGATCTGCTCGTCGTCGGACATTTTGGCACCACGGCGGGCCTGTCCGGCGTATCCACCGGCAGCCAGGTCCTCAACCTCGTCACTTTCGTTGTCACGCAGCTTGCCATGGGCGTGACCGTGCTCATCGGGCGCTACCTTGGCGAGAAGCACCCCGAACAAATCGGTGCTGTTTTGGGCGGTGCCGCGTTCGTTTTCTCGATTCTGGCCGCCGTGCTGTTCGTCGTCATGGTCGTGTTTGCGCACCCCATCGCCGTACTGATGCAGGCCCCCGAGGCCGCGCTGGGCCAGACCGTGAACTACGTGCGCATCTGCGGGTGCGGCATTTTCTTTATTGTGGCGTACAATTTATTGTCCGCTGCGTTCCGCGGCCTGGGTGACAGCCGTTCGCCGCTGATTTTCGTTCTCGTCGCCTGCATCGTCAACATCGTGGGCGACCTTGTGCTCGTGGCCGGGTTCAGTCTGGACGCGGCGGGCGCGGCACTGGCTACCGTGCTGGCCCAGGCCGTCAGTGTCGTCTGTGCGCTGGTCATGCTGCGGCGGAAGGACCTGTCTTTCACGGTGCGCCGAGCCGACGTGCGGCTGAATCCCCAGTGCCGCAAGTTTTTGTCCATCGGGTTGCCGCTGGCTTTGCAGGAATTTTTGACCCAGTTCTCCTTTTTGGCACTCTGTGCCTTCGTCAATCGACTGGGACTGGAGGCATCGTCCGGGTACGGTGTCGCGTGCAAAATCGTCAATTTTGCCATGCTCATCCCCAGTGCGCTCATGCAGTCGATGGCGTCCTTCGTGGCACAGAACGTCGGCGCGGGCAACCAGAGGCGAGCCAAGCAGTCGATGTACACCGGCCTTGGCATCGGGCTGGTCATCGGCTGCGCGGTGTTTGCGCTGGTGTTCTGGAAGGGTGATGTGCTGGCCGGGCTGTTCACCAAGGACGCGGCTGTCGTGGCAAACGCCTTTGCCTATTTGAAGGGGTTTGCACCGGAAACCATCGGAACAGCGATTCTTTTCACGATGCTGGGTTACTTTAACGGCAACAATCAGACCGTGTTCACGATGGCGCAGGGCATCATCCAAACGCTGCTGGTGCGCCTGCCGCTGGCCTATTACATGAGCATCCAGCCCAACGCGAACTTGACGAACATCGGCATTGCCGCCCCTGTCTCGACAGGGGTAGGCGTGCTGCTCTGTGTCGGTTTCTACGTGTGGTGGAACCGGAGGCTGGCGAAGCAAGCACAGCTGTAACAAAAACACCACCTGAAGGGTTCAATCCCCTCGGGTGGTGTTTTTCTGCGCTATTCAGCGCGGATTACGCTTTTTTCGCAGCCTTCTGGTCTTTCAAAAAGCCCTTGTATGCCTTGTATTCTTCGGTCTTGCGCAGTTTTCTTACGCCGAAGATCCACAGCACGATGCCCAGCAGGCAGAAGAACGCTGCCGCGCAGGTGATGATAATGACCATCGTAATAACCGTCGGGCGGGTCAGCTTAATCGTCGTGTTTGCGCCGACACCGTTCATACCGCAGCTGTTGGCGATGGCGTACAGGTTGTGATGGCAGGCCTCACGCATGGCGCTGACGATGACACCGTCGTTCTTGTACTCAGGCAGTTTGTCGGTGACATAGGGCATCATAGCGTCGTAGATGGACACGCCCGCCAGCACGCCGTCCGGGCCGTTGACGTAGACGTTCAGCACGTTGTCGGTAATAACCATGCCGTCGCAGCCCCACTCGCCGCGCAGGATGCCGTTGACCAAGCCCGCGTTGCCGCCAGACCAGACCGCGCCCCAGCGAGTGTAAGCGATCATAACGCCGTTGCCGTTGCCCACCTCAATGGGAGCCTGGAAGGCTTTCAGGTAGACTTCTCGGGCGGCCTGCTCGTTGATCCAGACGCCCAGGCCGATGCGATCCTGCTCGCAGTCGTTCAGCGCAAAGTGCTTCATGACGACGTGAACGCCCTTTTCCTGGATGGCGGCAACCTCGTAGGCACTCATCATACCGGAGAGGAAGCCGTCCTCGGAGTAATACTCAAAGTTGCGGCCGCCGTAAGGGGTGCGGTGGATGTTGTTGCCCGGGCCGTACAGGCAGGCAATGTTGGCGCTCAGGCAGTTATTGCCGATGATCGTGCCGACCGCAGTCATCAGGTCGGTGTTGAAGGTCGCAGCCATGACGTCCTCAGACGTAAAGGCCGTGGCAGTCAGCTGGGTAGCACCGCTGCCCAGCAGGCTGGCAGTCAGGCCCTGGGGGCCGTTCTCATCGCGGGTGCCGGGGGCCTCGATGCTCTTGACCGGCATCGTCCAGTGGAACGCATCGCCAATGAGGGTGTTCATCTCGTCGAAGGTCAGGTTGTCCAGCAGGTCGTCCCACTTCGGGTCGTCGTAGTCGAGGCCGATCATGTCATACAGGGTGACGCCGTTGTTCTTGCCCATGGCAGGCAGGTTCACGACCTCGTAGTCGGCGGGGTCGTAGCGGATATCCTGCAGGTCTTTCTTCAGCTGCTCGGTCAGGGCCAGCTTGACGGTCTCGGTGGGCAGGGTACCGTTCCAGTCGCTGCGGCTCAGCCAGGTCACAGTGTTGTCCTCGCCGTCGTACAGATTCGGGTCGGCGCAGGACAGCTGGTTGGTGATAGCGGTGCCGTTCTCACTGACAGAGTAGGTCGTGGTGTCGAGCTTGTCCTCAGTCCACGCATAGGTCAGGTCGGCGTCGCCGTCGGCGGTCATCTTGCCGTTGGTGGAAGCCACCGTGTAGCCTTTGGCAGCCAGGATGTTGTTCACGGCCTCGTGGGCGTCGTTGGCGGCGGTGAAATAGTAGTCGCCGGCATCCAGAATGTAGGTGCCTGCGCCGTAGGTGTCATAGCTGGCGATATCGCGCTTGTTGACGTTCATGGTGACGATCTCGGAGGTGCCGGGGGCCAGCTCTCCCGTCTTGCCGAAGCCGACCAGGGCGACGGCGGCCTTCTCGACGCCGTTCTGCTTGTCGTAGTCGGTGTAGGGGCTCTGCACGTAGAGCTGCACGGTGCGCTTGCCCGCGACTGCGCCTGTGTTCGTGACCTTGACAGCGACGGTGTAAACGTCCAGCGCGTCGTTGTAGTTGACGGTCATATCGCTGAACTTGAAATCGGTGTAGCTCAGACCATAGCCGAAGGGATAAGCCACAATGTCGCCGTAGGCGTAGTCGCCCGCGTTGCCCGCGCCCATGACGTAATCCTCATAGCGCGTCTCGTAGTACTTGTAGCCTACATAGATGCCCTCCTGGTAGATCATGTAGGTGCTGCCCTTGGCAGGCACATCGCCGCCCTCGACATAGCCGTCGTAGACGCTGGGGGTGAAATTCCACATAGCGGGGGCGCTGTAATTGTCATAGCAGTAGGTATCGACCAGACTGCCGGAGGGGTTGACGTCGCCGACCAGAATCTGGGCAACGGCGTTGATGCCGGAGATGCCCACGTCGCCGATCCAGAGCGCGGCATCCACGTCGTAGTCGTTGTTCTTCAGGAAGTCGACCTGCAAGGCGTTAGCGGAGTTGATGAGGACGATGATGCTCTTGATCTCGCCGTTTTTCTTCATGGAGGCGAGGTTTTCCAGCATAGATTTCTCGTTGTCGTCCAGTGCCAGGTAGTTGACCTCGCCGTAGCTCAGGTCCGCACCCTCGCCGCCGACGCGGGAGAGAGTGACGATGGCGGCGTCGCCGTACTGAGCGACGCTGGACTTGACATCATCGGTGTAGACGTCCCAGGGCACTTCCGCCGTGGTGGCGCTGGCGGTGGATACCGTACCGCCGTTGGCGCGGGCGTAATCCTTGCCTGCGCCGATGGTGTAGAAATCCCACAGCGTAGGGTTGACGGTGACGCCGACCTTTTCCAGCGCGGTGCGCAGGGTGTCGGCGGTCGAGGCATCGATATTGCCGGAGCCGGTGCCGCCGTAGACGAGGTTGACGCTGGAGGAGGAGAAGGTGCTGACCTTCGCGTCCTTGGCCAGGGGCAACGCGCCGTTGTTCATCAGCAGGGCCGCGCCCTCAGCCTCGACCTGCTGGGCGACGGTCAAACCGTAGTCGACCATCTCTTCCGGCGAGGAAAAGTCGGTGGTAAAGTACTGTGCGTTGGGATCCTCGTTTTCCAGTTTCCAGAACGTGCCGCCGACAAACGCCGCAACTGTGTTGTCGAAGGTATTCAGAATGGTACACAGGGGGATGAAAATGACCATGAGGATGGCGCAGAGGATCGTCAGGATCTTCCACCCCAGGACGGTCTTACGCTTGGCCTTTTTGTATGCCTTTTTCAGCGCTTTCTTTTGGGCTTTGATTTCGTCCATGATTCTCTCCTTGTTTTTATTTTTAACGGTACAACGCCATTGTACACGATGTAGTAACACTACTGCAACACTTTGCGAAATTCGGTCGTTTTTCTGAGAAATTCGGTTTTGCGGCTACAAAAGCAAGGAGCATTCTTTGTGCAGAGTACACAAAAGAAAGAAAAAACCGTCCTTGTCAAAGGGAGTCTTTAAAATTCAACCCCTTCTCTCGCTGCCACGCCTTTACTATATGGGTGTTTCTCGGCGCGCATCTCGGTCGCGTAGTCAGCCTGTTCCAGCATCCAGGCAGCGGGATTGCGGCCGGTGAAAACCACCTCTTTCCCCTGCCCTGCCAGCGCGGCGGCCTGCTGTAACAGGCTCTCGTCCACCAGGCCGGTACGGCAGGCCGCGCAGGCTTCGTCGAGGACCAGCAGATCAAACGGCGCGGCCAGCGCTTTGCGCAGTGCGGCGTTGTTGTGCGCCCGGGCTTCGGTCTTCTCGGCGTCTGTCATCAGCCAGGTGAATTTCGCGTTCGGGCAGACGTGGACGTCGGCCTCGCAGCGACGCAGCATTGCGATTTCGCCGCTGGAACCGTCCTTTAAAAATTGCAGAATCGTCACGTGTTTTTCATGGCCCAGCGCCCGCAGCGCCAGCCCCATGGCGGCGGTGGTCTTGCCCTTGCCGTCGCCGTAGTAGATATGCAGCATGGTATAGCCCCCTTTGGGGGTATTATAGCATATTTTCCGCAAACAAAAAACCGGGGCGAACTTCTCTCGTTCGCCCCGGGGATGTTAAATGATTGGAGTCATAAGCCTCATACCCTTTATCGTTGGTTGCGGTCTTTTAACTCAGTACATTGGAGTATCTCCTATGGTATCAGGTAAAGTTCCACTTGCTTAGTCGGGTGGTGTTTCTGCGGTCATATCTGTACCGCCCCTCTCCTGATATATATGTGTCAAGGGTCTTTTTGTGACGGCCCCTGGGTCTCTCTAACAAAGTGCCAACCTACCGTGCATCATATTTTTTCAATCTTTTACAAGTTATGACTTGCGGCTTCGGATGCGGTTTGTTCAGCACTTATAGGCGACCCAGGCCCGCCGGTGATGAATAGGATCTTTAAAGTTTGCCATTGGACTTGAGCCTCCTTCCTTCCGAAATCCGACCGGCGCTTGGAACTTTTAGTTCCTTATCTCCGGCTGTTTTCTTTCTGTGACTATACTATATCACACCCCCGGCTGTGCGTCCATTCGCAGAGTTCACAACGTTGCGGCGTCAGATTTGTGCAGGTTCGGCCCTTGCGCGGCAGCGGTGCGCGTGGTATAATAGAAGTGTTGGGGCCGCGTCGGAAGATGCGGCTTTTTTGTTGACAAAGGAGAATCACCATGAAAATCGCAGTCACCTATGCTGACGGCCAGGTCTACCAGCATTTTGGCCACGCCGCACAATTCAAACTGTACACTGTCGAAAGCGGCATGATTTTAGACACCGCCGTTGTGGATGCCACAGCCAGCGGCCACAGCGCCATGGTCAGCTATTTGCAGCGCCAGGGCGTAAACACGGTCATCTGCGGCGGCATCGGCGGCGGCGCGGTCAGTGCCCTGGCCGGGGCAGGCATCCGCTTGTTTGCCGGGGCGACCGGCAGCGCCGACCAGGCCGTGCTGGCCCTGTTGGCCGGGAAGCTGGTACACAACCCAGAGGCTGCCAAAGGGCATTGCGGGGGGCACCATTAAAGCCTCCCTTGTTAAAGGGAAGTAGACGCCGTAAGCGGCCGAAGGGATTTCTCCTCCAGGGCCGCCCACATGGCCGCGCCCAGCGTGGCAGCGTGAAGATTGGCGGCTGCGAGGTGGAAGTTGTAAGTAAGGGGGCGGCGTCCTCGACGCCCCGCAAATCGGCACACACCTTCCGGAAGATTGTAGGGGCCCAGGCGTGCCCGGTTCCTACTCTGCTATATAAAAATGGCATTTTCCAACGCTCGGGGGATGCCCTTTTTTATTTTTCAAATACCGCGCTCGCCTTGCTCATCCGCCCGGCGATCTTCACCCCAAAGGGGCACCGCGGTTCGCAGGCGCGGCAGCCGATGCACTCCGACGCGTGGTGGTCCAGCGCCTCGTAATGGCTCTGGATCGCCGCGGGCAGGGCGGGCTGCATCGTGGCCAAGTCATAGAACTTGTTGATCATAGCAATGTCCAAATTTTTGACGCAGGGCTTGCGGTGTATGCGCTCCGCCTCCGATGTCCAAGCACCCCAATTCGACCGCCGCTTTCGATGATCCTATTTCGTTCGACAGCTTTACAGCCTGCATCTTATATCCCGTGTTGTATTTCCGTTGATTCCGAGCCATCTTTTCTTGCCTCCTGTTTCTCTTTTTCTATATATTGGCTCTTTGAGTTCCCTATGTCAACTTTTATTGTACAACACCAGTCGCTAAATTTTCAAAACATCATTACAACCGCTGCCAGCAAGGCTGGCAGTGAATTTGAGGCAGTAATTTTTATGGCTAAACGCTGTGACCGTTGTCTACGCATGGGTAAAGTCTTGTTGCGCTTTTGTTCTATTTATGATAAAATGTGTATACACTTACATTACATACTATCGCACAAATTCTTGTGAGGATTGTAGCAAGGAGGTATCTATATGAATTATGAAATCAGACAATTCGATACTCCCCTACTGCGCTTCTCCGCAACTGAAGACACATCGTATCCTGAGATTGAGATTCTTTGGGTAAACAATGCCCAGCGCAATCTATTGCCCTTAGACTTGGATGTCACTGCAGAAGGCGTCTCAAGATGGCTGCGGCATCGTACCATTCCAAAAAACCGCGCCTATGTGCGCAATTTCCTTAGCAAGTGCGGATTGAATTTAAACCGGCCGCTCAATATCATTAAAGTTTCTAAAGGCCTTTCCTTAAACGACTGCTATTGGGTAGCTGAAGAAGGGTTTTCTGGAAAATTTGCAGACTATAATCTATACGATAACAGATTCAGCCGAGTTTTGGCTCTAATTGCTTTTACCGGCTATGGTAGTTCAGTTCGTACCTCTCTGGCTTCTTGCCCGGAGTTCACTACCAATGGTATGCTTCCAAAATGCTGGCGCCGTGAAAATGGTACAATAAAATTATACAAAGGCGGCACATCAGGCGCTTCCAACACTGGAAATGAACCTTACTCTGAATTCTATGCTTACCAGGTTGCGCAGGCTATGGGCATTAAAGCAATTCGATATGGATTGTCTAAATGGAAAGGCGTTCTTTGCTCTACCTGCGATCTCTTTACCAATAAAGACTATGCCTTTTTACCCGTCGGACATGTTGTCTCGTCCGGCGGCATGAATGCGGTACGAGAATACTATCACCACTTAGGGCATGAATTTGAGCAAGCCATGGATGACATGCTCATTCTGGACGCACTGATCTTTAATACTGATCGACATTTCGGTAATTTCGGATTTCTCGTAGACAACAAGACAAACCAAATTGTTGCTCCGGCGCCTCTGTTTGATCATGGGAATTCGTTGTTCAACTACGCAGGATCTGATGATTTGTCGTCTGTAGAGACACTTAAATCATACGCTGACACCCTTTTTCCCTGCGTTTATGATGACTATGTGGGTACTGCAAAACAAGTACTAACCTCTGCGCACAAAGAAGGGCTTCGGCATTTGCTAACTTTCCATTTCAAGAAGCATCCCCGCTACAATTTGCCGAACGAAAGACTAAAGCTAATTGAGAAAGTAGTTGCTCAAAGGGCTATGGATCTTCTGACCGATTGATATTCAGCATTAATAGAAAAAGCAAAGCGGAAGCTGCTTTGCTTTTTCCGATTCGCGTCTTTATTTATGCGTTATTCTCCGCAACCGCCCCGGCATTATCGACAACCTCAGTCTCCGCCTCAGCCACCCGACCGGACACCGCATCCGGAACATCTAATTGTACGGCGCTTTTGCCCAAAAAATGAGGTACCTCCTTTAAGCAGTTTGGCTAAAAGGGGGTACCTCATTTTTTGGGCAATGCCGCATAATGCTAAGTGCCGATACGGCGAGCGAGGTGCGGCGGTTGACCGTTTCTTTCTGTTTTACTTCTTATGGGTCTTGAATTTTCTCTGTCCGCGGCGGAAAAGAACCACCACCAGAAAGAGTATTACAGCGGCACCGATGTACAGTGTGTAAGCGCGTTTGAAAGACCGCACTGTATAATGAATGACCGCTTGTACAGTCTTGGCTGGCGCGTCATCCTCGCCGTTATAAGCTACTCGTCTGGCCTGCACGATCAGGCGATGGGTATTGATACCGTAGGGGGTGCAGGTCATCAGAGAATCGGCCATCCTTCTGGTCCTTTACGCCTTATTCAAATTTGGTGCATTTATACGATTGATCATCCGCGTTGCTTACTGTGCCGGCGTTGTTAAGATTCGGAATTCGGCAACAGCACGCGCGCTACATCACTTTGCTATGAACAGCACCCCGAGCGTGCCCGGGCCGCAGTGGCTGGAAATCACGCCGCCGGCTCTTGTTTCAAGGATCTCACAGAATACATTAAGCTCTTTCAGATAAGAGCGTACTTCCCCCACTACCTCACGGCTGCAGCCGGAGTGGGTAATAAAGACCCTCTCCGGTCTGGCTGCCTTCAGGTCAGCTTCCATGTCCTTCACATAGGCCATAATCACATTGTCGATTTTCCCGCGGTACTTCTTTGTTGCCCGCATGGCGCCGTTTTCCACCACGATCTTGGGGTGCAGCCGCAACGCACTGCCTGCCAAAGCGGCAACGGCATTGCATCGCCCGCCTCGCCACAGGTATACCAATGTATCAACGACAAAGCTTGCCCGCACCTTCGGGATGAGTTTCCTGACGGCAGCGGTGATCTCTTCCGCCGTATGCCCCTGCTCTGCCATGATGGCAGCTTCCAACACAAGAAGTCCGATCCCGGTAGAGAGATTCTCGGAGTCGATGATCGTGACCTGCGCGGCGGCATCCAGCTCCTCGGCGGCAAGGCGCATGACATTGCCGGAGGTGGACATGCTGCCTGAGATCGAAAAGCAGATCACCTCACGGCCGGCCTCAACATACGGCTGCAGCAGCACTTTGGCATCCTCCAGAGACGGCGCAGAGGTTTTCGGCGTTGCCTTGTTTGCATCCGCCCACGCAAAAATGCGATCGGGTGTGGTATCTTTGCCGTCCCGGAACTCGTTTTCGCCCAGCAGGATATGCAGCGGCAGAATATCGATATCGTACTTCGCCGTCAGCTCCTGTGAAAGATCGCAGGTACTGTCTGAGATGATTTTGACTTTTTGGCTGATTTCCATGGCGTAGCCCCTCCTCAATTTCTGTCACGCTGTCTGTGTGTCAAAAACCGCATCTTCGCATCACAGAGAATACGGGGCACTTTTCAGACAGCATACCTTTATTTTACTACCATTTTTTGAAATGACAAGAAAAATGTCGCAGGCAGCCACGCAGCCAACGCACCCGCATACAGGTTTTGCCAAGGGGTTCTATTGTCACAGGTAAAATGCCGCGTACAGCGGTACAATTTTTTGTTATCCTCCATGCCGAAGTTTTTGGCGCTCAGCTTAACAGCATAAGCCGGATGGCAGGTGTCCATGTACACCCGCAGGCTTTTGGCGCGGGTGTTATCTGCAGATTTTACCTCAATATGGATGATGTCTCCCCCGCGACGTATCACAAAGTCGATTTCTGCGCCGCGCTCGCGCTCCCAATAGCAGGTCGTGTAGCCGTTGGCCGTCAACTGAGTATCTACATAATTTTCCGTCATGCCGCCTTTAAAGTCATTTAGCTCATCGGTGACGGTCATATACAAAATATCCTCGGCACGCAGTTCTTTTTTGGTGCAAAGCAGTCCTGTGTCCGACACATAGATCTTAAAAGCACCTATATCGCGGTAGCGGTGCTCAATGTGTTGCCAAATGCCATGATAATCAATTGGGAAATCGTTTTCAGTTTGAACGAAATAAATTTTGTAAACTTTCCGCAAACGACAAAAAGAGCCGGTACACAGCACATCAAATCAGCGGGAGAAAATCTCTCGCCATATCTTTGATGAAACTATGTACCGGCTCTGAAATTCAGAAACCTTCAAAGTCTGCTTTTTCCGCTCCGCAGGCAGACGCTGCACCGGAAAGGCGGTTGTCGGAAACGGCAGCCGTCTTTGGGTTAATCATTTAATCTTACTTTTCACTGCGTCTTTTCTTTCTGTCATAAACGGTTGTGAAGATTCCCGCGCCGCCACTGGCAAGCATCAGTGCGATCCACAATGTGAGATTGCTATTGTCTCCGGTCTGAGGCAAGGTAGTTGCATTGCTGCTCGGTTTATTGTTATTACCGGTGCTACCGCCGGTCTGAGGCGAGGTAGTTGCATTGCTACTCGGTTTATTGTTATTACCAGTGCTACCGCCAGCGCTTGTATTGTTATCACTCGGAAGCTTTGCCGTTACAGTTTGCTCCTTGGTGATTTCCTGTGTTGCTTTGGCATCCTTGTAATATTTGCCGCATCCTTCGCAATACCAGTATTCGATATTGCCTTCAGAAGTCTTGGTTGCCGCTTTTGCTTCAATGTGCTTCAAGTCGGTATGGTTATCCGGTGCAACGCTTATTTTTTCACTTACGACTTTACCGCACTTATAGCAGGTACGAAGAACCTTCCCTTCTTTGGAGCAGGTAGCATTTTCCTTAATGACATCAAATTCCGGATTATAATCGTGAGTTTCGTGATAGCAGGCTTTAAAGGTGATATTCAAGTCCTTTGTAACATTCGGAATAGAAAATACAACAGGTTTTCCGTATCCATCAAAGGAATAAGTGAAATCCGTCCCCAGTTTCAAACCGATTCCGTCATTACCTGCAACGGACAATTCCTTATAGGTAAGTCCCCATTGCTCCGTGCCAACATAATATTTTTCACTGGCAAGGTAAAGATTAATACTGAAATCCTCACCTTTTTTCAGCTGGAAGGTCGTATTCTCCAACGGAGCAAACCCTGTCGTATCCGCAAAGGTTATAAGGCAAAAAGTGGCTTCCTTTTCAAAGGCAGCATAGAATGTCTTGTTTTCCGTTATCGTTCCCAACGAAGAAAGCGCATACAGTGAATCCTTATTTGTTGACCATCCGACGAAAGTATAGATATAATCCTCATCCTGAATGGCGGGTTCGTTACCTTGGAATGTAATCTCTGTTCCATAATAGCCGTTATAGCTATACAGAGTTTCGCTTCCATCATATGACTTGAATGCAATATCATATTGATTTCTTGCGTAATAGAGGGACAATTGCAGTTTACCGTCTCCAGTTATTGTGCCGCTGTCAGTTGATTTCGTACTATCATATGAAAATCCATTTTTAATGTATGCGGTAGAAGGTACAGTTGCTGTTGTATCTGTCTCACCGGCTTCAGTTTTTGTTATGTCCGGCACTTCCTTATATTGCCCATTTACATCCATATAATAGATGTTTACTGTGTAGGGTGTATTACCATTTGCTTTCCATTTTGCTGTATAGGATTGATTCCCAACAGTTCCTTTTGTAATCGTGACGGTAGGATATACATCCGATGTACCGCCTACTCCCCAACCGATAAAATCGTACCCCGGTTTTGTTGGAGTAGGTAGTGTGAAATCGTCGCTTTCAATGCTGAAAAGTGAGTATAATACGCCATCACCCTGTTTAATTTCAGGTGTTGTAATATCATTAGAAAATATTCCGCCATTTAGGTAGTAAAACACATATTGTTGTTTTGGCTGCCAGTGTGCCGTCAGTGTTATATTGGACTGCCAGTTTGTCATAATATCCAAATATTTTGTCGGCTCTTGACTGCTGTCTTTATCACAAGTCCAACCAATGAAATCGTAGTTTTCCCGCTCCAGATTGTCGTTCAACGTATCAAATGGTTCGTCAAATCCAATCTTATAGTACGGTGTGGCATCGTTTGTCTTGTAATAATATGAGTAAATACTTTCATCAGGTGTGTTTTTCCAGCTTCCACCATTTAAATCATAAGTAATAGTATACTTAGTTGATGTTGAGGGAGTGGATTCTCCCTCTTTTACAACTGTTCCATCACCGGAGGACTTTTCTTTCAAAGTGTCGATAAGCCTATCCGGCACACCGTTTCCACACACAATTTTTCCGGTATTCACTACACCGGAAACGTTAAAATTACTAATATCGGATAGATATAATGTGCCGGTGTTAACAAAAGAATCTTCCAAGCCCAAGTTGTAACATCCACTGATTCTTGCCGTTCCGTTATTTTGGAAGGAACAACCGGAACTGACACCAAATGTTGAATTGGAACCGGTAAATGTAAACTCACTGTTATTTACAAAGCTTGCTTGATAACCAAGCGTAAAACCATTGGAAATATTAACCGTTCCGTTGTTTGTGAAGGTTTCACTCCCATACCAGCACCACATTTCAAATGAAGTATCTGTGTATGTTTCGCCGGAATTGATTGTTTTGCCATAATAGAGCGTCGATGCACTCGCCGAAATTGGCAGAGCCGTAAAGATCATCAACATTACCATTATGAGCGGTAGTATTCTTTTTCTCATAAGCGCCTCCTGTGTTTTATTTTTACTTTTTCAGATACTTGTCGTAATCTGTATCATCCCTTCCTTTTTGCAAGCTGCATCAGTCCTTTTTTCGCCGCCTCTATCTGCGGCAGGAACAGCGCCCGTTCATTAAAAATCATATAGTTGTTCAGCGCCAGAATAGACAGGTGGACATACGGCTCTACTTCCGCTGCGGTGCAGCCGAGAATCTCGGCAATTTTTTTCGTATAATAAGGGTAGCGACCTGCAAGCTGTACAAGGTATGGCTTGACTTTGTTTCCGTATTCCTGCGACACACATACGCTGACCAGAAAACGCATAACCGGGGACAGTACATCCGCAAGAGTGCCGAGATGGTCCATCATATTGGCAACATCTTTGATATCTTCAAAGGCAATGCTGAACGCACCCTGCTCAATGCGAGAAATCGCTTCTTCGACACAGGCCAGAACTATTTCTTCTTTTGTATCGAAGTAATAATAGATCCCGCCGTTTTGCAGATTGTTTGCATTGCAGAGATCTGTGGTGGTCGTTACCGTCAGCCCTTTTTCAACAAAGCAGTCCAGACATATACCAATCATTTTTTTCGTCCTCTCGGCTTTCTTCGATGTGTTCAAGCTCAAATGCTCCTTTCCGCCGAATATACTGCATCGTAGTAAAGTATAGCACCCCCCCCCGGATGAATCAAGTTCCTTCTTGAAAAATAATATAAATTCAACATAAAATCTTTTGAGCTTCTTCGACTACACAAAACTTTATAACTTCTTGAATACTTTGATAAAACAAAGTACTGATTTTGATAAGGAAGAATAAAAAGTTGTACCCGTATCTCCTGTACATTGCCAAGCGCAACCGCATCCCTGTCAGCAGTGCAAAGACCCCGAAGGGGATAACCGGCGCGGGAGCGACGGTTAGCAAGCATTGCATGTGGGACCCATTTGTATCGTTCAGGGACACCCTGAAACCCATTTTTGACGACACTAAAAAGCAACGGCGGCCGATACATGGTATCGACCGCCCATTTTTTATCATTGCAAGGTGATGCGGATGACAGATCCGTACCGCTACCGGAAGCGCGGAGCTGCTGCATCAGGTTGGTGGGCGAACTCGGTTCACTCCTGCATATGCTGCGGTAAGAAGAGGCACAACCGTGGCCGGTTGCCTCGATGGGCGTGCAGATGTCCGACAATATCTCGCAGCTGATGGGCGCGACCTTGTACTCGCCCCGGGCCGTGAGGGCCTTGACTTCTTCGACCGGCGGTGAAAATTTCATCTTCCCTTCCCCCTTGCAAAAACACAATGTCCCTGGCAGAAAGATTTCTCTTTCTGCCAGGGACGAAAATTCTTCGCGGTGTCACCCTGGTTCATGGGCCTTGCCGCCCATGCGCTTAGCGGGATGCCAACACATCCCCGGCAACTGACGTATGCCCCCACGTTGCAGAATACTTTGCGGTCGCCCACATTTGACTGCACCCTTGGTGGTCCATTTGGCGCTTCGTTTCCGGCCTGACTCTCAGCATCACAGGCTCTCTGTACGGGCATGGTGTGCCGTCGTCTCCGCTTCATCGGTTTAAATTGTTAAATTTGAGTATAGTAAACCACAAGCTTACCTATTTGTCAAGTAGGTTTTGCAATTTTCACATTTTCCGCAGATTTACAATTTCTTCTTTTCCAGTACAAGTGTCTTTTCTTGCCCATGCAGGGTGTATCGTATACAGATGTCGTGGTCAGCATCGACGCAGATATTTTCAGCGTGGGCGGATAGGTCGCGCAATGCCGCGTATTGTTCGCGCATTTCGAGGGTGTAACGGCTGGGCATGTCGGACGTCAGCAAAATGCCGCTGAACAACGCGTTGACCGTGGCAAGCTGGTCCTTTTGCTGCGGGGTCAACTTGCAGTTTTCCTCCCGTAAAAAGAATACATCCGGATCGCTGCCGTAGGCGCGGCCATTGAGTTGGCGGCGGAAAACCGTGTTGCCGATGCTCTGCTTTGTGGATACCCTCTCGCGGTGGAACAGCCGCATATACCACACGTCGTCCCAGTCCAGGCTCACGTCACAGCCGATGCGGCAGTAATCTACCACGCCGAACGCGGGCATGACCGGCACGCCGCAGCCTAAAATCAGCTTGTCGCCGCACCAGGTACGCAGCAGCGCCATAGCCCGCTGCATCCGCGCGGCGCGGGATTCGCTTGCGCTGCCAAACGGCGCTGCACCGTACAAAAAGTCGAGCTTTACCAAATCAAAACCCCAGTCGTTCAACACCCTGTCAAACACAGTTTGCAGGTAGTCCAGCACTTCCGGGTTGTCGATGTCCAGTGCATAAAAGCTGCTCCAGTTGCTGCCGCAGCACCAGGGTTGGCCGTTCACTTGCAGCAGCCAGTCGGGATGATTGCGGTAAACGGCAGACTCTTTTTCGCAGACGAAGGGGGCCAGCCACAGTCCGGTCAGAAAGCCGCTCTCGTGCATAGCGTCGGCCAGCGGGCGCAGCCCATGGGGGAATTTAGCGGGGTCGGTTTCGAGCCAATCGCCGACCTTTGCTTCCCAGCCATCGTCGATTTGAAAGAG
>QWCH01003159.1_pt1 | contig 18096 bp, 16 predicted proteins | sample 1972671 | NCBI WGS metagenome assembly QWCH01 (sample SAMN09866713, study PRJNA288562) | Human gut metagenome isolate term3_stool, whole genome shotgun sequencing... | isolation source: gut | host: Homo sapiens | place: USA: California | reverse complement strand
CCTGTCGCTAGCGTTCATCCTGAGCCAGGATCAAACTCTTCATTGTAATAGTTAATTTCAGAAATTTTATTCCGGCAAGGGTCATGTGTTTCATGAATCCCGACATCTCGTCGGCTCGATTCACGCTCGCTACGTTGTTCATTTCAATATCTTAAAGAACTCTTCTTCTATCGTCTCCTATCGCCCCTCTATCCTGCCCTCCGGCCTTCATCGTGAAAGCGGCTGCAAAGGTAATGCTTATTTTTCAACCTCCAAATTTTTTCAAGCTTTTTTCAAAACTTTTTTTCGGCGGTTTCTAAAACCTCTCGTTCCAGTATCTCGTTTAAGCTTCTCGCGTCGCCCGCCCTCTCTCTCGAAAGCGGGTGCAAAGATAAGCGAAGAAATTCCCTTTTTCCAAATTTTCTGACCACTATTTTTAAAGTTTTTTACAAGACACTAGACATCAAATCCTTGAAGAAACACACGAGTGGACATCTCTTGATGCTACACCATCTATCACACTCGGTTTTATAGTCATACCATATTCCCAACGAATACTCACTCTCTCACGTTTCCCCCTCGTGGCACTCTCGTTTCAAAGACCTTCGGGAAGGTTTTTGAAACGAGTTTGAAAGGAGTTTAAAAGGACTTTGTTCCCTGTCTTCACCGGAATTACTCCCTGTCTTCACCGGGAATCTATCTCATCAATAAATTGACAAACAAAGCACTCCATCAAAATCAACAAACCTTCCACCGGAGCCCGCCGATAAACTTATCCACGAGACCGGTGAATATTAAATAAACCTACTCCTCGTCCCCCGTTTTCGGGTTCTCCCGGGAAGTATCCAATATATTAAAACAAGACAAAACGTTTGCCCGGTAATAATCACCCATCGGGATCCATCTATCCCGGGCACGCAAGGAATTGCCCGCCCACGTGTCGACATAACGCAGGTTCAGTATAAACCCCCGATGCACACGAACAAGATAAGCGTCCGGCAGTTGCCGTTCCACGGCACCCAAACGACATGCCACTGTAACACGGGATTTATCTTCAAAATAAAAATAACAATAATTACCCGATGCCTCGATACAGAGGATATCGTCATAAAAATATTTCTTGTAATACCCGTCTTGACGAATAAACAAGCCATCAGCCACCAGCGGTGACAAGCATGAAGGTGCGATTACACCCGATAAATTTGTTTTCATTGACAATTAATTTTATGCCTCATGAAATATTCACCGACGGGCGTAAACAATAAACAAAAGGAGGAGGCACATTGCCCCCCCTCATGTATACACCTAAAAACCAAAAGTACTCTACTTCTTCCTTTTCTTCTTTGTCAACTCTGCCAATTTCTCACGAAGCTCGGGAAGCGAGAGATCACGGGCAACAACGCAATTCTCGGCGTCAAGAAGGAAATACGCAGGAAGGTCGTTGACCATGTAAAGACGGGCTACCTCGGAATCCATGCCCTTGAGATCGGAACCGTTCGTCCAGATCATACCATCAAGCCCGACGGCTTGTTTCCACATGGCGTGGTTGTTGTCAAGAGCCACACTGATAATCTCAAATCCACGCGGACGGTATTGCAAGTAAAGTTTCACAAGCTCAGCATTATCCCGGCGGGAGTTTTCGACATGTGCCGCCCAAAAATGCATCAATTTCCATTTCGCGGGAACGTCGTGCAGGCTAAAAGTGTTGCCATCCGGCTTCGCAAGGGTGAAGTTCGGGACAATCTCGCCCACGGCAAGTTTCTCGTACCGTTCTAAAGCGGCGGCGATCCGTTTTCCGGGAACAGTAGCTCGGGCGGCTTCCCCCAATAATTCATATTTCGAGCGCAAGCCCTCTTCCGTTTCGCCACTGATGCCAAGGGCTATCACGTGCGCCGTGGCGTACTCGTCAGGATTCGCCTTGATTAACTCCAAAGTGGCGTTTACTGATGCCTCGTACGCCTTGTTCACCCTTTCTTGCAAGGCTTGGACGTTCGCCCCGGGCTGTTGAGCTTCTGCCGCCACTTTCGCTTGTTCCGCCATGAAAGACTGGCTGATCCGGGTGAAACGGGTCAACAACTCTTGTTGCCTGCCGCCTTGAATCAACGCCCCAGTGTTGCTCACGTTCACCATAAAACTAGCGTTCTCGAGAATCAAGGGGATCATCCCGTCTCCGTTCTCTAACGTGAGATAAACCGCCACGGGCTGGTTTATCTTGCCCTTGAAAGTAAATACCCCGTTATTAATCATCGTAGTTGCCAGTGTTTCAGGTTTACCGCTTTCTTCGCTTACCAGTAACATTTTTCCATCCGCGATACCGTTCACTTTACCGCTAATTTGATAGCCTTCTTGGGCTGCACAGGCAATAGTGGTACCTATCGCCAAAACAAGTAACAATGAAATCTTTCTTGTCATTCTCTCTATTTTTTAATTTAAATTTCTCTTTTTTCTCGCGAAACCGCTATCCATCCACGTCGGTTTCACCTCAAGCAACAGCACTGAATCCGCCGTGATATATCGACGGTCTATCAGCCATACCCGCTTTTTATAGGGTTCTAATTTACCACTCAAAACTAATTTCATCTTCTCCATTTTCGACATTCTCTCGGGTGCAATCTCCCGCACCCGCTTCAAATCCTCACCGTAAACCAACGTGTCAAGCATAAAACGCAACACCTCGTTTACTTCTTTCAATTGCGCCAATTTCTCGTTCATGTCTACCGGCCTCACTTTTTCCAGCAAGGTTTTCGGCACAACCAATTTTTGGGCAATAGATTCCTCGTGCAGAAAAGAAACATGATCTGACGACAGAATCGGCGACACCAATCGATACCTCTGGTAAAAAATCGTATCAAGACTTGGGGTCAAAGCAAACTCCCGACTGTAAAATATACCTTCCTTTTCCTCCCCATCCTGATATAATCCACTGGATATCAATACGACAAACTGGTCTTTCGCCAGATCAAACATCACTGCACTATCTTTTTGGCTCCACCTTTTTTCACTTATTTCCACCACTCGCTCAGCCTGCACAGATAACGACATCACTGTAAACAACAACCATAAATAAACTTTTGATTTTTTCATTACTTTTGATTTTTAAATATACGACATTCTGCTTCGGCTTGATGCACTTTTGCTTTATCCGCCGCCGATAAACTTTTATAAGCTTCTGTATTTTCCATTCCAGAAAAAGCAAGCCACCGAGCAGTAGTTAAATCACATCCAACCGCTTCAGCAAGATAACGCCAATACTCTATATCATACGCCATCAACTTATGCCCCTCTTCATTCGAACGTCGATACAAAATATGAAACCATTCATGTAAAGCTATCAAAAGATAACCTCTCCAACTATATCGACGAATTAAATTTCGACTTACCCAAAATCGATGTGGAGGTCCGATAGCTACACGAACTACAGCATCATCATTATCACTATACTATTATAAATATACTATGGCCATTTATCGAACTACTCATATCCATAAGTGTTACTACGTGATTTAAAGCTACAAACAAAGAATCTAAACAAGTTTGACAACTAGGAGGTGGATTTACCATCATTTTCTCCATTTCCATATTTCCAAAATCTTCAAATTTCTCTTCAAGTATATCTTGTGAACAAGAAACAAAGAACAAACTCAAAAAGAATAAATAAAATTGTTTTCCCATATCATCTTATTTAATGTATTACTCCGTTCTATAAAAACCAATTCCATCACTCCCGATAGAAATTCTTTCTATATACAATTGATCTCATCAAACCATTCAAAAGTTTTAATACAATTATTTCATTTCCCCTCTCTCTTTATTATTCATTTCTCTCCCAACAACTCCGCTATCTTTTTTTCCAGAGCCTTTCCCCGGAGATTCTTGGCGACAATGCGGTTATTCTCGTCCAGCAATACCGTGTGGGGAATGCCCCGGACAAGGTAACGGGCGGCAATACCCTGTTGTTCATCCATGATGTTAGGCCAAGTCATTTTCTCGTCCTTCATGGCTTTCAGCCAGTCCGGGGCTTTCGTGTCCAACGATACACCGATGATCTCCAAGCCCGCTTCACGGTATTTCTTGTAGATTTTCACCACGTTGGGCATTTCCTGACGACAGGGACCGCACCACGATGCCCAAAAGTCCACGAGTTTCACTTTCGCCTTGAGCCCGTGAAGGGAAATCGTTTCGCCTCCCGACGTGTTTCCAGTAAATTCCGGCGCCACGGAACCCGGCTCCACTTGCTTGAACACGGCTAACTGTTGGACGATCGCCTGACCGTAAAGAGTGTTTTTTGCCGTTTCGCCTAACTCGTCATAAACGGCTTTCAACGAGGTGTAATCCATTTGCCCCATGCCGGAAGCGATCACGAAAGCCGTCACGGGCGAATCCTTGTAGGTTCGGAACAATTCTGCCTGTTTCGCCCTCGCTTCTTCCATCACTTTCTGGAACTGCTGTTGCAACGCTTGTAGTTTCATCTGGTTTTGCTGGGCGTAAGCGGCTCGGGCTTCCTGCTCCATGAGCATCTTCTCCCGGGCTATAATCTGGTTGACCGCGTTATATTGATTCAATATCTTTTGGGACTCCCCGCGCCCTTGTACCTCGATACCGCTCTCCCCCGCCACTATGGTGTATTCCAAGTTCTCGAGCATCAACGTGGCTACCGGTTGTTGCTCCGCTGTCAATATATAAGCGAGAATCAGTCCGTCTACCCGTCCCGCGAACTCGAAATCACCGCTTACCATCACCGCCTCGTCCAATTTAACCAATCCTTCCGACCCGCTTGCCGCTAAAACGAGGTCTCCCTCGAGAGTTCCTCCCAAGCGTCCCGTGATTTTAAAACCTTCTTGTGCCACGCTCGCCACAAACGCACAAAGTACCAGTAATACAGTTAATCCTATTCTTTTCATCATCTTTATTACATTATTCTCTGCCAATTCTATCCTTTTCTACAAGAAAACGGTTCCCTCTTCCGGTATTCGGGTAGTATCCTGTTTTTGCATATAAAAAAATCCCTCGCAACCGTAAACACATGGAATTCCCTGACGATACATGTTAGCCCTAGAGTCCCAATTTTCTTCTACACTCTTACCCTTTCCAACCATTCCTTCCACGGTCTCCTTCATTTGCTTATTCGTCGGACGACGAAAAACAAGTTCTTCGACGTCCAACTTCTTTTTCATTACACTATCGCAAATCATCTGCAATTCCTCTTCTTTCACCACATCAAGCATAACCGGAGATATGTTAAAATAGACAGAAAGTATCTCTCCCTTGTTATTCACTAGCGCATAAGCCCTAAAGTAATAATCATATAAAATCATCAAATTCTTTTCATTTTCTCTTAAACGCCTTACTAACGTTTCAGGGATTAAAGACCTCCATTTTTCAAATAAATTCGGTTGCATCTCTTTACCCAAAGACCTCATGCGTGCTTTATATTCTTTATACTCTTTATACAACATGAATTCATCTTTTTCAGGAAAACCCAAAACGTGATTAAGCCAATCAACGAGACTGTCTGTCGGTTGCATGATGCGATTCCCCACGTATAGGTCATTCGAGAGAACCTCCTGCTTTATAGAATCAAATATCTGCTCAAAATTTTCAGCGGGAACAACCCAATTACCATACTGCTTAAAATTCTTAAATGATTGTTTTTGAGCAGATGCAACAAAAGGGATCATTATCAATGTCAAACAAAATATAATCGTTTTCATAATACCATTCTTTAATATTCGTAAAACAAATTAAGGACGTAAACCTAAAAAATAAATCAAGAAACCGGGATAGTAATCCGGCTCCGAGGTTGAATATCTTGCCGCATAATATTTTTTAAATACTCTCGTTAAAGTTTCTTCATCATAGGCAAAAGGAGTAACCGCCATATCATAAACAAAAGCTGCATATTCCTTATTATCGTTCCCTCCTTCCAAATGTATCGGTAATTCCCCTCGCATCCTGTATTGTATAATATCATAAACCATCAAAACCTCGTATTCCATAAAAGGCTCGTTATTTGCAGTGGGAACCACAGAAGCCAATTCACATTGAAAAACATGCAATAATTCGTGCAACACCACTCTTTCACTTACTACCAATGATTTATCTCTAAGAAAAATCATTCTTTCATACGGGTCATAATACCCGTCTTTATCCCATCTATAATCCGTCCACTCGTAATCAGTTTCATCCAAACCAAATCTTAATTTGAATAGCCATTCTTTCCTTTTCATTTCAGAGAACAAGTAATACGACATCTTGTATAAAATGCGTTCCTTCACGATTAACTCTTGCCCCAGCATATTTAGCAACACCACCTCATTCTCGTTCAAATATCTCCTTTTTTCCCGGATAATTTTACCACTAGTTTTTTGACAAAGGGAATCAAATTTAAAAGGTTCTTCATCATATAGCATTACATTTTCTTCATCAAGAAAAGTATCTTCAAGCAACATTCCTTGGTAACAGCTACACCACAAGCACGTGAAGCAAGCCACCACAATATATCTTATTCTTTTCATAATTGTATGGTTAATAGAAACGAAGAGTAAAAATTTCCCTGCCCCGCACGGGGCAGGGAAAGCACGCACCAAGAATTCAGATTAGTCGACCGTACACGGGATAAACTTACCCAGACGCAAGCAATACTTCGTTAGGCTAGAGATTGTACCGATTGGGCGGTTCGACATTCTCAAGCGGATATACCGCACGGGAATCCGCATTTCCTCCGGTACCAAAAGATAGGTTTCCTCTCCGGGAGTGTTACCAATCGAAACACTTCCGTCCGTGTGGTTCGCATCCGTCCAAGTATAGCCGTCAACCGAAAACTCTATTTTCATATTCAACAACAAATAATCCGTATCACCTTTCTGATTACGGGTAGGTTGCCCCACCTTGAAACCTTCCACCCTTCGAGGTGTTTTCATATCAAATGTCACGGTGACAATGCTAGCTCCCACCGTTTCGGCAGGCTCAAAATACACCTCGGCATCATATTCATAGCCATAATAATCATCCACGAAATGACGTGGTCCATCGAAAAGTAGATTGGCAGCCCCGTTATTCTTGTAACCATTGTAAACGGTATCGGAGCAAGTCACCTCCCAACCCGTGGTATCCAACGGCGTGTACACGGGCTTGGCTAACAAATTGCTACTCTCCTTTTCCTCTAACGTCAAATCTGTCAATTTTCCTGCCTCCTTGTACGCATCGATAAAAATAGTTCCGAACTCATCTTTTTGGTAGAAATAATGTGTGTTATAACGCTCCACCGTGAAATCGGGTCGGGTATCTTTCAAGAATTGCAACATCACCAACCCTACGTATTCATCCGTGGTACTGTGATTAGTTTTAACGTACTGAGGATCCATGTACCGATTCTTACCGAGAATAACTTTTTTCAGATTGGGAAAATACATTAAATCCTGCATAGAAGTCATGTCAAAATCCATTTCCAAAGTTTCCACATCGTCAACCCGGCTCTCCCAACTCGGACCGTATAGCCCAAGCATCAGTTGCGTGAACGCCGTTGACCACAACCTCTCGTTCAGGTTCAATGTTTCGTCCTTGAAATCAATTTCATCTACACAACCCAACAATTTCCCTTTCCGCTGCACGGTGATCGGTTGATTAAAATCAATTTCCACACCCTCCTCGTCAGGTAACAGGAAAAGATAGTCACGCCCCAAATTAACATCATAATAACCATAATACTTATAAGAAAGCGAATCATTCGCGTGGGCGTTCATATCCCACTCGTGCTTGTTCCCCGCCTTATCCCTGAAACACAGCAACATCTCCTTGATATTTTCATTGCTTTGATCGAGAGCAACCACCAATTTATCACCCATACGGCTAAAAGCGGTAACACCCCGTGAAAACGAACGTAAATCCTCGTGGTCATAGGAATACGGTCTACCGTATTTCTCCTCCACCAGCGACTCCCTGCCGTCGTCAGCCACGTTGTTCACCCGCACGGTATACATAGCATCAGCCAAATTTTCGATATAAACGGTATCCATCAAATCATCACTATCCGGGTCACACGGGTCCACGAACATCTCGCCCGATCCCTTGTCAGAATTCCATGTGATTTTCACTTTTTTCACCCCGGCATCGATGTTGTGTTTCCATACCACCTGCAAACGTTCCCAACCCGGGTTCACGCTCACGTCGGCGCATTTGCCAAGGTAGCGGATCATCCCATCGCCGGCAAACTCATCATAAGTTTCTTCCAAGCTCTCGCTACAACCTGCCGCCAAGAACGCGGCGAACAAACCGATCGTATAATATAGTTTTTTTATCATAGCTGTTCCTTTATTACTTTTCCTTCTTTACAAATACTTCCAACTCGTCGAACGTTATGTACTCCCTAGCGTTCTCCTCGTATCCATACGGATACCGATTACTCCAACGGTTACTCATCCATGTGTCTTCCACGATAAAGAAGATATAGCGGAAAGCCTCACCAAAATAATTACATTTCATATCCAAAGAGATAGGATCTGCCGCATCAAAAGTTTTGTCATCCTTATTCTTGAATGCATCTTTAGCCCAATCAACAGGACCATATTGATAATCCGAATAACGACACCAAGCGTTACGGTAAAAATTAGACCACCCCGGGTCATCATCCAAGACGTAAAGCACGATACATTCGTTAAGAGGCACTTTTGCTGGATCTGCCGCATTCGTCCCGTACACTTTGATTTTTGCCGGCAACCGGGAAGTGTACACGGCATTCCATAAAGTAGCAACAAACATATCTATGTTCGGATTAGGATAATCGGGGTTAGCGTAAGGATAATCATTCCCGTGGTACAAGAAAGCATCGCCGCGCAACATGGCAGGCACCTTCGGGGACCCGAAATCTATGATAAAACGTTCCTCGAACGCATTCGGACCCGCGACGAAAGTACCAAACTTGTATCTATCTCCCTTCTGGTAATTCTTCCTATAATTAGCCCCTTTCTTTTGCCCGTCAAAAAGATATTTCACGCCAATCTGGTGATCTTCATCTTCGATCTCCAACTCCTTCGGGAAAAAGAACTTAAATTGATCCGGGGACAACATCTCCATCGCCATGGCTTCAATGCCTTCATAAGTTTTCACCCTCACCGTGTTTCCCTCGAAATCGTCCGTCCGTATAACTACTTTTAACTCATCCAACGCTTGTTTCAACTCAAAATTCAACGTGTCGCCTCCTTCCAGAATAGGATAACTTCCCACCAGAATATTGTCCTCCTGCTTCGTGGTGGGATTTATCCCGACGTAAAAGATATGCACGGTTCCCTCCACGACAGACGGTGACGTGTAAATCACGTTGAATCCACCCCAGAACGGGTTCACGCTCAAATTATCAAAAAGAGCCACAGTGGCGGCATCCGCCGTGTTGAAAGTCATATCCAATGGTGCCGATTCTTCCAGATTACTATCGAGGAAAGTCAACCGCACCGGCTCGTTAGTCCGCGCTTCCGCAAAACCGTTCAACAGCAAAGTGTCTGTCAAGTAAGTACCTTCCTTCACCAACTGCCGCCCGTAAGCATCATTGTAGCGGGCTCGTACCCCAAAAATTTCCATGTTATCGGGCAACCTGTAACGCATCACCGCACCCCCGGGAACCGGATCAAAAGAGAGCTTCCGAAATTCCACCGGCACATCAAAACCGACTTTATCATCATCACTGCAAGCAAAGAAGATGAAAAGTAACGGTAATAAAAATAATATTCTTCGTATCATAATTTTAAATTTTAATTGAGTTTACAATCTACAATCGTAAATCTACAATCGTAAATCCATCTACCATCCCGGGTTTTGCACGCAACCGGCAGTCTGTACCTCCTCGCTCCTGATAGGCCAGAAATAATCGCGCGGCGCAACAAACTTATTGCCGGAATAAACTACCACGGGACCCCGCCCGTTGTTGTAGAAACTATTGGCATCACTGCCTATCACGTTCCATCCCAAGGATTTCTCGTTCAGTTCGACATTGGCAATTTTCCAACGACGCACGTTCCAGAACCGATACCCCTCGAAAGCGAACTCGATGTTCCACTCCTGACGGATAATATCGCGCATCCCCGTCTTGGACTTCACCCTGCCCGGATCCTTGGCATTCTTCCAAGCCACCTCTACATCCGGGATTCCGGCACGGCGACGTACGGCGTTCAAATACTTGTACACCTCCTCATCGGGAGCCGCTTTACACTCGTTCAACGCCTCGGCGGCAATAAGGTACATCTCCGCCAAACGGAAAATCGCGGCAGGTCGCTCACCCAAACTACCCAATCCCTGTTGATGGGCATAAAGCGTCGCACTGGAAGAAGTTCCTTTTTTCAGGTAATAACCGGTAATATTTTGCGGACCGGTAGCGGACAAACGTCTTTCATTCAATCCACTTCCCTCGCCTTGATAAGTCTTTATCAAATAAACATTGTTTACTCCGGTACCCAAACGCCAATAGCAACGGTCGGCAGCGATATCGGCATAGAAACGGGGTTCACGGCGACGATGCAGGTTCAGCACCGGCTCGTTCAAAGACACCACGTCGGTATATTTCGGGTCTGTTTCCATGCTGAGGGCATAAGGATTACCACCCCCGACCCATTTCAAATCCTGACTGATAGGCAAGCCATTCTCCGTGTAAAACATCTCCACCATTTTCATACTTGGGGTAAGGCAAGCACCCGGCAACGTGTGATTCGAACCGTCAGAAAATTTCGGCAATGTATAGTTAAACCAAGTACCATCCATTCCCGCTAATCTGATCATATACAACACCTCATCACTCAGCCAGCTAAATGTCTGAGTCGACCTTTCGATATCAAGCATATGCGCCTGCAACTCCGTGTTCGCGGAATTACCCTCTATCAAAACTGCCGATCCCGTTTCACGACAAAGATTGATCACATCAATGGCAGCTTGGGCTGCCCTTTCCCATTTTTTCGGGTCGGCAGTGGCACTGAACAGTAATTCTCCTTTCTTATTCTTGAAATTGGCATAATCGGGATTGCCGTTGAAAAGATCCGATGCTTGATAACACAATGCCCGTGCCTTCAATGCCATAACCGCTTCCTTATTAAAATATCCTCTCCGTTCACTCTGTTTTGCCGTGCACGAGGGAAGCATATCCATCACCTCGTCACACAAGCGCACGATATAATTGAAACAAGTATCCACGGGACTACGGGGCAACTTCAAAGATTCCACGTCCTGATTCGGATCAAACGAGTCCGGCACAATCATCACCGGTCCATAACGGCGTACCAGTTCGAAATAATAATAAGCCTTCAAGGCTACCACTTCGGCTTTCCATTCACTCTTATCTTTAGCAGACAAATTATACACGTTATCTATACGGGTAATAAAATGATTGCAAAGTACTATTTGCGTGTAAAAGTCTTTCCGGCAACGCCCGGCATTACCGCTGGATATATTAAACCACGTGTCACCGTAAGGATCCAACACACTCTGCCTTCCGGCAATAATATCCAAACCCGCGGGATGATAATAAAGAGTATTTCTCAAATAATTGTCGGCAACCAATTCATCAGCTCCCGTGTAAGCCACATCATAATATCTCTCGTAAAGATCTTGCATGTAGACATAAGCACTTTTCAACCACACGAAAGCCTGATCATAAGTTTCAAATTCAGAATCTATCGTGGCGATATCCTTCTCCGGCACCACGTCCAACCAACTGTCGCAAGAGCTGAACAGCAGGCAAGGAATAAATAAATAAGCTAATAGACGCTTCATGTTATCTCTGGTTTTAAGTTAGAAACTAATGTTAATACCCAAAGCGTAAGTCTTTTGGATGGGATAATTGAATCCGTTTCCGCCCAATTCCACGTCCCACAATTTAAAATTGGATATCATGAAAGGATTGTTGGCACGGACAAAGAACTTCACGTTCTGCATGTGTAATTTTTGACGGAGTCCCTGCGGCAGATTGTATGCCAACTCCAAGGCGGTACAGCGCAAGAAGCGGCACTCCCGCATGAAATAGGTTGAACGGCGATCGTCCGTGACATTCGCGTCCCAATCTTCCTGTTTGTTATAGGTCGTGATATTCTGCACGGAAAGACGGGGCCAGAACGGGCGGTTATCCACGTTTTTTTCTGTCCAGTGACTCTCGTAGATCTCTTTTAACATGGCACGGTCTTCCTCGAACGGAGACAAAGATTTCGGGTTGATGAAGAAACCCCGCTTGCCGGAGCCTTGGAAAGCAAAACTAAACTCCCAGTTTTTGTAATTGATAAACCCGCTGAAACCATACACCATACGCGGCGTCTCGGGGAAACCGATATGCACGGCGTCATTCACGTCAATCACACCATTCCCGTCCACGTCACGATAGCGGATGTCACCCGGCAAAATTCCGGTATTCGCTTGCGGCGAGTTATCGATTTCCGCTTGATCGCGGAACAGCCCTTCGGCGATGTATCCCACCCGTTGAGAAAGCTCGTAACCCGTTTTCAGTTGCCAGTACGGCTTATCCTTCGCCTCTTCCAGTTCCTTGTAAACCGCCTTGTTGTAAGTAAAGGTCCCGTTCAAGATGATCCAAAAGTCTTTATTGAAAGCATGTTGCACTTTAGCGGAAAGATCCACCCCGCGGGCACGAACTTTACCGAGATTGTCCAAAGGATTTACCTCCACTCCCACCTGCGCAGGAATAGTGACACGCTGTTCTATGATATTGTGACGCACCTCTTGATAAAGATCAGCATTAACCTCCAGAATATCTTTGAAAAAGCGGGTTTCGATACCGAGATTCACCTGCTCGGAAACCTCCCATTTCACATCCGGGTCGCCATAATTTTTGATTTCTTTACGATTCACGTTTTGTTGACTTCCCGGTTCGGGATCCTTATAAGTCGGTCCACCTACAATTTCCGGCATATACACGAAACGAGGATCTTTTATGATACCATCATTACCCACCTTACCCCACGAACCTCTTAATTTCAGGAAAGAGATCCATTTATTGATACCTCCTTGCATAAAATTTTCCTTGGAAACGATCCACGCCCCGCTAAGAGCCGGGAAAAAACCCATCCGGTTATTTTTAGTGAAACGCTCGGAACCATTATACCCGAAACTGGCTTCCACGAAATAACGATCCATAAACCCGTAACTACCGCGCATGGAGAAACTCAAATTTCGTTGTTCGAAGCTACCGAACAAATCACCCACGGGAGCGGAATTTGCCTGCAATGCTTGGAATACCGCGGTCAGTGAAGTTTGGTGCAAAGTTGCATCGTCCCCGCCCCATGCTGCTGTATGAATCAAATTACCTTCATACACTAACTGCGTGGAAGAAGTAGATGCCGTTCCTCCTTGAAAAGGCTTTTGCAACGTCCGACGTCCATTTCGCAACAGCGTCAAAGTATGCTCGCCCGTCTCAAAATCATAGCCACCGTTTTCCGCATCCATAGCATAATAAAATGGACTGACTTCAAAAGCATTCATCTCGTACCCGGTTTTTGACAAGGAAGCATTTGCCCTCAATTCCAACCCCTTTACCACAGAGCCTAGATTGTAGATACACTCTATTCTAGTCGTCGCACTATAACGGCTCCGGTCTTGATAAGCACTCTGTATCGCAGCATACGGGTTAAGGGCAACGCCATCACCTTTCCTCACACTTCCGAAACGCAGGTGCGGCCACCCGTGCTCGAAATCACCCGGATAGGTCGGGGCGAAATTCACCGGCGAAGCGTTGAACGCATAATAGTAAGCCGATTGTACATCCGGCTGGTTCGGTCCGAAAAAAGGTCCGTGATATTTATCGTAATTTATACTGGAATTGATCAACAACCGGATTCCGGTACTTAAATTCACGTTCAAATTGATGCGCGATGAAAGCGTGGAATTCTTGATATTCACTTCAAACTGGTTCAACCGGTCGGTTTTCAACATACCTTGGTCATTCACATAATTGACAGACGCATAATACTGCACTGTTTCGGAACCGCCTCGCACGTTCACGCCCACGCGGTGGTTCACGGAATAATCCTTAAACAGGGTTTTAAACCAGTCGTTAGCAGGGTACACCCAAGAGGGATAATCCTTGCTGCCCGTGCGCTCAATGCGGTTCAAGGAATACTGAGGGGTAGCCCCCGGATTACGTGCCAACAACGCCTCGTTGTACATGCGCATGTAGGTTTGAGGATCCACCACGTCGATTTTATCCGTCGGCATGGAAGCCACCGCCTCGTAACGCACAGAAGTGTACACGCTTCCGGCTTCCCCTTTTTTCGTGGTCACGATAATCACCCCATTCGCACCACGGGCACCATACATCGCCGTGGCGGCAGCATCTTTCAACACGGAAAAACTCTCCATGTCCTCCGGTGCCATACGCGCCAAGTCCAGACGGGAAGATTCCACCCCATCGATCAACACCAGCGGCTCGGAAGCCCCGTTGGACGAACTGATACCCCGAATATAGAACTTCGTGTTCATTTCTTCCTCGGTCAATGCCCCGGGGGCCCCGCCTGTCTGCCAACCGACAATACCAGCTATTTTCCCGGTAAGACTTGCAGTTAAGTCACTATTGGAAGATTTCAGATCCATGGGACGGATGGTAGTAATGGAGCCCGTAATGCTCTCTTTTTTCTGCTCACCGAAAGCAACGACAGTAACCTCCGCCAAGTTCTCCGCCGTGGGTGTCAAGCGAATGTTCAACTTTTCTTTCCCCTTGACTTCTACCGTCTTGGGCTCGTAACCGATAAAAGAAACCCGCAAGATATCGTCCGGCTTGGCGGCAATCGTGTAGCGTCCTTCCGCGTCAGAAGCCACCCCTTGTGTTGTACCCACGATCAGCACGGTCGCCCCGGCAACAGGATTTCCTTTCTCGTCCACGACACGCCCGCTGACCTTGGTCAAAACCACTTCCGGCTTCTTCTTCGGGGCAATCATCACGTGCTTGTCCACGATGTTGAAATCAAAACGGGTCTTTTCCAGACATTTGGTGAGAACTTGTTCCAATGTAGCGTCCTTGAAAGATTCGGTAATCTTCACGGTTTCATTTTTCACGTTCTCACTGTTGTACGTGAAGGTGTAGTCGCTGTTTTTCCCTAAATAATCCAGCACTTCCGTCAACGAAGCGTCCTTGAAATTCACCGTGAACTTCGGGACGGCTTGCGCCACGGTTATTCCCACGTTTCCAATGACAAGCAAAGACAATAACCCAAGGAATCGTCTTAAAAAACTGTCATTCCTAAAAATCCGCTCTTTAAAAGAGCGATGAATCGGTTTTTTTTTCATAGATTTGTGTTTTAAACTTGAAATTAAGTATGAAATAGGCAAAGGGATGCGAGGCTCTTTGTCTATTTTCCTTTTATGATAATGATATCATTTATCTTTATAAATCGGAAATCACCCGTTCCCTCCAGTACCCGCAACACGCTGTCCACGTCCGGGTATCTCTTTACCATGGTCGTGTATAAAACATTCCCGACTTTCGGGTCCTCGAAACGGAACGTGTAGCCGTACCACTCGCCCAGCACATCCATGATCTCCCGCAACGGTGCCTCTTTAAAGGCAAACAGGTTATTCATCCAACCCGTGGAATATCTCACATCGACTTCACGTACCCCGATGCTCCCGTACTTTGTCAGGAAAGCCTGTTCTCCCGAATGAAGTTCCACGCTATCCTGTTTCCCGCTTTTCATTCGCACGTGGCCTTCCACCAATGTAGTCACGCACGATACATCATAAGCGTTCACGTTAAAACTCGTTCCCAACACGTTGATCACGGCAGAAGCCGTGTTCACGATAAAAGGATGAACGGCATCTTTTGCCACCTCGAAGAATGCCTCCCCTTTCAAGTACACGATTCGTTTATTCCCGACAAATGCATTCGGGTATCTCAATTCACTCCCGGCATTCAACCACACGTGGCTACCGTCATACAGCGTTACTTTTATATTTCCTTGCTTAGAAGTCGTCAGCACGTTATATTCAATTTCCTGCATTTGAACAAATTGTGATTCGTCGGTCTTCTCCTCTACCGGAAGAACAAGTTTGCAGTCACTCGTGTTTACAGCCAATTGCTTCACGGAATCTTCCAGATAAACCACCTTCCCCCCGGTCGTCACCAAAGTAGCGAAAGGTTCCATTCGCCCTTTGGAAACAGAAGAAAGCGGAATCGCTCTTGTAGGTTCTTTTTCTTCCGCACTCCAAAGAAACAATACCGCCACCACCAGTACCGCGGCAGCAATCCCCGAAAAATATCTCATCGTCCGTGCACGTTTCCTGCGCCTTATCCTGTCATTCATTTTTTTGAAAGGCGCTTCCGTGTCCACGTTATTCATATCCGCTATTCCCTCGTAAAGAATATCCGCCTCCCGAAGTTCCATAAACAACTCCCGGTTCCTCGATTCCAAGCACCAAGCCTCCAACAACTCTTTCTCGTCAACGGTGATTTCTCCCCGCAGAGATCTGTAAAGTAAATCACTTATCTCTATATCCTTCCTTATTTTTTTCATAGATATACCTTTTACCTGCTAACAAAAACATATGGTCAACAATACTATTAACATGAAAACGCATTGGTTGTAATCCGACAAATGGATTCTCAAATCCTTATACGCTTGCTTTTTATGAGTTTTAACCGTGTTTATACTCAATCCCAATTCTTCTGAAATCTCATCATAACTATATCCCTCCAATCGTAATAAAATAACATCCCGCTTCACCCCTCCCAACCTGTTCACCTCATCCAGTATCCGGGCTTTCAATTCCTGCTTTATTATCAAATGGTCAATGTCAACCTCATCCACGAAAACATCTTTCAATTCCTGCATTCCTCGCTCCACCCTATAATCCCGGATATAATTCAGCGTCTTGTTTTTCAAACAACTATACAAGTAAGATTTAAACGCGAGCAAATCCGGGAAACAATATGCTTTTTCCCACATGTACAGAAAAGCCTCTTGAGTTATGTCAGCACTAACGACCTCGTCCTGAAGCAACTTCAACGTAAAAGTGTAGGCACGAGGATAAAACATATTGAAAACAGCCTTGAAAATCTGGGCGTCTTTCAGGTCTATTTCCGATGTTTCAATATGAATTCTTTCTGTTGCCATTTTTCAATTATTAGCACTTTTTCCCTAAAGCACCAAAAAGACGTTTTAGGGGTGAGGAAAATTCGAACTTTTTTCAGAAAAAATTAATTTAAGAAAAAGATCAAGAAAGCGCATAGTTATTATTTATTTTGAATTATACAAATCGTATAATTCAAAACATATAATCTAACATATTACCGGATAATAATTTGATTTCTGCTAATAATTTTATACATTTACAATATTCATTCAGAACTAAAAAAAGACAAAGTTATGGGCGGCGAAGGACACATGGCTGACATGAATCAGCGCATCAAACAAAACCAGACATTACTCCGGCGGCGACGTGAAAGGAGCAAAAACCTCCTTGAAACGATACGAGAGAAATCACATTCTCCCTATTCAAAAAATTTCTCGGTAGAGGAATTGGAACAAGCTGAAAAAGAATTTGCGCTCAAGGAACGGGCTGATAAGCTATATTACCTACGCTTCACCTTTATATTTTTAGGCTCTATACTCTTGCTTGCCCTCTTGGCATTTTGGATATTTAAATAAAAACATAAACAATCATGCATCTTAACACCATCCAACCCGTGTATTTTTCCCCCACGCGTACTTCCGGCAAAATCGTGCATGCCATCGCGGAGGGAATGAATATTCCCGTGAATAAAGAAATTGAACTGACTTACCCGACGGCGAATCAAGAGATCACGATCCGCGATACTCTGGCGATCATAGGGGTACCTACCTACGCGGGACGGGTTGCCCCCACGGCTCTCGAACGATTGAAACACTTGCACGGGGACTCCACTCCTGCCGTACTTGTCGTGTTATACGGCAACCGGGATTACGAGGATGCCTTGATTGAACTGCGTGATTGGGCGAAAGCACAAGGATTTATACCTGTCGCCGGGGGTGCATTTATCGGCGAACATTCTTACAGCACGGCAGAAATGCCGACAGCGGCGGGCAGACCGGACGCCGCGGACACTGAAATTGCACGAAACTTCGGTAAAACCATCATCCTGAAACTGAAGGAGTTCAACCAACC
>QWCH01003155.1_pt1 | contig 18109 bp, 11 predicted proteins | sample 1972671 | NCBI WGS metagenome assembly QWCH01 (sample SAMN09866713, study PRJNA288562) | Human gut metagenome isolate term3_stool, whole genome shotgun sequencing... | isolation source: gut | host: Homo sapiens | place: USA: California | reverse complement strand
CCGCAAACAGAGTTATTCTTGAAAGCACCGGCCACGTCGTGTAGTCCGCAGTGCCGAATCCCGACGTGCTAATAAGCGACGATACGTTGAAAGAGGCGGCGCGAAGAGCCGTTGTAAAGTCGGTGTACGTGCCGGATGCCATAAGATTTGCAACGATTATTGCGATTGCGGAAACGAAAATGCCCAAAAACCAGAACACTTCTTCGTTTTTCAGAGCTTTTACAAAGTGCCCCACAAGCATAAGGAAATATACGTTGAAGTTTATGGAGAAAAGTGCCATAAACACCGTGAGCGTAACTTCGATACCGACGGAATTGTAGGCGGCTATGCTTGCCGCTTTTACGCTGAAACCGCCCGTGGAAGCCGTTGAAAACGCATGGCAGAAACTGTCGAAAACCGGCATTTTGAGCGCGCAGAGTATGCCTGCCAAAATGAACGTCATCACGATGTAGATTGCGTACAAGATGAGGGAAGTGAAGCGCAATTTGCTCACGATTTTGCCGAACGACGGCCCCGGTATTTCCGCTTTTGCAAGCGCGGTGGACATTTTGTCGTTTTGCGGAATAAACACGATGACGAAAACCAGCACGCCCATACCGCCGATAAACTGCGTGAGCGAACGCCAGAAAAGCAAGGATTTTGGCAGAGCTTCGACGTTTGTGAGTATGCTTGAACCCGTCGTGGTGTAGCCGGATATGGTTTCAAAAAGAGCGTCGATGTAGTTGGGAATATATCCGGATACACGGAAAGGAATGGCACTTACGAGCGCAATAAAAATCCAAAACAGAGCGCACATTGCAAAGCCGCTTGTGGAGCGCATGTCGCGTTTGGCTTTTGGGGGACGCACGATGATGCCTATCACGCCCATCAACAAACAAACGCCTATCGCTATGCCGAAAGCGAGTATAGTCGTATCCTCTCCGTAGCCTATTGCCATGAAGAGAGGGATGGACATCAATGCTCCGATTATGACGGCGATTTCGCCTAGAACGAATGCAAGCAAACGTAAATTCATAACACTTAGTTTTCGAGAATATCTCTCAAATCGTCAAGACCTTCTTCCAATGTGACGATGATGACGTTGTCGCCCTCTTTGATGACGTCTTGTCCGGAGGGGGTGATAAGCACTCCTTTGCGGATTATGCCCGCAACGAGCAAGTGCTTTTTGAGGTTGAGTTTTTGAATGGGTATATCGAAATTTTTGAAATTCGCTTTCGCTTCGAATTCCAAAATTTCGGTGGTGTCATCAATGATGTGGAACATACGCTTGACGGTGCTGCCCGATTTGTTGCTCAAAAGACGCACGAAACGGATGATGTGGTCTGCGGTGGAGTTTTTTGTGGACACCGCGCTGTAAATTCCGCTCTTTTGCAACATATCGTAGTAACCGAGTTGGTCGATTTTGGTGATGACTTTCGGCACGTTTTGAGAGGAGGCAAACATGCTCATTATGATGTTTTGCTCGTCGATATTGCCAAGCGCGACGAAAGCGTCGGTTGTGGAAATGTTTTCTTCTTTCAGAAGTTCCTGATCTGTGCCGTCGCCCAAAATGACGTCCGTTTTTCTGAAATCTTGCGAAAACATCCGAGCTTTTTGTTCGTTTTTCTCGATGAGTTTGGAGTGGATGCCGAGTTTGTCAAGCTCTTTGCAAAGATAATACGCAGTCGTCGAGCCTCCAACGATGATGACGTCTTTGGATTGCTTGTTCCAGCCAAGTTGCTTGAAAAACAGCGATATGTCTTTTGCCGTTGCGGTGAGGAAAAGTCTATCCTCCGCGCGAATGACGAAATCGCCGCCGGGGATAATTGCTTTTCCGTCGCGTTTTGCCGCACAAATAAGGACTTTTGCCTTGAATTTCGAGCTCAAATTTTTGAGTTCGAGTCCGACGAGGTCGCTTGTTTCGTCAACCCTAAATTCGACAAGCTCGACTTTTCCGTTTGAAAACTCGTTGACTTTGATTGCCGAGGGGAAGCGAAGCATACGGCTTATTTCAAGCGCGGCTTCGTATTGCGGATTGACCAAAAGGCTGATCCCCAAATTGTTTTCGTTGCCGAAAAGTTCAAGATATTCGGGCTTCGAAACGCGTGCAATCGTCTTTTTCGCACCGAGGCGTTTTGCGATGATGCAGCAAAGAATATTCAGTTCGTCATGGTTGGTCGCGCCGATAAAAAGCTCCGCGTACGCAACGTTTGCTTCTTTAAGCACGTCCGCGCTCGCACTGTTGCCTATGACGCCTTTTACGTCGAATTGGTTGACGGCTTTTTCGATTTTGTCGCCATTGATGTCCACCACGACGACGTTGTGTCCCTCGTCCGCAAGTTCTTGCATAAGGGTTGTGCCGACTGCGCCCAAACCGCTGATAATAATGTCCATTGCGTTCCTCTTTGTTTGAGAATTATATTGATTATAACACTTATAATAAATAATAACAACTATAAAATTGCGCGTGCGCGCGAATATACTTTTCGTGTTGCGACTTAAAACCTTTCGGGATTGCGAAATTTTGAAGGGATTAAATCGCAAGATGCTCCCGATATTTGACCAACTCTATTGAAAACGGCATTATTGCGTGGTATAATATCGATATGAAAACGCGAATTTATATGACCAAAATGCACCAACAATGGACGTACGGCGAGCGCGAGGACCTTTTGCCGTATCTCGACGGCGAGGACGACGAGATTTTCGAGTATGCGATTGAAAATCGAAATTTCGCAATAATCCTCAAAAACGATACGACGTACGACGTTTGCGACACAGAGGACGAAGCGATAGAAAAAATTGCGTATATCTATCGCAATTATGCCGTGGTGCAAAACGACAAAGATTTGTGCTACATCGCGCGCGACGACACGGACAAACGATACAAAACGCCTGCCGACGCGCAAGCGGACGGCGTATTCGATTACGTGTACGTGCCGCGCGATATGTTTTTCCTCTCCAAGTTCGGCAAAATCATCGCTATCGGACACAGCGAGGACGAAATGCGCGAGAAAATGTACGAGCATTACAGGGCGAAATACACGTATTTGTATTGACTTGATTTTATCGCTTTTCGGCACGCAAGAAATCTGTTTGAATTTTGAATTGATTTTGCCTCAAAAGCACAAAAAAAGCACACCGAGCGGTGTGCTTTTTGGTTTAGACAATTATCAGGCAAGGGTTGCGGTTTTGAGTTCGTATGTCATCATATTGGTGCTGCCGTCTTTTTTGAAAGGTTCTTCGATTTTGACAAGCACGTGTCTCATTGCCCAGCCGTTGAATAAAACGTCGCTTGCAGCATAATAGAGAGTTTGCGAAATGCCTGCGACTTCCGTTGTGCGCGAAACGTAGACTTTGTAGCATTCGATGCCGTTGTCGGAATATTTCTCACTCGAAGCGGTGTAGGGCGTTTTGACGTTGGTTTTGCCGTCCGCTCTCGTGGTGAGCGTCACCGAACCTGCTTCCGTTGCGGAAACGAGAGGCACGGAGAATGAGAACGCAAGCGAATCGCTGAACGTCGTGATGGTGCGCAACGCTTGATGGAACTCGTTGTTGTCGAAATAAGTCGTTCCGCCCGCTTCCACGCTGCCTTTGCTCTTTTCACCGTTTACGGTGCGAGTGTAGGAGAACTTTTTGCCGTCGTACGAACCGAAAAGACGGAAAGTTTCCTTTTCGCCGTCCTTTTGCACTCTGTACGAGTAGGCGGGCACCATGTAGCTTGAACCGTTGATGAGCTTGAAGTAGCAGCCCGTTTCGTACGTTTGCGTGCCGACGCACAGCAAACCGTTGACCAAAATGCCTGCGGAAAGGTTTTCAAGATTGGTGTCGCTCGAACCGAAGTTTTCGATCTTTGCGCCTTCGCCGTACGCTTTGAGCGTGACTTTGTACGTCCCGTCGTAGCCTTCGATTTTGTTGCCGTCCGCGTCCTTTGCGCAAACGTCGTATTCGAAGCTCTCGCTGTTGTGGTCGCTCAAAATGTTGCGAAGCTGACCTTGCGTGGTTGCGGTGTTGTTGCAAGCCGTCATCGAAACGCAAGCAAGCGCGACGACAAGCACTATGGATATTGTAAGTATAACTTTTTTCATAATGTGTTTATTATAGCATAAAACTATATTCTCGCAATAAAAAACGGCTTGATTTTCTTCATTTAACCTTAAAATTTGAAAGAAACAAATAAAAATTGTTAATTTTTATTTGTTTTGCTAATGGGATTGAAACGGTACATAAAAGGTGATATACTCAAAATATGAAAATAATCACTTCAAACACGTCAAAAGGCGCATATCTCGGCGTTGTCGAGGTTTTGCGCAAAAACATGGACGGGACGGCAAAAAACGTCGTTATTGCGCCCGACAGATTCACCGCTTCGGTGGAGAGAGGTCTTATTTCCGCTCTCGGCATCGAAAGCACTTTCGGCATAGAAGTTATGTCTTTTACGCGCCTTGCAAACAAACTTATCGGCAACGACATCAAAAAGTGTCTGACACCCGAAGGCTCGGTTATGCTTATAGGCAAAGTTATATCCGACAGGCGCGACAAACTTTGTTATTACGACAAAGTCGCTCTCAAAGACGGCTTTGCAAGCGAACTTTACGCCGCTCTCACCGCAATACGCAACAGCGGTATTTCTAGCGAGCAGCTTATCGAGTCGGCAAAGAACGCAACCGCGTCTTTGAAGATGAAAACCAAAGACATAGCACTCATATACGAGGGGTATCTTGCCGCGCTCGAAGGCAAGCACAGCGACTCTTCGACGAGGCTTTACGCTCTTGCCGAGTTTTTGAAAACGAACCCGGACAAAATTGCCGCAACCAATTTTTACATCACCGACATATACGATTTTTCCGCACCCGAAACCGAAATCATAAAGAGCCTGGCAAACAACGCTCTTTCGCTCACCGTGGGTATAACCAGCGGATATAACAATCCCAACAGCCGCATATATCCCGACAGAGTCGCAAAAATGCTTGCTTCTCTTTGCGATGGAAGAGTGCAAATCGAGAAAAACGACGAAGTTTTGCCTTCATACAAAGATGCGATTTCAAAAAAACTTTTCGCATATATTTCCACCGACGCAAACGACAAAGCGGATTGCGCAGACAAAGTGATTTTGCGCTCGGCAAAGAATAGAAACGACGAGATTTTGCGCGTTGCCGTAGACGTCGCAAAAGGCGTGAGAGAGGGGAAAAGATACAAGGATTTCGAGGTGTTCGTCAGTGATCTTGACGCTTATGCGCAAGATATAAAAACCGTTTTTTCCAGATATGACATTCCGTTCTTTATCGACAAAAAAGAGTTGCTTTCCGAGCAGGCGAAAGCAAGACTTATCCTTGAAACAATAGCTTGCGTGCGCACGGGATTCAGGCTTAACGAAGTGTGCGATTTGCTCAAAAATCCGCTCTTTGCAACATATTCCGAATACGGCTATGAGGGCGCGTATTTGTTTGAAAACTATTGCTTGAAATACAACGTCGAACACGTGCCGACAAAAAAAGAGGCTTGTTTCAAAAAGTGCGAAGAAAGAAAGACAATTAAGGGAAAAGAACAAAAAGGCGGTTTTATCAATGCAAAAATAGACGATAAAGATGTTGTTTTGGATAATTGCATCGAAAACGTTATTCCTGAGAGAGTGAGAAAAGAGTTGATAACTCTCGTAAAACCCGAAAGATTTGCCGGTGTGAAAAACGTAAAGTCATTTGTTATGGCAACCAAAGAGTTGCTGGAAACCCTTGCGCCGTGCTATGCAAAATACGTTGACCGCCTTGCAAGCGAAAGCGAGTATTTCAGAAAGTGCTCCGAGCAAGTGGATTCAAAGCTGGAGGCGGTGTTCGAAGAGATAGAAGAAGTGCTGGATTACGACACGGATATCGCAGGTTTCGAAAGCGTGTTCAAGTCCATGATAAAGACGCTCAAAATCGCGCTTGTGCCTACGTATCTCGATTGTGTGTTTATAGGCGATACCGATTCAAGATTTTCGGGCAACGGAGATATTTACGTTCTCGGCGCAAACAGCGGAAAACTGCCCCCTCAAAGCAGTGGCGGCGTCGTGATAACGCACAAAGACGAGCAAACTTTGTCCGCTCTAGGAGTCGAGATAAATCCAAGCGAAAAACAGAAACTGCTCAACGGTATGTATTTCGTTTGCGACCTAATGAAAAAGCCGCAAGGCAAACTTGCGGTAAGCTATTCCGACAGCGGCGACGGCGGCGCGCTTCGTCCCTCGACCGTTGTGTTCGAGCTTCAAAACATGCTTGAAAAAGACGGCAAACCTCTTCAAATCGAGAGGATTGATTTCGAGCATTTTGAAACCCTCGACGGCACCGATTTGAAAAAAGCCGCACTCTTGCTGTCCACAAAAAAGAGCTGCTTCAACGAAACTTTGAAAAACGGCGTGTCGGGAAGAGCGGACGCAAAGGATATCGACGTTTTCGGCTCGGCGTATTCGCTCGTTTCCGAGGAAGAAAAGAGCCTTATCGAAAAGTCGTTCGTTGTACCCGACAGGATAAACTTGCCGGAAAAATCCTATTTTGTCGGGCGTACGAGCGTGAGTAGACTTGAAACTTTTTTCGGGTGTCCGTACGCACACTATTTCAACTATATTCTGTCTTTGAGAAAGCGCAAGGACGGCACTTTCGAAGGCACGGAAAACGGCACGATTTTGCACTTCGTGCTTGAAAAGTTTTTCGGCGACGTGCGAGACGGTAAGATAAACGACAAGCAGGACGCGGCGCAAAAGGCAAGCGAGTATTTCGACCTTGCGATAAAGGAAAATCATTTTGAAGTGTTGCTCGAAAAAGCGGATACGGGCAGAATCCTCGCGCGCCTCAAACAAGAGGGAATCACGCTTTGTCAAGACTTGTTCGACGTGCAAAAACGCTCCAAATTCATCCCGTATTTGCTCGAAGCGAAAATAGGCGAGAGCGAGATAAAACCCATGTCGCTCGAATTCGACGGCAAAAATGTGGAACTCAAAGGCACGATAGACAGAGTGGACGTGCTCGGCGACAAGTTCGTCATCATCGATTACAAGACATATAAGAGCGCGGATTTACCCCTTAAAGAGCTTTATTGCGGACAAAAGATTCAGCTTTACGTGTATATGAGAGCGGTTGAAAAAAGCATAAACGCAACGCCTTGCGGAGTGTTTTATTTCCCGGTGTTTTCAAGTTTTACGGACGAGGACGGCAATCGCTACAAATACAAAGGGCAAGCGTGCGACAGTCGCGAAACGCTTGGTTTAATGGACGAAATGACGCTTTCAAACCCCGATTGTGCGATTGTGCCGTACAAAACGGATAGAAAAGGCGAGAACTTAAATCCCGAAATTCACCTCTCGAAAGAGGGCTTCGACGCACTCGGCGACTATGCCGTCGCAATTGCGGGAGAGGGAGCAAGCAAGATTGCCGAAGGGTACATAAAGCCCTCGCCGCTCAAAGACAAATGCAAGCGTTGCGACTTTGCCGCAATATGCGCGTACAAGGGCGTTTGCGAAAGAAAATCTCCGAAAGTCAAAGGACTTGAAAGTTTTGTTTTAAACGGGGAGGAGAACGAATATGAGTGAAAATAAGGTGACCGTATTAGGTAAAAATGCGGAAGAAAGACTTGAAATTTTGCGTGACGAAAAGGGTAATATTCTTCTCACCGACGACCAAAAAAGAGCCGTGCTCGAAAGAGGTCGCATTTTGGTGTCCGCATCGGCAGGCTCCGGCAAAACGTCCACGATGGTCAAACGCATAATCGTGATGATATCGGAGGGCGCAACGCTCAAAAATCTGTTGGTGCTCGTATATAACAACGCCGCTGCCGACGAACTTAAAGAGAAGTTACATCAGGAACTTTTTAAAGCGGCTTGCGCGTCTTCGGGTGAAAAGCGGGACAGATTCAGACAAGAAATCGATGAGCTTCCGTTTTGCCATATTTGCACGATACACGCATTTTGCCAGTCGCTCATACGCGAAAACTTCGACAAACTCGGCATATCTCCGACGTTCGACGTGCTTGACGAAACTCGCCACGCTTCTTATATGAATCGCGCGCTCGACGACGTGATTGCAACTTATACCGCAAGCGGCGACGAAACTTTTTGCGAGCTTGCCGACATTTTTTCGCAATCCAGAAAGGAAGAAAATTTGAAGAGCAATCTCATCAAATTTTACGGTCTTATCGAAATTCAGCCCGACGAAGAAGAGTTTGAAAGGTGCGTGAGCGAGTGCTACGATTCTTATGAAAACAGCAAATTTTTTGCAATATTGCAAGATTATTACAAGACGTTTTTCGCAAACGCCAAGAACGCGCTTTTGCCGATAAAAACGCAACTCGAAGTGCTTGCGCCAACCTCGAAATATTTGCAAAGCCTTGCAGTCGCGATATGTTTTTGCGACGAGCTTGAAAGCAAAAGCAGACTTTTCGATATGTGCACGCTTGCGAGCAAGTACGAAAAACCGCGCGCAACCGTCAGTCCGAAAGCGAGCGATGAAGAAAAGTTGCTCGTCGGCTACGTCAAAGACTATCTCAAACAGTTTCACGACGCAATCGACGAAATGAAAGAGATTTGCAACAGGCAGGACTCTCTCGAATCCGCCCACGAGCAAAACTCAAAATACGTCAAAAAGCTGGTGGAAGTCGCTCAAACGTTCGCAAAAAAACTCGAAGAGCTCAAACAAGAGGACAACGTATTGTCTTTTGAGGATTTACAACACAAGGCGCTCGAATTGCTATCGCACGACGAATACGAGCTTTCGGGGGATTTCGACGCGGTGTTTGTGGACGAGTATCAGGACGTCAACCCCACGCAAGAGGCAATCATACGCAAACTTGTAAAAGGCGAGTGCTTTATGGTCGGGGACGTCAAACAGAGTATATACGGTTTCCGACTTGCCGACCCTGCGATTTTCATATCCAGACAAAACGCCTACGAAGAGAGCGTAAAAGAGGGGACGAACGTTTATTTCAACCGCAATTTCAGAAGCGCGTACGGAATCCTCGATTTCGTCAACGGCGTGTTTGACAGCGCAATGACGAAGGCGAGTGCGGACGTCGACTACAAAAAGGACGCGAGATTCGAACTTAAAGACGTTGCGCCGGTGAAATTGGAAGGCGTATCTCCCGAAGGATACGTGCAGGTGCATCTTTTCGTAAAGCAAAAGAGCGAAAGCGTCCCGTCTTTCGGACTTTACGACATAGAAAAAGACGATGGAGAAGAGGACGACGAGGCAAGTTCGCAAGAAGGCAACTTCATCGCAAGCGAAATCCAAAAGCTCGTCGGAAGAGCAAAGGGCGACGGAAAGTATATCGGTTACGGCGATATCGCGGTGTTGTTCCGCTCACGCTCGACGGGTGCGAAAGAAATCGTAAAAACTCTCAAATCGAAAGGAATACCCGTCAACGAAGGAGCGTTCGGCAAATCGGTTTCTTTGCCGGAAAGAGAGCTTGTGGCGTTTTTGCGCGTGCTCGACAATCCCAGACAAGACATTCCTTTCGCAGGATATTTGTTGTCCTATTTCGGCGGCTACGACGAGAGCGAAGTTGCGTTGATCGCATCCGAAGACGGCGATTGCCTTTACGACAAGTTTTTGGCGGCGGCTCATTCGGATTCGTCCGTTGCGAAAAAAGCGAGAAATACGCTGAAAACACTCGAGAGATATAGACTCAAAGCGAGCTTTGAAAGCGTAAAAAACCTTATGAACGATATCGTCGGAGATTGCTGTTACGAGGCGTTTCTCATGCGATCGGGAGAGGGAGACGTGTACGGGCTTAAAGCGTTTATGCAAAGTCCCGACGAGGACGATTCTCTCGGCAAATTCCTGCGCGATTACTGTGAAGCCGACGGCGGCGACAGAGGCGCGACGGGCGGCGACAGAGTGGTCATATCCACTTTTCACGGCTACAAGGGACTTGAAAATCCCGTCGTGTTCGTTGCGGACACCGCATTCGGATTCAATTACGAGGCGGGATCCGGCGATCTCATACTGACAGGCAAAGGCATGGGCGGCGACAAGTCCAACAACAAAGGACTTGTGGGAATGAATTCTTTCGATTTCGAAAACAAAACCAAAAATTCGCTCACGCTGTCCAAACTTGCAGTGGCAAAGTGTATAAAAGACAATCAGCTCAAAGAGGAAATAAGACTTTTTTACGTTGCGCTCACGCGCGCCAAACAGCTGATGTATATCACGGCAACCGTCAGCGAAACGAAGAGCGCGGGCTTCGGCGTAACGGCAAGACTGGGCGGCGCGGGATGCGATATCGATTTCATTTCAAACGCGGTTTTCGACGGCGCGGTGAAGTGTGTGCCCTTCCGCCATTACTCCGGCGACGAGGAGAATCGCAGCGTCAAAAACGAAAGGCTGCAACTTTTGCCGAACGATGAAATCGTGAGCGCGATAAAACAGGCGCAATCGTTCGAATATCCGTACAAACAAGCAACTTCGCTTGCGATGAAGTACAGCGTTTCCGCTCTCGACAGCATGGACGAAGATACCGTAAACTTGTTTGAAGATGCGGCGAAACGAGGCACTGCTTACCACAAGGTTATGCAATATATCGACTATTTCGCAAGCGGTTTAAGCGAGGTCGAAGAACAGATAAATTCGCTTGTAAAACGCAATATTCTCACAGCCGAAGAAAAAGCCGCGGTTGATGCAAAAGACATCGTCGCATGCCTTGAAAGCGGGATTATGCAGATTGCGCGCGAGGCAGAAAAGAAGGGTAGGTGCCATAGGGAACAATCCTTTATGATGTACAAAAAGGCAAGCGACGTATCCGACGATTTTTCAAGCGACGACAGAGTGTTGGTGCAAGGCGTAATCGACCTGTTTATCAACGACGAAAAGAAGATAATCGTCGATTTCAAAACTTCGTCGCTCAAAGACGAAAAAACGGTTGAAAAGTACAAAAAGCAACTTTATCTGTACAAATCGGCGGTTGAAAGCGCAATAGGCGCAAAAATCGATGAAATTTTGCTTTATTCTTTCGCAACCGGAAAGACGCTGAAAGTATAGGACTTGTTTGCATCGAATGATTGTAAAACGTGCGGTAGAAAAAGCAAAACCGCGTCTTGAAATAGAAAGACTTTTGTCTAAAACGGTAAACGCTTTGAAAGATAGAAAACGCTCTGCGATTTTGCCGGGCGTTTTTTCTTTTTGAGCACACGAGGAAAATTTTGATAAAAAAGTTCATTTGTTTGAAAAATGTTCTTGATTTTTATGCGTGCGCTATGTATAATTATATAGATATTTCTTAAAGTTATCGACGCGCACATCGGTATCGAAACGGAGGATAATCGTGGAATTTTTCGAAGAGGCGTTTCATTGGCTTGCAGGAGTGTCCGAAAAACTTCCTGTCGTCGACATCAAAATGTTTTTCATCGTCGTACTGTCGGTGATTTCGGGCATTGGCGTCATAACTGCTTTCACGTTGCTCGGCTCTCATGCCCGCAAACTTTACGTTTCAAGCAAAAAAATCAGAAAATATCTTGCCAACGTCGATGCCGTTGACGACGACAACGTCAGCGATTTCACGGCGCATTGTTTCTCCAAAAAGACGCCGCAACAACTTCGCGACGCATGGGTGCAATATCTCGGAGTGCGTTTCGGATACCCCAGCGATATAGTCAGCGACAGCGCCGTCTACGACAAGTTTGTCAAAAAGAACAAAGACGTGCGTTCGGGCGTGTTCCTCGCAATATCCCTTATACTGCTCGGCTTGTTTGCCTTTTGGGGTTACGGCACTTTGCAAGACGCGAAAATGGGCGTCGTACACCTTGCCGCTCTCGTGCTTATCGGCGTGATTTATCTCGTGCTCGTGATTCTTGCTCGCAAGCAAAATCAAAGATGTCTTGAAACTTTCGAGGCTATGCAAGAGGACCTCGACGCAAAGGTCAATCTCCAAATCGAAAGCAATTACGCAACCGATTCTTCGCCCCTTCAAGAGCTCAACGCTTTGGTTGAAGAAATCATTGCGCGCAACACCGCAAAGGCTGTCGATATCGACGAAAACGAGCAAACGCCTATCGAAGCTCTTATCGAGCAGAAAATGAAAGAACAGTCGGAAACTGAAGAGGACGAGCAAGAAAGCATTGACGAAATCCTCAACGCTCAGGAAGAAGAAGTTGAAGAGATTGCTCAAGAGGAATCCGACCAAACTCAAACCGAAATCGAAGAAGGCGACCAAGAAGTTGCCGAACAACAGCATATAGACGAACTTTTGCAAGAGCAAGAGGAAGAAGTCGAACAAAAGGCAGAGGAAGAGGACGAGCAAACCGAGCAAGTCCTTGACGAACAGCTCGAACAAGAAGTCGTAGAACCGCAAGAAGCAGCTGAGGAGCAAGAGGAAATCGCTCCCGAAACCGAAGAAGAGCAAATCGACGAGCAAGAAGAAACCGCTGCGGTTGGAGAAAGCGAACAATCCGAACCTGCCGAGCAAGAAGAAATCGAAGAACAAGAGCCTGTCGAAGAAGAGTCCGTTCAAGAGGACGAGCAAGTCGAAGATCAAGCTCAAGAAGAAATAGTTGACGAGCAAGCGGAAGAAACCGAAGAGTCTCAAATCGAAGAAGCCGATGAAGACAACTCCGAGGACGTAGAGGAAGAGAATACGGCAAGCGAAGAAACGGAAGCATCCGAGGACGTTGACGACATCGAAGAGGACGAACAAACGGAAGAAGCCGTTGAAGAATCCACAACGGACAGTGCGGAAGAAGAAAACGTAGAAGATTCCGCCGAAGAGGACGTTGCGAGCGAAGAAGAGCAAAGCGAGGACGAGTCCGAAGAGGAACAATCGGAGACGGAAAGCGAAGAAATCCAAGAGGCGCAAGAGGACGAAGAACCCGAAGTGGTCTATGTCGTTGAAGGTGACGACGAGGATGATGATGAGCACGTCAAACCGGCAAAACTCGTCAAATTGCCCAATTTGGTGGACTATATGCTGTCAAAAAATATGCCCAAAGCGATGAAAATTCAAATCGCAACAATGCTTATAGGTACGTACAATAAGTTTAAGGACAGCAAAGAAGATCGCAAAATCGTCGTGTCTTGCCTTTCCAAAGTGATGCGCGATTTGCAAAGCAATAACTAAAAAATCGACGTCGGGAAAATAGTGAGCCGACGCAAAATATCAAGAATATCAATAAAACATTGCGAGGATTGTAAAGATGTTTGGTAAGAAGAAAAAGAAACTCGAAGCAGAACGCCGCGAAGAAGAATTGCGCTTGCAACAACAGCAAGAGCTTCAAAAGCAACAAGCCGATCAAGAGGCGGCAAAGAAGCAAGAAGACAAAATTTTCCTTGAAAGCGAACTCATCGATGACGACGAAGACGACAACGCACTCCCCAAAGAGTACGAAGCCATAGCCTATATTCTCAAACAAGAACAAGGCGATGACCTTGTTGCGCAGCCCGTTGACGACGAGTCCGCTCAATCCGAACAAGCAAGCGAAAGCGTAGAAAAAGTCAAAGACGAAGCACCGGCAGAGGAAGCTCCCGTAGAGGAAACCGCCGAAGAAACTCCCGCTCTCGAAGAAGTGAAAGAAGAGCTCTCTCAAGAGCAAGTCGAAGAGCAAGCTCAAGAAGAAACGGTTGACGAGCAATCGGAAGAAGCCGAAGAGCCGGCAGAGGAAGAGGTCGAACAAGAAGAACCGCAAGAGAAAGCCGTTGCCGACGAAACTGCGAGCGAAGAGCAAAAAGAGGAAGTGGTTTACGTCGTTGACGGTCCGAGCGAGGACGACGACGAAATCGTCAAGCCGGCAAAACTTGTCAAACTTCCCAACCTCGTCGATTATATGCTTGCTCAAAACATGTCCAAGCAAATGAAGATGAACATCGCAACGCTTTTGCTCAGCACGTACAACAAGTACAAGGACGTGCCGGCAGAAAAGAAGATTGTCATTCAATGCATGGCAAAGGTCATGAAGTCCCTCATTCAAGGCTGATAGAATATCGGTTTTGGCAAAAAACGCAAAATTTTAAACGGAAGCGTAACGCTTCCGTTTTTATGTGGAAAAACGCAAAATAAAACACCATTCGCAAATGCGACGGACATTGCAATTAAAGCGGATAGAATACCGAAAAAAAAGATAAAACGGTTGACAAATTTCAACGATATAAAACTATTCTTCGGCAATAAAAAAATCGGCGGTTTGCCGATTTTTTTGTGTCGATTCGATTTTTCCAAAATCCGCATTATTTGAGCATTTTTTTCTTGATAAACACGATTATCAGCGCAATGCAAATAAGCACGTTTATGCCCACGACAACCCAGAAACCCCAAAGTTTGCCCTCGAAAGGAACGCCTGTGTTCATGCCCCAAAGTGCGGCGATCATTGCAGGAGTGTCAACCAAAAGCGTGAGGACGGTGAGCGTCTTCATGACGACGTTGAGGTTGTTGGAAATAATGGAAGCGTATGTGTCCATCGTGCCGCTCAGAATGTCGCGGTAGATGTTTGACATTTCGATTGCCTGTCTGTTTTCGATAAGCACGTCGTCCCACAAATCGTCGTCTTCTTCGAAAAATTTGACAAGACGCGGGAACTTGTCGAGCACGGCGGTGTTCGCACGCAGAGAAGTGGAGAAGTAAACGAGGGATTTTTCAAGTGAAAGCATCTCGATAAGGCCTTCGTTTTTCATAGCTTTTTCAAGCTCTGCTTGAACGCGTTGGCTCGCTCTGTCGATTTGTTTGAGGTATTGCAAGTATTTTTTTGCAATGACATATTGAAGTTGAAGCACAAAACGAGTGCGCTTGTGGATGTTGAAATCCTTGACGTAGCGTCCTGCCATAAGGTCGTTGATTATGGACGTTTCGTTTAGGCAAACAGTAACGATTGTGCTTTCCGTTGTGATGCAGCCGAAAGGCAGGGTTGCGTAAGTGTAGCGATCGTCGTCTTCCTCGGTGATAGGAATGTCGGTGACTGCCATGAGTATGCCGTCCTCTTTTTCGCAGTGAGCGCGCTCTTCGGAGTCCAGTGCCGCTTTGACGTAGTCCTCGGGAATTTTGCATGAGGAACACACGAGCTCGATTTCTTTGTCGGTGGGGTTTGACATATGAATCCATTGCTCGGTGAAATCGTAGCCCTCGACGATAAGTTCGGGATCTACTTCGATGACGGATTTGTTGACTTTTTTGTAGACTTGGATCATTTTGTCCTCCTGGGGCATAGCAATACGCGCCACGCAGGAGAACCTAAAGCGTGTGCGTATTAGTGGAGTTGTTGACTACTTCGTGGGTCAGCGTCCATAAAAGTTGCACCTCTAAAAAAAATTTGATAAACAAAGTTTAACAAAAAAAAACGTCGCGCGCAACTCATTTTGGAAATTAGAAAAAGAAAAATTTTGCGTTTTGCGCTCGATTATAAAAAATAATATACACATATAAAATATTTCTGCAACATTATAAAACTTCTTGCAAAAAAAAGCGTTTTTTGTTATCATAGTCAATGAATATAAAGAAATCTTTTAGGAGGAATTCTAAATGGGCAAAAAATACGTTTATCAGTTTGCCGAAGGCAATGCAAAAATGCGTGAACTTCTCGGCGGCAAGGGCGCAAACCTCGCAGAAATGACCAACATCGGTCTTCCTGTTCCTTACGGTTTCACTATTACGACCGAAGCATGCACTCAATACTATGAGGACGGCAGACAAATCAACGACGACATCAAAGCGGAAATCATGGAAAACATCACCAAGCTCGAAGAAAAAGCGGGCATGAAATTCGGTGACAAAGAAAATCCGCTTCTCGTTTCCGTTCGTTCGGGCGCAAGAGCGTCCATGCCCGGTATGATGGACACAATCCTCAACCTCGGTCTCAACGACGACGTTGTGGAAGTTTTGGCAAAGAAATCCGGCAATCCCAGATGGGCTTGGGACTGCTACAGACGTTTTATTCAAATGTTCTCCGACGTCGTTATGGAAGTCGGCAAGAAGTACTTCGAAGCTCTCATTGACGAACTCAAAGAGAAAAAAGGCGTCACCTATGACGTCGAACTCACCGCAGACGACCTCAAAGAACTCGCAGGTAAGTTCAAAGCAGAGTATCAAGCAAAGATCGGCAAACCTTTCCCGTCCGATCCGAAGGAACAACTCTTCGAAGCAATCAAAGCGGTTTTCCGCAGCTGGGACAACCCCCGCGCAAACATCTACCGTATGGATCACGACATTCCGTACAGCTGGGGCACGGCAGTCAACGTCCAAATGATGGCATTCGGCAACATGGGCGACGATTGCGGCACGGGTGTTGCTTTCACGCGTAACCCCGCAACCGGCGAACCCGGTCTTATGGGTGAGTTCCTTATGAACGCACAAGGCGAAGACGTCGTCGCGGGTGTCCGCACCCCGATGCCCATTTCTCAAATGGCAGAAGTTCTTCCCGAAGTGTACGAGCAATTCCAAGACGTTTGCAAGATTTTGGAAAATCACTATAGAGATATGCAAGATATGGAGTTCACCATTCAACAAAAGAAACTCTATATGCTTCAAACCAGAAACGGTAAACGTACCGCAGCGGCTGCAATCCGCATCGCTTGCGACCTCATCGACGAGGGTATGATCACCGAGCAAGAAGCACTCCTCCAAATCGACGCAAAGACTCTCGATATGTTGCTCCATCCGCAATTTGACGCAAAGGCACTCAAAGAAGCGGACAAAGCAGACATCGTCGGCAAAGGTATCGCGGCATCTCCTGGCGCTGCGGCAGGCACGATCGTTTTCACGGCTGAAGACGCAGTCAAAGAAGGCAAGGCAGGCAAGAAAGTCGTCCTCGTCAGACTCGAAACTTCTCCCGAAGACATCGAAGGTATGAAATATGCACAAGGCATCCTCACCGTTCGCGGCGGTCAAACCTCTCACGCGGCGGTTGTTGCTCGCGGAATGGGAACCTGCTGCGTTTCCGGTTGCGGCGACATCAAGATGCACGAAGAAGAAAAATATTTTGAACTCGCAGGAAAGATCTTCCGCGAAGGCGACGGCCTTTCCCTCGACGGCTCGACGGGCAACATCTACGACACGATCATCAAGACCGTTCCCGCAGATCCCAACAGCGGTTATTTCGGAAGAATCATGAAGCTCGCAGACAAGTATAAAGCACTTGGCGTTCGCACCAACGCTGATACTCCCCAAGACGCACAAAGAGCTGCAGAACTCGGCGCACAAGGCATCGGTCTTGTCCGTACCGAGCACATGTTCTTCGGCCCCGGCAGAATCGACAAATTCCGTGAAATGATTTGCTCCGAAACCGTTGAAGAGCGCGTCAAAGCTCTCGACGCAATCGAGCCTATGCAACAAGCAGACTTCGAAGGCCTCATGGAAGCTCTCAAAGGCATGCCCGTAACCATTCGTTTCTTGGATCCTCCGCTCCACGAGTTCGTTCCCACAGAAGAAAAGGATATCGAAGCTCTTGCAAAAGCAAAAGGCAATTCCGTTTCCGAAATTAAGATTCTTTGCGACAGCTTGCATGAATTCAACCCGATGATGGGCCACAGAGGATGCCGTTTGGCAGTCACTTATCCCGAAATCGCGGTTATGCAAACCAAAGCGGTCATCAAGGCGGCTATCAACGTCCAAAAACGTCATCCCGATTGGACGGTTATGCCCGAAATCATGATCCCGCTCGTCGGCGAAGTCAAAGAGCTTAAATACTGCAAGAAGACCGTTGTAGAAACCGCCGACGCAGTCATCAAAGAAAGCGGCGTCGATCTCAAATACGAAGTCGGCACGATGATCGAAATTCCCAGAGCGGCTCTCACAGCGGACGAAATCGCAACAGAGGCAGACTTCTTCTGTTTCGGTACGAACGACCTCACGCAAATGACGTTCGGTTTCAGCCGTGACGACGCAGGCAAGTTCTTGCCCAGTTACTATCAAGCAAAGATTTACGAGTCCGATCCGTTCGCACGTCTTGACACCGCCGGCGTCGGCAAACTTATGAAGATGGCCGTCACCCTCGGCAGAGGCGCAAACGATCATTTGCATTGCGGTATCTGCGGCGAGCACGGCGGAGATCCTTCCTCCATCGAATTCTGCCACGCAATCGGTCTTGACTACGTGTCTTGCTCCCCCTTCAGAGTGCCTATCGCACGCCTTGCAGCAGCGCAAGCAAACATCAAGAACCCCAGAGCGTAAACACAATGAAACAGCCGTCGAC
>QWCH01003154.1_pt1 | contig 18113 bp, 14 predicted proteins | sample 1972671 | NCBI WGS metagenome assembly QWCH01 (sample SAMN09866713, study PRJNA288562) | Human gut metagenome isolate term3_stool, whole genome shotgun sequencing... | isolation source: gut | host: Homo sapiens | place: USA: California | reverse complement strand
TAATGCGGTCGCCAAACCTTTACCAGTATACCGCAATAGGAGGTTTTACTCATGCTAAAGCTATTTTTCTTCCCCCAGTAGAACTGGGGGTTTATTTCCTCGCCTTAAGGCACCAACGAAAAAACCTTGAAACTACAGTAGTTTCAAGGTTTTCCTTGGCGCGGAAGAGAGGATTTGAACCTCCGCGGCGCTTTTTACACACCCTACTCCCTTAGCAGGGGAGCCCCTTCGGCCACTTGGGTACTTCCGCAAATGTCGAAATTCTTCAGCCGATGTTCCATTTGGCGGAGAGAGTGGGATTCGAACCCACGGATGCTTTCACATCGCCGGTTTTCAAGACCGGTGCTTTCAACCGCTCAGCCATCTCTCCATGCTTGTGAGGAGCCGGCTCACTCTCAAACGCAAGTGTTATTTTAGCATATTGTGGGGGTACTTGTCAAGGAGAAAGCGCGAAATGTTTGCCGTAAATTAGAAAAACCTTTCGCGCGAAAAGAACTTTTCGGCAGCGCTTGACCGTTCCGACGTTTTTCGATACAATACATTAATATTGTGTCCGCATGAATCCGCATGAAAGAGAAAAGGAGATCTGCCCATGCTCACCCCTCCCGAGATCGCCCGGAGCCTGTTCGCCGCCGGCGAAAGCAAGGCGCGACTGCCCTTTGGAAAGATGCTCCTGCTCGCCATATTGGCGGGAGCCTACATCGCGCTCGCGGGCGTCGGTGCGACGGCAGCCGCCGTGACGGTGGAGAGCGGCTCGCTTGCAAAGCTCCTTTCGGCCTGCGTGTTTCCGGCGGGACTTTCCATGGTGATCCTCGCGGGCAGCGAGCTTTTCACCGGCAACTGCCTGATGGTGATGGCCCTGCTGGAGCGCCGCATCACGCCCGCACAGCTGCTGCGTAACTGGCTGACTGTCTACCTTGGCAATGCCGTGGGCGGCGCGGCGGTGGCCGCGCTGGCGGTCTACAGCCACACGGCCTCGCTTTTCGGCGATGGTCTGGCGCGCTCGATGGTCTCCATCGCGGAGAGCAAGGCGGCGCTCGGATTTGGAGACGCTTTCCTGCGCGGGGTCCTGTGCAATTTTCTGGTTTGCCTCGCGGTGTGGATGGCGGCAGCCTCCAAACGCGCGGAGGGGAAGGTCATCGCGCTCTTTTTTCCCATCCTGCTCTTTGTCCTCTGCGGCTATGAGCACTGCATCGCGAACCTGTACTACCTGCCCGCCGGTGCGTTTGCCGCGGCGGAGTACGGCGTGGAAACAACGCTGACGCTCGCCGGCTGTCTTAAAAACCTCGCGGCGGTGACGCTCGGGAACCTTGTCGGCGGCGCGGCGCTCGGAGTGGGCTACCGCTTCGTTTATCTCAAGGAGTGACGCGTCGCCCCTGAAATAGTTTGCGCAGAAAACGAAAAAAGACACACCCCAAAGGTGAGTCCATGCTTATCATAGCACGGCGCCCTATGCAATGCAAGAGAAAATTTTTCTCTTGCAGCAATTTTGTGGACAGCGCCAACACATTGCCCGGATATTGAAAAAAGCTTGAACAATATGAAGTCTTGACGTCGGAAACTTGCAGAGGTAGAATCTATCCATATTTTTTGTAAATAAAAAACGAATAAGGAGGTTCGTAACGATGAGTGAAAAAGATCGTATTCCCGAGCTGTTTGGTTCGATGTCCTTTAATGAGGGAACGATGGAGCAGTATGTTCCGCATCAGGCGATGGAAGTCTGGCGCGACTGCCTGAAAAGCGGCAAGCCGCTGCCACTGACCGCCGCGAACGATATCGCCGAGGCCATGAAGACCTGGGCGCTGGAGCATGGCGCGACGCATTTTACCCATTGGTTCCAGCCCTTGACCGGCATCACCGCCGAAAAGCACGACAGCTTTATCAATCCCATCGGCGGCGGCAAGATCATCATGGACTTCTCCGGCAAGGAGCTGGTGTGCGGCGAGCCCGACGCCTCGAGCTTCCCCTCCGGCGGTCTGCGCGCGACCTTTGAGGCGCGCGGCTACAGCGCGTGGGACCCCACCGCCTTTGCCTTCATCAAGGACGGCAGCCTTTGCATCCCGACGGTGTTCTGCTCCTACGGCGGCGCGGCGCTGGACAAGAAGACCCCGCTGCTGCGCTCGAACGAGGCGGTCAACCGCGAAGCGGTGAAGCTGCTGCATCTTTTCGACAGCCAGAAGGACGTCAGTAAGGTCACGCCGCAGGTCGGCCCCGAGCAGGAGTATTTCCTCATCGACCGCGAGCTGTACCTCAAGCGTGAGGACCTGCGGCTGTGCGGCCGCGCCCTCTTCGGCAGCAAGCCGCCCAAGGGCCAGGAGCTGGACGACCACTACTTCGGCGTCATCCGCCCGCGTGTGGCGGCCTTTATGAAGGAGCTGGACGAGGAGCTGTGGAAGCTCGGCGTACTCTCCAAGACCAAGCACAACGAGGTCGCCCCCGGTCAGCACGAGATGGCTCCCATCTACTGCGACGCCAACACCGCCAACGATCAGAACCAGCTCGTCATGGAGACGATGAAGAAGGTCGCCGAGCGCCACGGTCTCGTCTGCCTGCTGCATGAAAAGCCCTTTGCCGGCGTCAACGGCTCCGGTAAGCACGTCAACTGGTCGCTCTCGACCGACACGGGCGAGAATCTGTTCTCCCCCGGCAAAACGCCCAGCCAGAACGCCGTGTTCCTGCTTTTCCTCGCCGCCTTCGTCAAGGGCGTGGACGAGTATCAGGAGCTGCTGCGCTGCTCCGTCGCCTTCGCGGGCAACGATCACCGTCTCGGCGCGCAGGAAGCGCCGCCGGCCATCATCTCCGTTTTCCTCGGCTCCGAGCTGCAGAGCATCATCGACGCCATCGTCGGTGAGAGCGACTATACCGAGACCGAGCGCAAGACGCTGCGCATCGGCGTGGACGTGCTGCCCTCCATCCCGCAGGATACCACCGACCGCAACCGTACCTCGCCCGTGGCTTTCACCGGCAACAAGTTCGAGTTCCGTATGCCCGGCTCCAGCCAGTCCATCGCCGGCCCTGTCACGGTGCTCAACACCATCATGGCGGAGGAGCTCAGCCAGTTCTACGCGGTGCTCAAGGAAGCGCCGGACTTCAACAAGGCGCTGCACGACCTTGTGCGCAAGGCGTTCATCGAGCATGGCCGCATCATCTTTAACGGCAACGGCTATGAGGAGGCGTGGGTCGAGGAGGCCGCGCGCCGCGGTCTTGCGAATCTGCGCAGCACCGCCGACGCCCTGCCGACCTATGTTCTGCCCAAGAACGTCGAACTGATGATGAAGCACGGCGTTTACACGAAGGAGGAAATGCTCTCCCGCCACGAGATCCACATGGAGAAATACCGCAAGGTCATCCACATCGAAGCGGCCACCATGGTCGATATGGTCCAGCATGAGATCCTCAACGCCGCCTCCGAGTATGAGAGCAAGCTCTGCGAGACGATGCTGCGCAAGCACGAGGCCGCGCCCGAGCTGCCCTGCCACGTCGAGAAGTCGCTGGCCAACTCCATCGGCATCCTCAACGACAAGCTGCTCGAGCAGACCGTGACGCTCAAGACCGCGCTGGAGACCGCGCCCGTCGGCGCCTCCGGCGAAGAGGAGATGCGCTATTACCACGACGTTGTTGCCGCTGATATGGACGCGGTACGCGATACCGTCGACCGTCTCGAGACGCTGACCGCCGGCAAGTACTGGCCGTATCCGACCTTCTACGATCTGCTTTTCTCTGTTTGATCCCCAAAAGGAACGCTCTCTGAGCGTTCCTTTTGAAATGATTTTTCCAATTTATTTGTGTTGTGGAGGAGAACATGAAGTACATTTTTGTCACCGGCGGCGTGGTGTCCGGCCTCGGCAAGGGCATCTGCGCGGCGTCGCTCGGCCGCCTGCTGAAGCAGTGCGGCCTGCGCGTGAAGAACCAGAAATTCGACCCCTATCTCAATGTGGACCCCGGCACGATGAGTCCCTACCAGCACGGCGAGGTCTTCGTCACCGACGACGGCGCGGAGACCGACCTGGACCTCGGCCACTACGAGCGCTTCGTGGATGAGGCGCTGAACGCGAACGCTTCCGTCTCCTCCGGCAAGGTCTACTGGAGCGTCCTCAACCGCGAGCGGCAGGGCGGCTACCTCGGCGGCACGGTGCAGATCATTCCGCACGTCACCGACGAGATCAAAAGCCGCGTCTACGCCATGGACGACGGCGAGACCGACGTGTGCATCACGGAGATCGGCGGTACGGTGGGCGACATCGAGAGCCAGCCGTTCCTTGAAGCGATTCGGCAGGTCGCGGCGGAGAAGGGGAGAGGAAACGTCCTCTTCATCCACGTTCCGCTCATCGTCTCCATCCCCGGCAGCGGCGAGCTCAAGAGCAAGCCCACGCAGCATTCCGTCAAGGAGCTGCTCTCCCTCGGTATCCAGCCGGATATCCTCGTCTGCCGCACGGACAGCCCGCTGCCCGACGATGTGCGCCATAAGATCGCGCTGTTCTGCAACGTTGAGCCGGAGTGCGTGATCCCGAACGTCACGGCCTCCACGCTCTATGAGGTGCCGCTGCTGCTTGAGGACGCCGGCCTCTGCCGCGAGGTCTGCCGCAAGCTCGGCTTTGACTGCGGTGAGCCGGATATGAAGGCATGGACGGCGCTCGTCGAGAAGATCAAGCACGCGCACAAGCAGGTGACCATCGCACTCGTCGGCAAGTATACCGGTCTGCACGACGCTTATCTGAGCGTCGTCGAGTCGCTCTTCCACGCGGGCACGGCCTGCGACGCACAGGTGACGATCCAATGGGTCGATTCCGAAACGCTGACGGCGGAGAATGTCGCCTCCGTTCTCGGCGGCTGCGCGGGCGTGCTGGTGCCCGGCGGCTTCGGCGACCGCGGCATCGAGGGCATGATCCTCGCCGCGCAGTACGCGCGCGAGAACGGCGTGCCCTATCTCGGCATCTGCCTCGGTATGCAGATCGCCGTCATCGAGTTTGCGCGCCACGCCGTCGGCTGGGCCGACGCGCACAGCGCGGAGTTCTCCTCCCTCACCGCGCACCCGGTCATCGCGCTTCTGCCCGACCAGATCGGCGTGACCGCCAAGGGCGGCACGATGCGTCTCGGCAAATACCCCTGCGTGCTCGGCGAGGGCACGAAGGCGTATGCCGCCTACGGCACACGCGAGATCTCCGAGCGCCACCGTCACCGCTACGAGTTCAATAACCTCTTCCGCGAGGAGCTTGAGCGCGCGGGCATGACCTTCTCCGGCACCTCGCCGGACGGCTCGCTCGTTGAGATCGCCGAGCTGAGCGAACAGGATTGGTACGTCGGCTGCCAGTTCCACCCCGAATTCAAGAGCCGTCCTGACCGTCCGCACCCGCTCTTCACCGGCTTCGTCGCCGCAGCGCTGCGCAAGGCGGGCAAATAATAGCGAAGGGGGCGGAGCCGTATGGCTCCGCCCCCTGCATGAAAAAAGAGAACCGCCGCGCGGTTCTCTTTTGCTGTATTCAGCGGTTTTTCAGACGCTTGTCGCACTTGGCGGCGAGCTTCGTGCCGACGCTCTGGAAGAGCTGCACGAGCAGAATGAGCAGGATGACCGCCACGTACATCACGAGATATTTGTAGCGGTAGAAGCCGTAGTCGATGGCGATCTTGCCGAGACCGCCGCCGCCGATGATGCCGCTCATGGCCGAGTAGCCGAGGATGGTCGTGAGCGCGATGGTGAAGTTCTGCAGCAGAGAGGGGATGCTCTCGGGGATCATCACCTTGCAGATGATCTGCATGGGCGTCGCGCCCATGCTCTGTGCGGCCTCGATGATGTTGGGGTCCAGCTCACGCAGGCTGCTCTCGACGAGACGCGCGACGAACGGAAAGGCCGCGATGACGAGCGGAACGATGGTCGCCCTGGTGCCGACGGTCGTGCCGATGATGAGGCGCGAGAGCGGAAAGACCATGATCATCAGGATCAGGAACGGAATAGAGCGCAGCAGGTTGATAAGAACGTTCAGCACGCTCATCAGCCAGCGGGGAAGCGGCAGCACGCCGTCCCTTTCGCCCACCACGAGCAGCACGCCCAGCGGCAGACCGATCACGATGGCGAAGGCCGTGGAGAGAAGCGTAACATAGAAGGTTTCCCAGATGGCGGAGAGGAACTGCGTTTGCAGCGCTGCGGTCAGCTCCTCGATGGACTCGGGAGAGAAAAGATTACTGTACACCGACGCTCGCCTCCTCGACCTGAAGATTTTCGATCCCGCTCAGAAATTCCCACGCACGGTCAAACTGCGCCGCGGGGACACCGAGCAGCATACTGCCGTAGATCTCCTCCGAGAGCTTCTGCGTGCTGGCGGAAATGACGTTGGCCGCGATGTTCTCCTCCGTCGCGAGACGGGCCACCAGCGGGATCGAGGTGGTCTTTGCGCTGCGGAAGATGAGGCGGATGCGCCGCTCCTGCGTGGGATCGGACACCGTGACGTCCGCGCCGCCGGGGAAAACAAGGTGGCGCGCGGCGGCGGATTTCGGCGCGGAGAAGACGGTGGAAACGAGACCGTCCTCCACCACCTCGCCGTCGTCCAGAATGGCGACATGGTTGCACACGCTCTTCACCACGCTCATCTGGTGCGTGATGATGACGACCGTGATGCCGAGCTTTTTGTTGATATCGCCAATCAGCTCAAGGATCTGGCGTGTCGTCTTGGGGTCGAGCGCGCTGGTCGCCTCGTCGCACAGCAGGACCTTGGGGTTCGTCGCCAGCGCGCGGGCAATGGCGACGCGCTGCTGCTGACCGCCGGAAAGCTGCGCGGGATAGGCCTTCGCCTTGTCGGGCAGGCCGACCGTCTCCAGAAGCTCCTGCGCGCGAGAAGCCGCCTCACGGCGGCTGACCCCGGCAAGCTCCATCGGGAAGCAGACATTATCCAGGCAGTTCCGCTGCATGAGCAGATTGAAGCGCTGGAAGATCATGGTAATGTCGCGCCGCGCAGCACGGAGCTGCGCGGGCGACATGGTATCCAAACGTTTTCCGTTGACGATGACCTCGCCGGAGGTGGGGCGCTCGAGCATATTGATGCAGCGCACCAGCGTGCTCTTGCCGGCGCCGCTCATGCCGATGATGCCGTAAACGTCACCGTCCGGAATGGTCAGGGAGATATCCTTGAGGGCTTCCACCCGCCCACCGGCGGTCTCAAAGACTTTGCTGACGTGCTTGAGTTCGATCAAGGAATTCTCCTCCTTTCTTTTATCTTACTTCAGGGCATCCAGCGTGGTCTGCTTGCCGCCGTAGAGACCCATGGGCTCGACGTGAATGGCAGCGACGGAGACGATGTGGGTGCCGTTTTCCTTGTTGAAGTCATCAAGATAGGGGGTGTGCTGGAAGTAGTTGGCGTCCACGGTGCCGTCCTCCACGACGGTGTTGGGCACAACGTAGTCGTTGTAGGTCTGAATGTCGAGGGTGATGTCCTTTTCGGCAAGGATCTCCTTGGCGACCTCGAGGATCTCGGCGTGGGGCGTGGGGGAGGCAGCGACGGAGATGGTCTGACCCGCGAGCGCAGCATAGTCAACACTGGCGTCGTAACCGTCGCCCGGATTCTCGACGGTGCTCACGACCGCACCGTCATACTTCTCGGCGATGTAATCGGCGACCTGCTGGCTCTCGAGCGCGGCGACCAGAGCCTTGACCTTGTCGCTGGACTCGTTGCCTTCCTTGACAGCGAGGATGTTGGCGTAAGCGGAGGCGGAGCCTTCAATGACCAGAGAATCCTTGACAGGATTCAGACCGGCGTTGATGGCGTAGTTGGAGTTGATGACGGCGTAGTCCACATCCTTGAGGATGTTGGGGATCTGCGCGGCTTCGGTCTCAACGATCTCGACGTTGTGAGGATTCTCGGCGATGTCGTTCTTGGTGGCGGTGATGCCGGCGCCTTCCTTGAGCTTGATGATGCCGTTGGCTTCGAGCAGCAGCAGGGCGCGGGCTTCGTTGGTGGTGTCGTTGGGGACTGCGATCTGAATGGCGGCGTCGGCCTTTTTGCCGCAGCCGGAGAGAATACCGAGGGCGAGAACTGCCGCGAGGGCAAGAGAAATGAGCTTTTTCATGATTTTATTCTTCCTTTTCTTGATTTTGATATTATTTGAATGATTTTTGATGCGACGATCCGCGGTCACATTCGACCGCTCATGCGGGAACACGAACCATGCGGACACATTCGCTCTTTCAACAGCTTGAGCATCGTGTTTGACCTCCTTTGCTTGGGACGCTGTTAGTTATACACGATGCTTCGCCTTTTGTCCAATACGCTATAAGGATAATGAGTTATAGGCGCAAACTATAGCATAGTGCGTTTCATATACTCCAATGGCATAATATCGAGACATATATTGACGATATGAACAAAACAGGAGTGTATCAGTTGGACAAACCGCCCTGTGCCGCGTGAAGAAATTCCTGTATTTTTTCGATATACAGCTTGCCGACGCTGCTGAGGATCTGGTTTTTCTTCACGATATAGCCGACCTTCATCACGCCGTTGATGGGGCTGTCGTCCGAAAGGGGAATGACGCGGTAGTCCCCGCCGTTGAGCTCCTCGCACACGATGCCCGAGCAGAGCGTGTAGCCGTAGAGCCCGACCATCAGGTTGACCATCGTGGCGCGGTCGTTGACCTTGACGGTCTGGGAGTAGTCGTTCATGGACGACAGCTCCTCGGAAAAGTAGAAGGAGTCGTTGCCGCCCTGCTCAAAGGAGAGGAAGGGGTAGTCGCTCAGCTCCTCGCCGTGGATCTCTGCGCGGTCGGCAAGCGGGTGGTTTTTCCACAGAAAGACATAGGACTTGCAGTCCATCAGCTCGTGGAACTCAATGTCGTTCGCGCGGAGGATCTTCGTGATGACGTTGCGGTTGAAGTCGCTGAGGTAGAGGATGCCGATCTCGCTGCGCAGGCTTGCGACGTCGTCGATGACCTCGCGCGTCTTGCTCTCACGGATGGCGAAATCGTATTTGGCGGTGTCGAAGCTCTTGGCCATCTCCACGAAGGCCTTGACCGCGAAGGAATAGTGCTGCGTCGTCACGCCGAACTTCTTTTTCAGCTCGTTGGGATGCGCGTACTTCTCCGCCAGCGTCTCGTACTGGTGGTAGACCTGACGGGCATAGTCGATGAACTCCTGCCCGTCGTTCGTCAGCGTCACGCCGCGTCCGCTGCGGTGGAAGATGGTGATGCCGAGCTCACGCTCCAGCTCCTGCATCGCGCCGGTGAGCGAGGGCTGGGCGATGTAGAGCCGTTCCGCCGCCTTGTTCATCGAGCCGGTCTCGGAAATGACGATGGCATAGTGGAGCTGTTGGAGCGTCATGGGCGTATTCCTCCGTGTACAGAATGAAGAAAGTATAGCATACGGGCGGACAAAATTCAAGCGCGGCGGGCGCTGCGCTTGAATTCCTACAAAGTATATGGTATTATACATAAAAAACGGAAGGTGAGCCTATGCGTATCTCGACCAAGGGACGCTACGCGCTGCGCCTGATGCTCGACCTTGCGGAGCATCAGGGAGACGGCTGCGTATCGCTCAAGGACGTTGCCCAACGGCAGGATATCTCCAAAAAATACCTCGAGCAGATCGTTCCGACGCTCAGCCGCGCCGGCTTCCTGCTCACGAACCGCGGCTATCAGGGCGGCTACCGGCTGGCCCGCCGGCCGGAGGACTACACCGCGCGGGACATTCTGCGCCTGACCGAGGGAAGTCTTGCCCCCGTGGCCTGTCTGGACTGCGAGGTCAACACCTGCCCGCGCAGCGCGAATTGCCCGACTCTCCCGCTCTGGCAGGGCCTGGACCGTGTGATCGAGGATTATCTCGCGGGCGTCACGCTGCAGGATCTGATCGACCGCCAGCGCGAGCACAGCGGCGATGACTACGTGATCTGAAAAAAGTAGGCGGCTGCCGTCGGCAGCCGCCTACTTTATAGTCAAGCCGTTACGGGCGCATGGTCGGGAACAGGATCACATCGCGGATGGAATCCGTGCCGCAGAGCATCATCGCGCAGCGGTCGATGCCGAAGCCCAGACCGCCCGTCGGGGGCAGACCGTATTCGAGAGCCATAACGTAGTCCTCGTCCATCATCTCCGCCTCGTCGTCGCCGTTGGCGCGCTTTTCGACCTGCGCCTTGAAGCGCTCATACTGATCCATCGGGTCGTTGAGCTCGGTGAAGGCGTTGCCCATCTCGCAGCCGCACACGAACATCTCGTAGCGCTCAGTCAAGTGCGGGTCGGACGGGCTGCGCTTGGCGAGCGGGCTGACCTCGACGGGATACATGGTGATGAATGTCGGCTGGATGAGCGTCTCCTCGACCTTCTGGTCGAAGGTCTCGTAGAGGGCGTTGCCCCAGGTCTTGTCCACACCGTCCATATCGACGCCGACGCTCTTGGCGAGCGCGACGGCGGCGTCGTTGTCGCCCTCGATCGCCATGAAATCCGCGCCGGTCACTTCCTTGACGGCGTCGGCCATCGTGACGCGCTTCCACGACGGGGTGAGGTCAATATCGTGGCCGAGCCACTGGAGCTGATAGGTGCCGAGAATTTCCTTCGCGGCGCCCGCGAGAATGCCCTCCAGAATGTCCATCATGCCGTCAAGGTTCGTGAACGCCTGGTAGAGCTCGCAGGTGGTGAACTCGGGGTTGTGCTTGGTGTCCATGCCCTCGTTGCGGAAAATGCGGCCGACCTCGTACACGCGCTCCAGACCGCCGACGATCAGGCGCTTGAGGTGCAGCTCGGTGGCGATGCGCATATACATATCAATGTCGAGCGTATTGTGATGCGTGATGAACGGCCGCGCGTTCGCGCCGCCCGCGATGGGGCTGAGCACGGGCGTCTCGACCTCCATGAAGCCGAGGTCGTCGAGGTAGCGGCGCAGGAACGCCACAAATTTCGAGCGGATCTCAAAATTCCGCTTGCTCTCGGGATTGACGATGAGGTCCACGTAGCGCTGACGGTAGCGCAGCTCCTTATCCTGCAGACCGTGGAATTTTTCGGGCAGCGGCCGCAGGGACTTCGAGAGCAGCGTGATCTCCTTGGCGCGGACGCTCATCTCGCCGCGCTGGGTGCGGAACACCTCGCCGCGCACACCGACGATGTCGCCGATGTCGTACTTCTTGAAGCGGTTGTATTCCTCCTCGTCCATCTCGTCCTTGCGGGCGTAGATCTGGATGCGGCCGGACTTGTCCTGTAAGTCGCAGAAGCTGACCTTGCCCATGCCGCGCTTGCTCATCAGTCGGCCGCCGACGGTGACCTCGGTGCCCTCAAGCTCGTCAAAATGATCCTTGATGTCCTGCGCGTGGTGGCTGACGTCAAAGCGCGTCTGCTGGAAGGGATCGCGTCCCTCGGCGCGCAGCGCCGCCAGCTTTTCGCGGCGGACCTTGAGAATTTCGGAAAGGTCCTGCTCCTGCGCGGGAGCGTTTGCCTGATTGTTCTCTGCCATATCGTTTTCTCCTTATGATCGTCCTCGAGCCTTATCGCTCGATCTTTTCCACACGGTAATGAATGATGCCGACGGGGGCCTCGACGCTGATCTCGTCGCCCTCCTTCGCACCCATGAGGGCCTTGCCGAAGGGGGATTCCTCGCTGATGGCGCGGTGCATGGGATCGGCCTCCTGGCTGCCCACGACCTTGTAGGGCGGCATCTCGCGGCCGGTCTTGAGGTCCACGACGGTGACGGTGCAGCCGATGCTCACGGCGTTGGACGCGCCCTCGCTCTCGTCGATGATGACGACATGAAGCAGAATGTCCTCCAACTCCGCAATGCGGGAGTAGAGCTTGCCCTGCTCGTTCTTCGCCTCGTCGTACTCGCTGTTTTCACTCAGGTCACCGAAGCCGCGGGCCTCTTTGATCAGCTCCGCCACTTCCTTTTCGCGCACGGTCTTGAGGTAGGTCAGCTCGTCCTGCAGCTCCTGCTGACGGGCAGCGCTCATTTTGTACTCTTTTTTCATGTCGTTTCCTTTCTATGCGCCGCCCTTCGGTGTCCTTTGGCACCAACGGCAGCGCATACCAACACATTATAAGTGAAAATATTATAGACGCTGCCCCACCGCTTGTCAAGGCTCGGCTTTACAAATCCCGCGCTGCGGTATACTATAAAGACAGAACAATAATGACAGCACAGCAGGAGGAAACCATGATGACCACCGCAGAAAAGCTCACGGCGCTGCGCCGCGCGATGGCGCGGCGCGGCCTTGCCGCCTACCTTGTCCTGACCGATGATTTTCACGCCTCGGAGTATGTCGGCGACTACTTCAAGGCGCGCGAATACCTCTCCGGCTTCACCGGCAGCGCGGGGACGCTGCTCATCCTGCCGAGCCGCGCTCTCCTCTGGGCGGACGGGCGCTACTTTTTGCAGGCGGAGAGCCAGCTGGCCGGCAGCGGCATCGAGCTGATGCGCTCCGGCGAGCCGGACGTCCCGACACTCGAGCGCTTCCTGCTCGCGGAGCTGGAGGACGAGAGCCTGCTCGGCTTCGATGCCCGCACGGTCAACACCGCGCTTGCGCGGCGGCTCGGGAATAAGCTGCGCACAAAGCATATCCGCTTTGCAGGGGACGAAGACCTTGTCGATGCGCTCTGGCCCGACCGCCCGCCGCTCTCCGCCGCGCCGGTGTGGGAGCTGGGGATCGAATACGCGGGCGAAGCGCGCGCGGACAAGCTCGCGCGCGTGCGCGCGGCGATGGCGGACGAGGGAGCGGACGCCTTCGTTGTCACGGCACTCGACGAGCTTGCGTGGCTGCTGGATCTGCGCGGGAACGACGTGGCCTGCACGCCGGTGTTTCTCGGCTTTCTGCTGCTGACGAAGGAGGATGCCGTGCTCTGCGCCCGCGCGGGCGCGGTCGGCGAGGAAGTGAAAGCGGCGCTCGCCGCCGACGGCGTGCGCCTTGCGGACTATGAAAGCATCTACGGCCTTGTCCGCGCTCTGCCGCGCGGCACGCGCGTGCTGCTCGACGGCGCGACGGCGAACTATCGCCTGACGCAGAGCGTGCCGGACGGTGCGGAGACGCTCGACCGTCCCAGTCCCATTGTGCCTATGAAGGCGGTCAAGAATGCCGTGGAGCAGGAGAACCTCCGCCGCGCGCACCTTGCCGACGGCATCGCGCTCACGCGCTTTCTCCGCTGGCTCAAGTGTGACGCCGTGCGGGAGGGAGCCACCGAGCTTTCCGCCGCCGCGAAATTGGAGGAATACCGCCGCGAAAGCGCGGACTATCTTGAGCCGAGCTTCGACCCCATTCTCGCCTATGGCCCCCACGGCGCCATCGTCCACTACGAGGCGACGGAGGAGACCGATGTGCCCCTCGAAGCGCACGGACTGCTCCTCGCCGACACCGGCGGTCATTACCGCACCGGCACGACCGACGTGACGCGCACCGTCGCACTTGGCCCGGTCGCCGGGGAGGAGAAGCGCGCCTGCACGCTCGTCCTGCGCGGACACCTCGCCCTCGCCGCCGCGCGCTTCCGCGCGGGCGTGACGGGGGAGAACCTTGACATTCTCGCCCGCGGCCCGCTCTGGGACGAGGGATTGGACTACAACCACGGCACTGGCCACGGCGTCGGCTATCTGCTCAGCGTCCACGAGGGACCGCAGCGCATCCATTGGAGCATTGCCTCCAACGCGCGGCACACCGCGCTGGAGCCGGGCATGATCTTCTCGGACGAGCCGGGGCTGTACCTTGCGGGGAAATTCGGCGTGCGGCTGGAAAATCTTCTGCTCGTGCGCGAGGCGGAGACCAATGCCTACGGGCGCTTTCTTTCGCTCGAGCCGCTGACGCTTGCGCCCTTCGACCGCGATACCATCGACCCGTCGCTCCTGAGCGACCGCGAGCTCACGCAGCTCAACGCCTACCACGCGCGTGTTTACGAAACGCTCGCGCCGCATCTCGACGCGGAGACCCGCGCGTGGCTGCTTGGCGTGACCGCGCCCCTCGGGAAGTGAGCTTGCAATCTGCGCCGTGTCTGCTATAATGGCACAGACTACCATTACCGAAAAGGAGAAAAACGGTATGGACATTTTTGATATTTTAGGCCCCGTGATGGTCGGGCCGTCCAGCTCGCACACGGCGGGCGCTGCCCGCATCGGCGCGATGGCGCGCACGCTGCTCGGCGAGGAGGCCGCGGAGGCGAAGATCCACCTCTACGGCTCGTTTGCCGAAACGGGAAAGGGCCACGGCACCGACCGCGCGCTCGTGGCGGGACTGCTCGGCATGAAGCCGGACGATCTGCGCATCCCCAACGCCTTTGAGGAGGCGAAGAAGGCGGGGCTGCGCTATACCATCGACGAGATCGACCTGCGCGACGCGCACCCGAACACCGCTGTGCTGGAGCTGACGGGCAAAGGCGGCCGTGCGCTGACCGTGCAGGCAAGCTCGCTCGGCGGCGGGCGCATCATGGTCAACAAGCTCGACGGCATCGAGGTCAACTTCACCGGCGAGAGCAACACGCTCGTCGTGCGCAATCAGGACGAGTTCGGCTCCGTCGCCGCGGTGACGAGCATTTTGAACCAGCTGCGCGTGAATGTGGCGAATATGAGCGTCCACCGCCACAAGCGCGGCGGCGACGCGCTCATGGTCATCGAGACCGACCAGCACATCAAGCCCAAGCAGGTGGAGTTCATCTCCGAGCTGCCCGGTATTCTGGGCGTGACATACTACGATAAGGAGGACGACGAGGATGGCTCTGGCTTCGATGAGCGAAATCTTTGAGCGCATGGCGCGGAACGGGCAGGAGTTCTGGGAGGTCGTCCTTGCCGACGACATGGACGAGCGGCAGGTCAGCCGCGAGGCGAGCATGGCGAAGATGCTCACGACCTGGCAGGCCATGCAGGACGCGGCGGACAGCTACACGGGCCGCAAACGCTCGGTGAGCGGACTGGTCGGCGGCGACGGCATGAAGATGCGCCAGTATACCTTTCGCGGCTGCGCCATGACCGGCGGCTACGTCAGCGAGGTCATTGCCGAGGCGCTTTCCATGGCGGAGTCCAACGCCTGTATGCGCCGCATCGTCGCGGCTCCCACGGCGGGCGCCTGCGGCGTTCTGCCGGCGGTGCTGCTGCCGCTGTGCAAATATGAGGAGCTGACGCAGCACCAGCTGCTCGAGGCGCTCTATGTCGCCGCGGGCATCGGCTCGATCATCGCCTACAAGGCGAGCATCGCGGGCGCGTCCGGCGGCTGTCAGGCGGAGATCGGCACGGCGTCCGCCATGGCGGCGGGCGCGCTCGTCGCCCTGCGCGGCGGCGAGGGCGAGCAGATCGGTCACGCGGTGGCGATGGCGCTCAAGAATCTCATGGGTCTTGTCTGCGACCCCGTCGCGGGACTGGTCGAGGTGCCCTGCGTCAAGCGCAATGTCATCGGCGCGGTCAACGCCGTGAGCGCGGCGGATATGGCGCTCGCGGGCATCGAGAGCCGCATCCCCGTCGATGAGGTCATCGACGCGATGGGCGAGGTCGGGCGGCGTATGCCGGTCGAGTTCCGCGAAACGGCGCTCGGCGGTCTTGCCGCCACGCCGACCGGCGAACGGCTCAAGCGCGAGCTGACGGCCAAACGCGAAAAGCAATGAACCGCAAAAAGGAGAACGCTGCCATGCAATATCTGCTCGTCGGCTTCACGGTCTGGGTCATCACATTTTTTGTCATTCGCCATACGCACAGGAAATAATCGGAAAAGAGAGCAGCGGACGGCGGCGCAAAGCATACGCATAGGGACTTCCTGCCCCGACATAGGGTGAGGGGAGGAGTTGATGTATATGCTTTCCGCTGCCGTTTGGCTTTTGTGCAACAGCCTGTTTTTCTCCCTGCGCCTTGCCGGCAATCCCGGCTCGTTCCCGCGCCCGCTCTCCGCCGCCGAGGAAAAGGCGTATTTGGAACGCTTCGCTGCGGGCGACCTTGAGGCGCGCAACGTGCTCATCGAGCACAACCTGCGTCTTGTAGCGCACATCGTGAAAAAGATGTGTTCCAAAATGCAAATCTCTCTCGCGAAAAAGTGACTGAAGCGGTCTGCCCCAGCCTTAAATAGAGTTCCAGATCAATTTTTTGTTTCGTGCTGCCCTCGCAGACCACCACATGGTCGAGGATCGCCGCAACAACCTCCGTCGAGATGGTATCCTGAAAGGAAAGCTCCTGCCAAAGCGCCTTTTCGATTGCGGACAAGTCAACACCCGCAGCTGAACCATTTTCCTCCAGCTTTTGTAAAGAAATCATCTGCTCCTGCATATCCACAATCTGCTCATTGAAGCGGTTGTTGCGCTTTTTGAATTCCTGAATTGTGATTGCGTTGGCGATACTAAGCTCCAGCAGTTTATCCTTCTTCCCCTCCAGTTGGCTGATCTGTGTGTTCAACTGGGCGATTTGTCCGGAGTAATCACGCTTCTGCTGAACACTGGAAACACTGTCCAACACAAGTCGGACAATCTGCTTTTGATTTTTCACCAGCTTTTGGAATTGGTCTGCCAAAATTGCGTCCAGCTCCTTTGTTCGGAGCGTCGGCAAATCGCATCCAGCTTTTCCATGCTCACGGTACATCCTGCACTGCCAGAATTCTGTGTGTCCCTCCATGGTTTTGAAGCTCTGCCGGTGAAAGGCGGTTCCATGCTTTCCGCAAATGATTTTCCCGCTGTATGGATACCTACTCTGATAGCCTACGCCATAGGCTTTCGTTCTGGCGCTGCGTTTCTTAAATATCTCATTTGCCTGATTCCAGAGTTCTTCTGATACAATCGCAGGGATATTAGGATCTGGGTATGTTACCCACTCACTTTCATCAAGAAATGCCGTTTTTTTCTTCCGATAATCCAAGGATTGCGTCTTATTACCGCAGTACCACCCCTTGTACTTTGGGTTTTGCAGAATATGGCCGATGGTGACGGAATTGAATTTGTTTCCCAAAAGGCTTGTGTATCCACGGCGAGTCAACTCCTGTGACAGCTTGCGCAGGCCATAGTTTCCGGTGGCATAAAGCTGAAAAATCAGCTTGACCGCTTCCGCCTGCTCCGGGATGATTGTCAGCTTGCAATCTTTCTTATCGTAACCCCATAAGCGATTATTTCCCAAAACATGGCCGTTCTTGATAGACTGCCGAAAGCCAAATTTTAACCGCTCGGATAGTTTTCGAACTTCGTCCTGTGCCACACCAGCCATGACGATCAGCCGAAACTCACTATCGCTGTCCAGTGTGTTGATATTATCATTTTGGAACAGTACACCCACATTGTTGTCCAGCAGCTCCTGTGTATATTGGATACTGTCCAGTGTGTTGCGGGAAAAACGGGATATTTCTTTTGTGATAATGAAGTCAAACATCCCACGTTTGGCATCCTCGATCATGCGCAGAAAACTGTCACGCTTATAAGTGCTCGTTCCAGAAATACCTTCATCAATGTAGCCGGGAACATACGTCCAATTCGGGTTCTTTTGAATGAACTCTGTGTAGTATTGAATCTGGTTTTCCAAACTACCCTGCTGCTCCACCTTTTCCGTAGAAACACGCGCATAGAACGTAACCCGGAGCGGCAGATCGTAAATGGTTTTTCCCTGCCGAATCTGCTCTCGAAGCCATCTAATTGTTACCATCCGTACTGACCTCCTCAGTTATTTTGTTGACGGTTTCAGTATCAGATGTAAATTGCCGTTTGTCAAAAAAACGGGAGCTGCTGGCAGAAACATACGTTTCTTCCGAAATCAACTCCCGCTTCCATAGTCGTTTTAATAAAGCCAAAGCAATCTCGCGATCAACCTCCGTCACTGTCTTAGCCCCCTTCCTTATATGCTATGGGATATGAGCCGAAAAAATGATGGACGGTCATCGCAGATATTCTTCCTTGTTTTCATTTTCAACAGAAATTCTCCAATCTACACGGCAATATAGCGCCGCCCTTATACTCATGATATTTTTCGCCTCATTTGTAAATTGTTATTGGCAAAACCGGATAGCCGCTGGCAGCAGCCCACGGGAGTCTCACCCCGGCCCATGCTGATGGGTGCGCCGCGCAATGCTTTGAGGGCGTTCAACGCGGGAGTAGCCCGTTGCAGAAGCGTGGAAAGAGGGACACGCTCCTGCACGGGCTGCTATGGGTTTTAGGCTGTTTTGTTTACCTTGAAGTCAAGAATCTTGGTAATCAGCTTGGTTCGCATCCTGCATACC
>QWCH01003150.1_pt1 | contig 18155 bp, 16 predicted proteins | sample 1972671 | NCBI WGS metagenome assembly QWCH01 (sample SAMN09866713, study PRJNA288562) | Human gut metagenome isolate term3_stool, whole genome shotgun sequencing... | isolation source: gut | host: Homo sapiens | place: USA: California | reverse complement strand
TTTTTTATGGTTAATTATGAAGGATTAAGATAATAACGATGCAACTACGGAACCCTTGATGTAGAGAACGATGGAGATCTCTCACTGCGTTCGTGATGGAGGTTTGAGTTGTTCTTTGATTTTAAAGGATTATTATGGTTAAAGATAATAATTGATAAGTCTGGGGTATTTATTATAAAATTCATGGATGTGTGAATAAAAAATTTGAACCTAGTCTAGAATAGAAATAAAAAAAGAGAGTTTTAGCTTTGCGCTATGCTCTCTTTTTGATTTTTAGCCTTGAAGACCGTCGGCTTGTCTTTGCATGTTTTCTACGACTATGTCGTGGATGTCGCCGAGGCTTGCTGCGTATTCTAGGACTTCCCATGGTTTGTTGGAGTGGAAGTGGATTTTGATTAAATCTTCATCTCCAACTGCAAGAAGGCTGTCACCTTCTAGGTTGTCTGAAATATAGTCGAAGATTTCATCTTCGTCTAAGTCTGTGTCAGTTCTTGCGATTAGCATTTGGCAATCGAACTTGAATTCGATTTTTTCGCCTGGTTTAAAGTCGTGCATTATTATTCTCCTTTTTTTATCCAAGATAAATTATTTTTTATAACCTTGTATTATAATTAATTATTAAATTAATTTTTTCTTCGTAATGTTATCATATAGTAAATTATTAAAATAAAATATATCTCTTCGTTCAAGGGGGAGCCCCAAGGGAACAATTTGCCCAAGCGGCTTAGAGCGCCGGATGGTCCACCATCGGCCGGAAATCCGTTTGCTTCGCAAACTTTTTCGTGCTCTCGCACTAAATTTCCGGCATAAACGCCCCAAATCAAGGGGCGTTTATGTCCCCCTTAAACCCCCTCCCCGTTACACCCCGCAGCCGGCTCCTTAGCGGAGGGCAAAAAAGGGTGGCTTGCCTTTGGCAAGCTTTTTACTTACACGGTTTTTAGTTCAAGGGGGTCTCAAATTTTAAAAAAGCCTTACTTTAAAGTTAGCTATTATTTATTATTTGATAAACATTTTCACTTATATTATACCCTAGTTTCTCCTAGTTAGGTTCTTTTTTAGTTCTTCTTCTAGGTTTCTGATTTCGGCCTGGGCTTTTTCTCGGTTTTTGGCACCTTCGATTTGGATATTTCTTACTTCTTCAATAGTTGATATTAAGGCATCGTTGGTGTGTTTGATGGTTTCCACATCGACTATGCCACGTTCTGTTGCCTTGGCAGTTTCTATTGTGTTTTGCTTTAGGGTGTCAGCATTTTTCTTTAAGAGATCATTGGTTAGGTCGGTGACCATTTGTTGGGTCCTGATGGCTTGGTCGGTGTGGTGCATGCCGAGGGCTAGGACCATTTGGTTTTTCCAAAGTGGGATGGTTGTGACTATGGTTGTCTGGATTTTTTCTGCCATAATGGAATTTGATGATTGGACCATCCTTATTTGTGGGGCCATCTGAATTGAGACCATCCTTGTTAGGTCAAGATCGTGGAGTTTTTTCTCAAAACGGTTGGCCTGGGCCTTTAGGTCGTTGACTTTTTGGGCATCGAGGGGGAGGTTTGACTCTGCTGCAGCTCTTTCTAGGGCAGGTAGGTCATTTTTGTAGAGGTCATCCAATTTTCTCTTGCCTGCCTCGATATACATGGAGATTTCCTTGTAATATTCCTCATTTAAGTCGTACATTTGATCTAACATGGAGATGTCTTTCATGAGGGTGATTTGGTGGTTCTCCAGGGCTCTGGCAACTTCATTGATGTTTTTTTCGGTGGACTGGTATTTGACTTTGAGGTTTTCAATTTTCCTGCCAGCCTTTTTGAAAAAGCCAAGGGGTCCCTTGCTCTCTTCTTCATCGTCCATGGTTTTGATGTCCATAACTACTGTATCAAGGAGCTTGCCTATTTGGCCTAGGTCCTTGTCTTTTACAGCGTCTAGGGTTTTTTCGGAGAAGGTTGAAATCTTCTTTTGGGCACCTGACCCGTATTGGAGGATGATGTTGGTGTTGTCTAGGTCGATTTTTTTGGAAAATTCGTCTATCATCTTTTCCTCAGCTTCTGTAAAGACGATTTTATTTTCGATTTTTTCTGGCTCTGCTTTTAGGATTTGGTCGAGTTTTTCGTCGTTTTCTTCGATACCATCTAGTTTTAATTCAATATCACTCATTGTCTTTAAAATCTCCTTCCACTAGTCCTTCTTGTTTTAAAACAAGGTTAATTGTGTCAATATCAGTCTTTATGTCCATGGCTCTGTCAGATATGAGGTCGACTTTTATTTTGTCAAAGGCCTCGGTAATGGTTTTGATGGAACTTTCGATTTCTGCCATAGACTTCAAAATCTTGGCATCAGTGGTTTCTAACGCTTCAAATTCTTGGTAGGATTCAACGAGTTTGGATGAGGTTGGCATGTAAAAATCGTTGAATTTGTTTAGGGCAAGGGCCTTGTCCGGGTATTTTTCTAAAATACTTAGGATATCCTTGATGTTTTCAAAAAGTGGAGCCAGGTTAGACCTAAAGCTAGGTGAAGAAATCTTCTTAGCCTTTTCTTCCATATCCATTAGGATTTTTCTGCAATTAGTAAGAATATCGGAAGCTTTTTGGGTATCAAAGTCATCTGTAGGTCCTATTTGGTCTTTTTCGTAGGAAGGCACTCTGCCGAGGTTTTCCTTGTAAAGCTTGAAGGTTGGGATGTCGAGGATGAAAATCGAGTCATTTTCAACAATCCTTGCCTGTTTGAAATAGTTTTGCTTCATAAAATAAAGCAAATCTTTGATGGTTTCTTCCTCGGTTTGGGAAACTGCACTGGCCAAGTCTCTTATTGAGATAATGGTTGAGTTTCCAAGCTCACGCCTATATCTGGAATAATTTATGGCAAGCCTTTTGTAGTGGCTAGATAGCTTCCACATGAGGACTGGCGCGGCTACAGCACCTCCTAGACATAGGAGGCCGATCATTTTTGCTCCAAGGCCCCAATTTTCAATTGTGTCCATACCAATGGCAAAAAGGGTCGATCCTACAATGAAGGCCCCGATTTTTAAGAGGCTTGACTTGGATTTTTCCTTAGGTTTTTGCTCGCAAATATCAGGATTTTTTGCTGCTGGTAAATTTTTCTTATATCCCTTGGAAAAGCTTGATACAGCCTTATTTACAGAATTTTTTATAGTTTCCCCGATAGATTCAAAATCTATATCGTCAAAGTCAAAATTGATGTTAAAAGCATCTTTTTGACTAAATTTATCTTTTTTCTTCATCTTATCTCCTTGCAAAAGGTGATTTTCCTCTTGCTTAAATTATACTATAGGATAAAAAATTTTAAAATTCTTAATGTGAAAATTAATTATCTTTAAATTAGCTATTTTTTAAATCCTTAATTTCATCGAAGAGGTCTTTATTTTTTTCTATGTCAGCTCTTGCACCAAAAACAACCAAGTTATCAAGTTCCATGGCCTTTTTAAAAGATTCGCTAAGGGATTTTATGTCATCAAGGCTAGCAGACTTGATTTCAGCTAGGATGTCGTCTTCTTTTTTTGCAGAAGGAATCCTAAAGTAGGAGTAGTCGGCATCGCCCATTTGCTTTGGACTTCTTGGTCTTAGAATCGAACCCATAGAAGAAATTTTTTGGTTTTCAAAGTCCCTATCAGTCATTTCAAGGTCTTTGGCTATATCTCCAAGACTATTGAAGGCATCGATAGTTGAAGAAATATTTGGGTCCCTGTAGGAATAGGTTGCAAGGAGCATAGACCTTGATATAAACATGCCTGCCCCGTAGGCACCACCCTGGGCTCTGATTAGGGAATAGAGGTAAGGGTTTGACATGATTGAGCCAGATAGGAGGAACTTGCCCTTGTAACCACCTTCAAAATCGTAGAAGTTAGCCGATTTTGAAACGTAGTTTACATTGGCATCGGTCATTATGGCTTCTTTCCTTGGCCTGCTTTCAAAAGCAAATTCCACATCATTTTCCCTCTCGCCAAGGCTATTAAATTCTGAGTTTATCGCTGCTTTCATCAAGTCATAGTTTGCTTTTTCGCTTGTGATATTGATTGAAAGATCCTTGGTGAAAATCCTTTTATAGACATTTTCAAGTCGCACCCTGAGCTCTTTGAAATTATTTTCAGCAAGGGCGATATTTTCCTTGATGAAATCATAGTAGGCTATGCCTGAGAGGTTTTCTTGGATAAAGGCGTGCTTGTCGATGTGAGAGTTGGCCCTGTTGATGGCTATCATGTGGCCAGTATCATACATTTTTGACTCAAAGACAGCCTTTCTTATCCTCAAAAGCTCAAGAATCCTTGCCTGGTTTGCAAATAGGGAATTTGAGATGAAATCTTTTACAATCTTTGTTGCTTCCTTGGTGTAGGCAGGAAGGGTTTTGAAAGATACCTTAAAGGTCCTGTCGATTTCTTCTGGTCCCTTTTTGAAGGTCATAATTGAGAAATTAAGCGAGCCGAGCCTTTGCCAGATTAGGTCGTCAATTTCCGTATATTTCATAGTTTTTGTGTCAATGGAACCTAGAAGTTCGCCGAGAAGTTGGGCGTATTTGAAGTCATCAAGACTTAGGTGGCCCACATTAAAATACATATCTGTGTAGGTTAAGCCTGCTGTGGCAAGGTCGTTAAAGACGTATTCAAAGTTGTCGGTTTCTACCTCTCTTGGCACTGGTCTGGTCTGTGTTGGCACGTCTTCTATATCAAGTTTTGGAATCATCGCCTTTATTTCTTCGCTATCTTCACTGTCCTGGTAGGCCTTTAGCCTTGCCAAATCTTCTTTGATTTGGGCGAGTTTTTCTGGAGTCATTTCTTTGTTGATTATATCCAGGTGTTTTTGGAAATCTTCCTCTTGATTTTTATTATAATCTACTGATGGTCTTGAAATATGGACAAGTTTAGTTGGATTATCTAGGTAAAATTTCTTTATAAAGTCCTCGTAATAGGTAGTGTCGATTAGGGATTTTAATTCTTTTAAATAATCAACCAACCTAAAAACTTCAAAAGGATCAGCATCAAAGGACATGGATAGGTAGTAGTTTAGGCCGGCATTTACAGAATTGAGATTTTCCCTTTGACCAAAATCGAAGAGAGAAAAGGCTGATTTGAGGGCTTCCTTGTTGATACCCTCGCTAGCATTTCTAAGACCTCTTTCGATTATTTCTACAAAGTCATTCTTTTTGCTTGCATCAGTTTTTTGGGCCTGGATTATAAGGGCAGACCTGTTTCCGTAGGCATTTCTCGCATAAAAATATTCTGGTGCAAGTTTTTCTTGGATTTCAGTTCTGATTTTTGATGAATCCATGTTGAAAAGGGCATTTACCAGGATGGCAGCTGTGAGTGTTTCCTTGATATCAAGAGCAGAGTGGCTAAGCATGGCATAGGTCAAATAATCCTCGCCAGATTTTTCCTCACTTGCTGGATAGGTAGACTCAATTGGGTTTTCATAAATATTTTCTTTTACTTCTATGGCTAGGTTTAGGTCTTTGTAGTCGTACTTGGATAGATAGTCCTCGTCTAATTTCGCCAGGTAGGTATCAATATCATCTATGTTTCCATAAAAATAAATATAGGCATTTGAAGGATGGTAGTGGTTTTTATAAAATTCTTTAAATTCATCATAGGTTAAATCTTTAATGACGCGTGGGTCGCCACCAGATTCGTATTGGTAAGGTGAATTTTTGTACAAATATGAATTTATATCATTATCTATAAGGCTTTCTGGATCTGAAAGGGCCCCCTTCATCTCGTTATATACAACGCCAGAAACTCCCACAACCTTATCGCCATCAAGGTCGTAGTGCCAACCTTCCTGGTCTAAGATTTCCTTTTTTTCTATAACAAGAGGTGCAAAAACAGCGTCAGTGTAGACGTCAACGAGGTTTTTAAAGTCCTTGTCATTTTCACTAGAAACAGGGAAAACAGTCTTGTCTGGATAGGTCATGGCATTTAAAAAAGTTTGCAAACTTGAAGAATCCATGGCCATAAAAGGGTCCTTGGATGGAAATTTTTCTGATCCATTAAGGACGGAGTGCTCCATGATGTGGGCCATGCCCTTTGAATTTGTTGGAGGAGTTTTAAAACCAATACCAAAGGTCTTGTTGGCATCGTCCTTTTTGGCAAAAACAATATTCGCTCTTGTTTTTATATGTCTATAGTGGAAGGCTTCAATCCCTATAGCAGGGAAATTTTCACTTTTGATTAATTCGTAATTTTTATTCATAGTTCATCCTTTGTTTATTGTCGTTAAGGTAACTATACTCTTAAGCTGGGCAATTTTTAGCCCTAGGTATAATTGGAAGAAAATGGGTAATAATAAATTATATAGAAAGGTGGAAAAATGAAATTAGGAATAATAGGGGCTGGTATGATAGCCCAAGAAGTATTAGGATTTATAAAGGATGTATCAAACATTGAAGTCATCGCTATTGCAGCTACTCCTAGGAGCGAGGATAAGCTTAAGGACCTGTCAGAAAAGTATGGGATAAAATCTTACTACACCAATTATGAAAAATTACTTGCAAATCCAGAAGTCGAAGTAGTTTATGTGGCCCTTCCAAATAATCTTCACTACGAGGTCATGGATAAGGCCCTTGATGCTGATAAGGACATTATCTGCGAAAAGCCTTTTACAGCCAATGTAAACCAGGCGCTTAAGATTTTCAAAAAAGCAGAAGCCAAGGGAAAAATCGTCCTAGAAGCCATATCAAATCGCTTTATCCCAAACGCAGTTAAGATCAAAGAGGAGATTAAAAAGCTTGGAAAAATTAAAATTGTATCCCTCAACTACTCCCAATATTCATCCAGGTATGATCGTTTTAAACAAGGCGACCTAGCGCCAGTTTTTTCTTTGGAAAATGCAGGTGGCGCTCTAATGGATCTCAATATTTATAACATTGACTATGTTATAAATTTATTTGGCAAACCAAAAGATGTGAGGTATTTTCCAAACATCGAAAAGTCAATTGATACATCAGGTGTATGCGTATTGGAATACGACGATTTCAAGGCGGTTTGTATAGGCGCTAAGGATAGTGCGGCAGGATTTTTAAACACAATCCAAGGTGAAGAAGGAACCATAGAAATTCCAGACACTGTAAGCACTATAGGATCATATAGGATTAAAAAAACCCATGGCGACTACCAAACCTACAACGAAAATGAAGATAAATCCAGACTTTTCTACGAATTTGTTGAGTTTGAAAAAATTATAAGAGAAAGGGACATGGAAAGGGTAGAAAAACTAAAAGAAATCACTCTAAACACAGCCGAAACCCTAAACCAAGCGAGAATAGAAGCAGGAATATTTTTCCCAGCAGATACTGAGAATTAAAAAAACAAAATCAAGGCTAGTGAAAAAAATAACACAAAAGGTTTCTGTTTTTTGTGCTAATATGATATAATGAAAGCACTGATTTGTAATAAAAACAAGATAAAATTGAATAAAAAAATCTAAGAAAAAAGCTGAAATTAATTTTTAAAAAAGTTTCAAAGGAAAATTTATTGTAATTATTAATTGGAAAAAGAAGCAAAAAGAACCTCAAAGCGACTTTGCGAAGCAAACGGGTTTTCGGTCGCCCGGAGGGGGTAGCCGAGAGGGGCATGGGGAGGCAGGTTGGGGAACGTGCGACGCTCTAGGCCGCTTGGGCAAGTTGTCCCTAGGGTTTCCCCATTTACGAAGATATTCAGAATAGGAAAATAATTATCTAAAATATAAAGTTCCGAAGAAAAATAGTAAATAAAATAAGCGTTTTAAATAATTCGGACATTTTAAATAATAAAAAAAGGTTATCTAATATTTTAGTAAAAAATGCAAAATCTTGGATTTTAAAAATAATTTTATATTGTATAAAAACAAATCAAACTAGCATAGGAATGCAAAAAAAATCGTGCTGCATTCCGGGAATGCAAAAAAAGTAAAATATCTGGAGTTATTCCAGGAAATAAAGAAAGGAGAGATGTTATGGTAGGAATCATCCTTGCAAGCCATGGGGCTTTTGCTGAGGGGATCAAAGAGTCAGCTCAAATGATTTTTGGCGCTCAAGATAAGTTTGAAGCAGTTGTTCTTAAGCCTTCCATGGGTCCAGATGAATTTAGGGCAAACCTAGAAGCTGCTATTGCTAAAGTCGATGCAGAAGAAATCCTATTTTTATGTGACCTTTGGGGCGGCACACCTTTTAACCAATCTTCAGCTGTTTTTGACGGTCATGAAGATAAGTGGGCTATTGTTGCTGGTCTTAACCTTCCTATGGTAATCGAAGCTTTATCTGAAAGATTCACCGAAAGTTCTTCTCACGCTATAGCTAAGGTTATTATCAAGAGTGCTAAGGAAGGCATTAAGGGCAAACCTGACGATGTTAATCCAGTTTTGGAAGTGCCAGCGACCTCAAAGGATAAGGGTAAAAATGTTGGAGGCAGCATTCCAGAGGGAACTGTTCTTGGAGATGGCAAGATTAAAATTGGCCTAGCTAGAGTTGATACAAGGCTTCTTCATGGCCAAGTTGCAACTACTTGGACAAAGACAGTTGGTCCCGACAGGATTATTGTTGTATCAGATAAGGTTGCCCACGATGAGCTTCGTAAATCAATGATTATGGAGGCTGCTCCTCCAGGAGTTAAGGTTCACGTTATTCCAATCAAGAAGATGCTTGAAATTGACAAGGACCCTCGTTTTGGTCTAACCAAGGCGCTTCTTTTATTTGAAACCCCACAAGACGTTCTAGAATACGTTGAAGGCGGCGGAGAACTTTCTGAAGTCAACCTCGGCTCTATGGCCCATTCTAAGGGAAAGGTTGTTGTGACAAACGCCCTTGCTATGGGTACTGACGATGTTAAAACCCTTGAGAAATTAAAGGCTAAGGGCATTAAGTTTGATGTTAGGAAGGTGCCAGCTGACAGGGCTGAGGACCTAGATAGCCTTCTTCAAAAAGCGAAATCTGAATTAAATATATAGGAGAGATTATGAATTTTATTAATATAGTTTTAATCGGCATAGTAGCTTTCCTTGCAGGTTGTGAAGGTATTTTGGATCAGTTCCAATTCCACCAACCAGTTGTTGCTTGTACCCTAATCGGTCTTGTAACAGGTCATCTTAAGGAAGGAATTATACTTGGCGGTTCACTTCAAATGATTGCCCTTGGTTGGGCAAACGTAGGTGCGGCAGTTGCTCCAGATGCTGCTTTGGCATCAGTAGCTTCAGCTATCATCATGGTTTTAGCCTTGGAAGGTGGTAGCGCCAATGCTACAGATGCAATTAACACATCTATTACTCTTGCAATCCCACTTTCTGTAGCAGGTTTATTCTTGACCATGCTTGCTAGAACTTTTGCTATTCCGATTGTTCACGGCATGGATGCAGCAGCTGAAGATGCTAACTTTGGCAAGATTGAAGCCTTATCATGGCTAGCAGTTGCTATGCAAGGTGTGCGTATCTTAGTTCCTGCCATAGCTCTTTGCTTCATCCCACCAGCAGTTGTAACAGAACAACTTAACAGGATGCCAGAATGGCTTACAGGTGGTATGGCAGTAGGTGGTGGTATGGTAGCAGCAGTAGGTTATGCAATGGTTATTAACATGATGAGCACAAAAGAAACTTGGCCATTCTTTGCCCTAGGTTTTGTTATTGCAGCCATTCCAAACCTAACCCTAATAGCTCTTGGTGTTATAGGTGTTGTTCTTGCAATGATTTATATGACCCTAAAGAGCCTTGCTACATCTAATCCAGGTGGAAATGCTGGTTCAGGCGACCCACTCGGCGATATAATCAATGATTATTAAGGAGAAGCTATGACAGATACATTAAATAATAAAAAAGTAGTTCTTTCAGATGCTACCCGCAAAAAAGTTTGGTGGCGTCACCAATTCCTTCAAGGTTCTTGGAACTACGAAAGAATGCAAAATGGTGGTTGGGCTTTCTCTATGATCCCAGCTATCAAAGAATTATATACAAAAAAAGAAGACCAAGTAGAAGCTCTTAAGAGACATTTAGAGTTTTACAACACCCACCCTTACGTTTCTAGCCCAGTTATGGGTGTGACCCTTGCTATGGAAGAAGAAAAAGCCAACGGTACTGCAATCGACGATGCAGCTATCCAAGGTGTAAAAGTTGGTATGATGGGACCTCTAGCAGGTGTAGGTGACCCAGTATTCTGGTTTACCTTAAGACCAATCCTAGGTGCTCTTGGTGCATCTATGGCCCTAACAGGTTCTCCTGTAGGCCCACTTATTTTCTTCATTGCATGGAATGCAATCAGGATGATATTTGAGTGGAAGACCCAAGAAATGGGCTACAAGGCAGGAAACCAAATCACCAAAGACCTTTCAGGTGGCTTATTAGGTAGGATTACCCTTATGGCATCCATCCTTGGTATGTTCATAATCGGTGCCCTAGTTCAAAGATGGGTATCAATTAAATTTGCCCTAGATGTTGCAAAAGTAACCCAACAACCAGGTTCTTATATTGATTGGGCAGCCCTACCAGCAGGCGCTGAAGGTATCCAACAAGCTCTAAAACAATTTTCAGCTATAGGACCAACAGCCCTTGACCAAGTTAAGGTAACCACACTTCAACAAAACTTAGACTCACTAATACCAGGATTAGTTCCATTACTATTAACCCTTGGTATTTGTAAGCTTTTAAAGAAAAACGTATCACCAATCACAATTATCCTAGCTCTTTTTGCTATAGGTATAGTTGCGAAATATTTCCACATTATGTAGTATGGTAGAAAGTCAAAACACCAAGATCGACTACCAAACAAAGGCAAATTACTTAGGAGGCCTCACCAGTCATGGTGACCTCCTAGTAGGTAATAAGGCCCTAGAATACTACAACGAGAGAAATGTGAGAGATTTTATTCAAATACCTTACACAGAAATAAAAATGGTAACAGCATCAGTAATTTTTAAGAAAAAGATTACACGATTTGCTATCCATACCAAGAAAGACGGCGACTTTATCTTTAATAGCTCTGACAACAAGGCTATCCTAAGAGCCCTAAACAAGTACCTACCAGATGAGAAACTCAGGAGGTCCTTGACTGTGTGGGACTATGTGAAAAATAAATTTAAAAAGTAGACTCCCGAGCCCAAGCGCTTTGGGAGTTTTATTTTGCGCACAAGTGAAAACATTTTCTTGAAAAGGTAGAAATTTTATGCGAAATATTATATAATATTATTATAAATATAAAAATGGACATTTTATTAACAATAGATAAAGTCCAGAAGGAGATATATTATGAAAAATTATAAGACATCTAATATTAGGAATTTAGCCTTGGTAGGGCATTCGGGTGCAGGTAAAACATCACTTACTGAAGCCCTTTTATTTAAGACCGGAGTTATAGATAAAAAAGGTAGGATAGAAAATGGAAATACTGTTTCTGACTACGAAAAACAAGAGAAGAAAAGACATATCTCTCTCCAAACTTCAATAATTCCAATAGAGTATAACGATTTTAAATTAAATTTCATAGATTCTCCAGGATTTTTTGACTTTGAAGGCGAAGTTCTTCAGTCTTTGAGGGCTGCTGAGAGTGCGCTTTTTGTTATAGACGGTGAAAAGGGAATCGAAGTAGGTACAGAAAAATATTGGAAATATACCCAAAAAATCAACCTCCCATCAATTATTTTTGTTAACAAACTAGATAAGGAAAACGCTAATTTTAATAAGGTTGTTTCTGATTTGCATATTGAGTTTGGTAAAAAGGTTACCCCACTTACCCTAATGCTTGGCGAAGGTGATAACTTTGAAGGTATCATAGACGTTATGGATAAAAAGGCTTATTCTTATGAAAATAACGAAAAGAAAGAGCTGGAAATCCCAGAAATCAGAATGGCAGAAGTGGAAGAAGTTTATAATAAAGTTATAGAAGCTGTTGCTGAATCTGATGATGCCCTTATGGAAAAATTCTTTGAAGGCGAAGAATTTAGTGAAGCAGAGATTAGAGAAGGTTTATCTAAAGCCATCCTTGAAGGCAAGGTTGTACCACTAATCGCAGGTTCAACCGAAAAGATGATTGGTCTAACTTCACTTCTAGATGTAATTTGTAAGTATATGCCATCAATAGATGACGAATCTGCAAATATTGGTTTTAGGGTTGCTGATGGTTATAAGGCTTTCGAAACTAAGGAAGATGCGCCATTCTCAGCTGTAGTTTTCAAAACTCTAGCAGATCCATTCCTTGGCAAAATTTCAATTTTCAAGGTAGTTAGTGGTTCTATTTCTAAAGATGATAAATTATTTAATGCTACAAAGGATGCTGAAGAAAAAATTTCTTCACTCTTCTTCTTAAGGGGCAATGAGCAAATCAAGGCTGACAAGGTTGTGGCAGGGGATATAGCTGCCTTTGCTAAGCTTGATAAGACCCAAACAGGCGATACTCTTTGCACTAAGGAAAATAAAATTGAGTATAAGAAGATTTCTTATCCAAAACCAGTTTTATTCTACGCAATCAAGGCTGTTAGCCGTGCTGATGAGGATAAGATTTCAGAGGCTCTTCAAAAACTAAATGAAGAAGACCCAACTTTTGCAAACGAGATGAACAGAGAAACAAGCCAACAAGTCCTTTCAGGTCTTGGCAATGTTCAGCTTGAAGTTTTGATGGATAAATTAAAAGATAATTATTCTGTAAATACAGAAATTATCGAATACAAGATTCCTTACAGGGAAACAATCAAGGGCAAGTCAGATGTCCAAGGTAGACATAAAAAACAATCTGGTGGTGCTGGCCAATATGGTGATGTATTTATCAGATTTGAACCAAGTGAAGAAGACTTTGTTTTTGATGAAGAAGTATTCGGTGGCGCTGTGCCAAAGAATTATTTCCCAGCAGTAGAAAAGGGACTAGAAGAATCCCTAGCAGAAGGACCACTTGCAGGTTACAAGGTTACAGGTATTAAGGCAACCCTTTACGATGGTTCTTACCACCCAGTTGATTCTAATGAACAAGCCTTCAAAACAGCTGCAAGAATTGCCTTCAAGAAGGGCATTGAAGAAGCAGACCCAATTTTACTAGAACCTGTTATGAGTCTAGAAATCAATGTTCCAGACGAAAACATGGGCGATGTTATGGGTGATATGAACAAGAGACGTGGCAGGATTTTAGGTATGGAACCACAGGAAGATGGTAGCCAAGTAATCAAGGCTGAAGCTCCACTTGCAGAAGTTCTAACCTATGCCATCGACCTTAGAAGCCAAACATCAGCTAGGGGAACTTTCTCAATGGATTTTGTAAGATATGAAGAAGTTCCAAGAGAAATCACCCAAAAGGTTATAGAAAGTAAGAAAGAATAGAAATACAGGAGGCAGCAATGGCAAGGTGGGAAATATTAGATATAGACCCTTACTTAAGTGACTATGAAAATGATATAAATCTAAGAATGGATAGGCTAGAAGAACAAAAAAAGAATTTTTTAGCTGGTGGTAAATCACTTAAAGAATTTGCCAACGCTCATAATTATTACGGCTTTCACAAGGTTGATGGAGGCTGGATATATAGGGAATGGGCCCCAAATGCAAATGGACTCTACCTTATAGGCGACTTTAATAATTGGGATAAGCACTCCCACCCTCTAAGAAAAATTAACGGTGAAGACTGGGAAATTTTTGTTAAGGGGGTTAGGACTATCCCTCACAAGTCTAGGCTAAAAGTTCTTGTTGACGCAAATGGTGAAATCAAGGAAAGAATTCCTATTTTTGCCCGCAGGGTAGAAAGAAATGAAGACCTTGATTTTGCAGCAATTTTAGAGAATCCACGCAAAGATTTTGAGTGGACTGATAAGAAATTTAAAATAAATAACAAAGACCTTCTAATCTACGAAGCCCACATAGGCATGGCAGGTGAAGAAGGCAAGGTTTCGTCCTATAAAGAATTTGAAAAATATATCCTCCCAAGGATTAAGGCTGGTGGCTACAATACAGTTCAATTGATGGCTATAGCCGAACATCCTTACTACGCTTCCTTTGGTTACCAAGTGGCAAATTTCTTTGCTCCATCTTCTTGGTACGGGGAGAGCAAGGACCTTAAAAGCCTTATAAATACAGCCCACGAGATGGGGCTAAATGTGATAATGGACCTAGTCCATTCACATTCGGTAAAAAATACAGCCGAAGGTATTAATGAATTTGACGGAACAGACTACCAATTTTTCCACGCTGGAGATGAGGGCAACCACCCAGATTGGGATTCTAAACTTTTTGACTACCACAAGGGTGGAGTTGTTCACTTCCTGCTTTCAAATGTGAAATATTGGCTAGAAGAATTCCACTTTGATGGCTTCAGATTTGATGGAGTCACATCTATGATTTATAAAAACCACGGACGTGGCGAAGCCTTCGACTCTTATGCAAAATATTTTTCTATGAATACAGACATAGATGCCCTAAATTATTTGCAAATGGCAAATGAACTAATCAGAGAAGTAAAACCAAACGCTATTACCATAGCAGAAGATATGTCAGGTATGCCTGGCATGTGCCTACCTGTTAGCCAGGGTGGAATTGGCTTTGATTACAGGCTTGCTATGGGTATGCCAGATTTCTGGGAGAGGACCCTAAAGAGAGATGACCACGATTGGGATCTTTCAAATATGTGGTATGAGCTTACAACTCACAGGCCAAACGAAAAGAGAATTGGTTATGTTGAAAGCCATGATCAGGCCCTAGTTGGTTCGAAGACAACTATCTTCCAGCTAGCTGACGCTGAAATGTATGACTCTATGGCAATTGACATCCATAATTTTGAGATAGATCGTGCCATAGCCCTCCACAAGATGATTAGGTGGATTACAATTTCAGAAGGTGCTGACGGGTATTTAAACTTTATGGGCAATGAATTTGGTCACCCAGAGTGGATTGACTTTCCAAGAGAAGGCAACGGTTATTCCTACCACTACGCTCGTCGTCAGTGGTCCCTAAGAGATGCAGATTATCTGAAATACAAATTTTTGGCAGACTTTGACCAGGCTATGCTTGCCTTTGCCAAGGAAAACCACCAGTTAGGTAATGACACCTACAGGCTCTGGCTAGATAATGATAGGAAAATCATAGCCTTTAGGAATAAGGATATCGTATATCTTTTCAATTTCCACCCAACAAATTCCTACGAATCCTTCCACCTACCAATTCATGATATTGGGGAATTTAAGGTAGTGATGGATACTGACGAAGCAAGGTTTGGTGGCTTTGACAGGATTAGTCATGGAGTATCTTATTATACAGAAAGATTGCCAGGCACTGACTACGATGGAATCAAAATTTATATCCCATGTAGGACAGCCCTAGCTCTTAAAAAGGTCAAATAGTGAAAATAATATGTTTGGGAGATTCCTTCACTGAAGGATATCTCGTCGAAAATAAATCATATACCCGCTTTTTATCAAAGGCGGGTTTTGATGTTGTAAATCTTGGTGTAAATGGATCTACAACAGAAGAGATGTTAGATAGATATGAAGGTTATATTTTAACGGCAGACCCAGCCGACCTCTTAATTATCTTTGGAGGCACCAATGATTTTATGGTCGGCTATTCTGTAGATTTGGTTTTTAAAAACCTAAAAAGTATAGTGGACCTAGCTAAGGCAGGACAAATTCTTCTTGTAATCCCACCCTTCCTTGAAGAAGATGAGTATTACCCTATTTATGGGGAGATAAATGCGAAAATTGCAAGTCTAAAGGAAAAAATCAAAACGATGGGACTATCCTATATAGACGCAGACACTGTTGCTGGGCACTACCTTGATGGAATCCATCTTGCAAGCGACTTTCACGAGGGTCTTGCCAAAAAAATTATAGGAAAGATTGGAGAATAAATGGAAAATTTAGAAAACCAAGTATTGAAAGACCTTAATAAAAACCAAATGATGAGGGGCATTATTAAAAATGTACTAATTTCAAGACTCATAACTATTGGCCTTGCAATTCTTATAGGCTTTATCCTAATTAGACTTGCCAAAAAGGGTTTAAATAAGGTCTTAAATAAAAACCAAACTTCAAAAGTCGGTAACACTGCCAAAGTTGAGACTATCAGCAAACTTTTATATTCTATAATTAAATTTTCTATTATTTTTATAGTGACCAATATCATCTTGGATTCTGTAGGCATAAACACATCTTCCTTAATTGCAACAGCAGGGATAGGTGGTATCGCAATCGCCTTTGGATCTCAAACTATTATCCAAGATTTTATCATGGGAATTTTTATTGTAATTGACGACAGGATAAGGGTCGGAGATTGGGTAATAGCAGCAGGTTGCGAAGGCACAGTTGAGAAATTAAGTTTGAGGACAACTTTGATTAGAGATTTTAATGGATCTGTTCACATTATCCCAAATTCGCAAATAAAAAACGTTCAGAATTTTAATAGGGGCTATAACCTTGCTCAGGTGACTTTTTCCCTACCCTATGATGTAAGTCTCAAAGAAGCCAAGGAAATAATAAGTACTGTGGCTAGTAAACTTGGTCACGATCATGATTTTAAGGGGAAGATTATCGAAGAATTTAAATTTTTTGAAATCACATCTTTTGAACCTGTTGTCTACCTTGTCAAAATGACAGCGACAACAAAAGAAGGCTACCAATGGGCCTACCAAAGAGCTGCCCGTAGCTTGGTCAAAGAAGAAATGGAAAAGAGAAATATCAGGACGAATAAAGTGGAGTTAAAAAATGAAAAAATACAAGCTAAATGACATAATCACCCTCAAAAAGGGTCATCCCTGTGGTGAAAACCTCTGGCAAATCGAAAGGCTAGGCGCAGACATCAAATTAAAATGCCTTGGATGCGAGAAGGTAATATGGATGAAAAGACTTGACTTTGACAAAAAAATCAGAAAAATAAAAGATAAAGAAGGAAAAATGGTTGCCATAGTAAACTATGAACCAGAAGAATAAAAAAACTCCTAGCTTAAAATCCAGCTAGGAGTTTTTATGTGCAAGATCAAAGGAACTTAAGAGATACTAGCCTCGTAAATTTCCTCAATTGACTTATCAAGTTTATTAGTGAATTCTTCGTCAGTGTCATTGACATTAAGTCCTTGGGCAAGGGCTCTAGAGAAAGACGCAATAACATTCTTATTAGCCTTTAATTTTTCATTGGCCTCATCCCTAGAATAACCACCAGAAAGTGCCACGATTCTTACAGTTTGAGGATAATCAAGGAGAACATCGTAGTGACCAGCCTCTTCTGGAAGGGTGAGTTTAAAGATAAACTTATAATCATCAGGTATATCCTTAAGCGCCTCAACCATATAAATGCTTAAGATATCTTCGATTTTAGCCTTATCTTTAGCGTGGATATCAACCTCAGGCTCGATAATTGGTACAAAACCAGCGCCGAAAATCTTCATCGCATAGTCAAATTGTTGGTCAACAACTTCCTTGATGGCCTCTTCGTTATATTCATAAATAACAGAGCGCATCTTGGTACCAAAAATATGACGGTCTTTCGCATTTTCTAAAAGCTCATCAAGATGGGCCATAGGTTTCATAAGGCAAACGCCATTAGACCTCTCAGCCAAACCCTCATCAACCTTAAGAATAGGCACAACACCCTTATCTTCCCAAAGATAATCAGCAGTATATTTACCATCAATCTTAGAATTCATAGTGACCTTAAACAAAATAGCAGCCAAAATCCTATCCTTATTGAAGGCCTTGTCACAAATAATTCTTTTTCTCATCTCATGAACAAGATTAAACATCTCTTCATCATTACTGTAAGAGTCCTTCATAACCCCATAAAGCTCCAATGCCTTTGGAGTAGAACCACCACTCTGATCAAGGGCAGCTATAAAACCCTTATCATTTTGCATCCTTTTTAATTGTTCAGAATTCATACTTACCTCCTTCTATACTTATACCCATGAAAAAGAAAAAATGATAAACATTATAAAAAATAAAGTAAAAAATAAGCACATAATATAGAAGAAAAATAGTAAATAAAAAGCGAGCTAATCTTAGCAATGAAAAAATTGAAAAAATATTTGACAAAGCAAAAAACAGATGTTATAGTATTGAATGTCGGCAAGATAAAAACTTGTAAGAAAAGGAAAAAAGTCATAAAAAAAAGATAAAAATCCTTGACAAGAAAAAAAGTGTGTGGTACTATAATAGAGTCAGCACACGAAAAGTGCCAGACAGAGAACCAGAGATGCGAAAGCAAATCAAACAAATAAATATCAATGATTTTTGAAGA